>Ga0073934_10001401_pt1 | contig 58323 bp, 42 predicted proteins | sample LarsenN4metaG_FD_76834 | JGI IMG/M metagenome (GOLD analysis project Ga0073934, IMG submission 76834) | Hot spring sediment bacterial and archeal communities from British Columbia, Canada, to study Microbial Dark Matter (Phase II) - Larsen... ...
AAAGAGATTCCGCTGCCCCCCTATTGGGGAGGGTTTCGACTGTTTCCCAGCACCGTTGAATTTTGGCAGGGCCGTCCCAATCGCTTGCACGATCGATTTCGCTACACGCGCCGGTCGGATGCTAGCTGGTTGATTGAGCGGCTTTCTCCATGATGGAGAATCGATTGGCTTTCTGACTTATCTGGGAGGTGGGGGGGTTCCTCCGGGAGGTATCGGGTCAGGCACCTCGTTCTCAATAGGCTTCAAAGTTTTGAGATAGGCGAAGATCGCTTTGAGATCTTCATCGGAAAGTTTTGCATAATTGAACCAAGGCATTGGCGGCAAAATGTCTCGTCCTACCCCCATGCTTTTTCCGGTACGCATCGCTCGAATGAACATATCCTCCGTCCAACTTCCAAGACCTGTTTTAAGATCCGGGGTAAGGTTTCTGGCAAAACTTACTCCCCAAGGCCCGACCCAGGCCGTTAAGTCGTTTGAACCTACGGTCCCCCATTTATCAGGACCCAGTATACCTTGTGGAATTTCAGGAAGTTTTGTATCGGCAGGATAACCTGATAACAGTCTCTGGGGATCCGGTTCTGGTCCCTTGGCGGTAAAGAGCTTCGGCGAGTGGCAATCGTGACATCCTCCGGCGATGACAAGGTACTCTCCCCGTTGAATTTGCGCTTTCTTCTTGGCATCATGGGCCTTTTCTTTTTGCTTCGTCGCCGCAGGAGTCCCATTTAAGGAGATCGAGGACATAAAGCTCAGCAAGACGATCCCCATAAGTTCGAGAAATCTTCTTTTTCTTTTCATAATATTTATCCTCTTTTTTAGTTCAATGACCTCTATACTTAGAGATCATTGAGATTGATCCAGTTATTACCCAACAAATTCCATTTTACAGGTTCGAAACCCCTTGTCAACGGAAATTCGGGTCCCCGGTTCTCCTTTGTTTTATAGGGGTTGGCCGGGCATTGGTTAGACAATCCTTATAGGACAACGCGGGAACGACCCGGATCCAGATACCCCTCTACGTCTATGCGGTCTCGCCCACGATCAGGCTGGAGGGTCCGCTCAGGGGTTTACACGCGATGGCCCGCCATCCGCTCCCTTGAAGCCATCTACGAGCTTCTTCCTCGCTATATACATCCCCTTCGCCGGTGTTTATCAAGAATTCTCCGGCCATAAGGGCAGCAAAGGTGGGTTGGGCGTGGGTCGGATCTGTCCAGAAGTCCACCAGCAGCAGGCGGGCCCCCTCGGGCACCTGTTCGCGGATGCGACGGAACAACTGGGAGTTACGCTCCGGCGAGAACCCATGCACGATATTGGCGAGAAGGACCGCGTCATGGCCGCCAGGGATCGGATCTTTAAGGAAATCCCCTTCCACGATCCGAATACGCCTTGCGACAGGATTCCCGTCCAGGTGCCGACGTGCGACGGCAGCAGCGGCGGGCAACTCGTACAGGGTGGCTTCCAGATCACCGTAACGTTGAAGTACCGCGACCAGGAACGACCCGGTACCCCCGCCAAGGTCCAGCACGCGGCGGTGAGGGCTGAAGTCATAAGCTGTCGCGAGCATCTGCGCCGACCCGGCTGTGACCGCTTCGACTCCCTCGGAGAAAATCTGCTGCTCCTCTTCGGTGAACTCAAATCCTCCAAAGGCAGGCTGGCCTGTACGGATGGCCTCTTCCAGTTTCATCCACCTGGGGTAGCTGAGTCGATTCCAGAAGCGTAAAAACGGACGTAAATCGGCAGGAGTGCGACCACTCAAAAACGTGGTGGCAACCGGGCTGTTCTGATACCGGTCCCCCTGTCGTTCTACGAAACCCAAGGCAACCATGGCATCCGCCAGGATGCGGGCCGTTCGTCGAGGGATATTTGTACGCTGGGCCAGTTCTTCCAGAGTCGCCGGCCCTTCGGCCAGTCTCTCAAACAATCCTACCTCGTTGGCGACAAATAAATGCTTGGCCGCCATAAAACCGCTGGCAACCTGGAGTATAGATTCGGGGGTGACAGGATCCATAAAATACCTCCTTTATTTAATACATTCCTGGAGAAATAGTTATTGACGTCAAGCTATTCTTTATGATTTAACTATTCTTTAGGGAAGGTTAATGAACTTTCTCCTTTGCCCTAACCCTCTACTCTAAGATCGGGAGAATTCCATGATGAATATGTTATTAACGAGTTTTTTCCTTGGAGTTGGACTCCTCGTTCACCTTGTTTGCCTGGGGGATATGGAGCCTTCCAAAGAGGAGAAACGACCTGCCGGAGAAGCAGAGGTTGCGCAAGGGAACGAGCTAAACATCGTTCAAACTTTTAAGGGGGCCTTTAGCGGTGTAACCCAGGCTAAGAATGTGGTTATTAACAAAAAGGAGGATTGGGAAAATTTGTGGAAAGAAGTCCACAGCCTAACCCTTCCTCCGCCACCCGTTCCGGACATAGACTTTAGCAAATACACCGTTCTTGCGACCTTTAGCGGTCAGAAACCCACCGGCGGTTATGGCGTCTCCATTCCTAAAGTGGTTAAGAAGGATAAGGAAATCCTCGTTTTCGTAGAAAATAAGGAACCCTCCAGGGATGCGATGATCATTCAGGCCATCACAGCGCCTTATTGTATGGTGGTCGTTCCCAAAATTGAAGACGAGAAAATAGTTCAGTGGCAAATGACGCCGAAGGCAGAAGGCGGCAAGCCGTAGAAGCCCGTTGCCGGGCTCCTTACCGGTTGCTTTCTACCTGTTTCTCCCGGAGAATCCTCCGCAGGGTTTTTCCCGAGGCGCTCCGCGGGATTTGATCGACAAATTCAACAACTCGAGGGATTTTATAGGAAGCCATCTTCTCCCGACAAAATCGGGAGATCTCTTCCTCGGTGACCTTCTCGCCCTCCTTGACCACGATAAACGCCTTGACCAGCTCGCTCTTAACTTCGTCTTTGACCCCAACGACGGCGGCGTCCCGGATCTTAGGATGGGTATGGAGCACCTCTTCTACCTCCCGGGGATATACTTTAAAGCCTCCAAAGTTGATCATGTCCTTGGTGCGATCTACGATATAAACGTAGCCATCGGGATCCATGGTGACGATATCCCCTGTATGAAACCAGCCATCCGGCCCGATAACTTCTCGAGTTGCCTCGGGCTTGTTCAAATACCCTTTCATCACAGCCGTGCCCCGACACCAAAGTTCTCCAGGGGTCCCTCGAGGGACCTCTTCCCCTTTTTCATTAACGACCCGGAGCTCTGTATCTCCCATGGCATAACCGCAGGAACCGGGGCGGGTTTTGGTATAGGGGGCAGTGGTGATCACAGGAGAGACTTCCGTTAACCCGTAAGCTTCTGCGTATTGGATGTGGTACTCCTCCTGGAGGGTCCGGATTAATTCTACGGGCATAGGGGCGGCAGCGGAAAGAACAAACCGCAAGGAGCTTACGTCCCGTTTTTTCATGTCCGGGCTTTTGCATAGGTAATTATACATGGTCGGGACCCCTTGAAAGAGGGTCGGTCTGTACCGCTCGATATCCGCCAAAACCTTCTCGATTATAAACCGTTGTTCAATAATGACCGTCCCGCCCGCATAAAGCATGGCCAGGACGCCATTTATAAGGCCCCAACAATGAAACAAAGGGGCGGCGACCATCAACCGATCCTTGGGTTGGTAGTGAATTTTGGCAAAATTTTCGGCATTGTCCCAAACGTTCAAATGGGTCAACATGACCCCCTTGGGAAATCCCGTGGTCCCCGAGGTGTACAGAAGGTTGGCTACATCTCCCCGCTCACAGTCCACGGGTTTGAACCCCTTCGATCCTTTAGATAGCCATGGATCAAAGGCTAAGAACTCGTCCACGTGGGGATGATCCGTCGGGCCGCCCGTACCTGTTATCAAGACCTGCTCCAGGGCGGGAAGATTCCCTCGGATCTGTCGGATGGTAGGGACATTATCCGCATGAGTTAGGATCACCTTGGCTGCCGCATCCTTTACAATATAACTAATCTCGTCAGCCTTTAAGAGCACGTTGATGACGTTGGCGATCATACCTGCTTTCATGGTTCCTAGATAGCTTAGGACGAGTTCAGGACTGCTCGGCAGATCGATGGCAACCGTATCGCCTTTTTTTAAACCAAACTCCACCAGGCCGTTAGCCATCTGGTTGGTCAATTCTTCTAGCTGACGGTAGCTGATTTCTTTGCCTTCGAAAATTAGAGCCGGTTTCTCCGGTTGCTCCGGCACCCATCGCGCAAAAATAGCTCCAACGTTCACGATGTCATCCTCCTTTACTCCAACAAGGCAAAAAGCAGAAAGATCCAAGATAGAAAGGCAGGGAGAGATCTCCTACCTTTGAGATCTTCGAGCTGCTCCGCCTCCTTAATAGACGCCATCTTATGGATTCTTGGGTTCCCTTTCCAGGATGTTTAACCTTTGGATTTAGTACAGTATAACAAATCCCTCTGCCGGGCCTTACTTCTGAGCGTCCGGTCGTATACATTCCATGATCAAATTGCGCACTTCGCGAAGTAACCCCTCCCTATCTTGGGTTTCCTTCTGAAGGACCTTTTCTACGTAACCTCGCAATCGCAGGCGGTCCTCCTCGGTCAGGTCTTTGGACGTGAGCACTATGATGGGGATCGATCGCCAGGCATCTTTTTCGCGCAAGGCTTCAACAAATTGAAACCCATCCAGTTCGGGCATCATCAGATCGAGCAAAATCAGTTCCGGCGGATTCTCGGTCATAAATTCCAGCCCGACACGTCCATTCTCGGCAGCCGCCACCAGACAGCCCTCTTTTTCCAGCAGCCGGCATATCGTTTCGCGAGAGGCCGGATCATCCTCGACGACCAGAATGGGGGAGGGCGTATGCTCGTGCCGGTATTTCTTGAGGATGCTGACAAGGCGGTCCCGATCGATGGGTTTGGTCAGGTAATCCGATACCCCCAGCGCATAGCCCCTGTTCTTGTTATCCACGATGGTCAACATAATAACGGGGATGCCGGCCAGACTGGGGTCCGCCTTCAACGCCGTCAGCACCGCCCAGCCATCCATGCCCGGCATCATCACATCGAGGGTGATCGCTACCGGTCGCAATTCCCTGGCGAGCCTAAGCCCTTCTTCGCCGCTAAACGCGGCCTTCATGTGAAGCCCTTCTTTACTGAGAAACCGCTGCATCAGTTCATGCACCCGCGGATCATCATCAATGACCAGTACGGTACTCGCCCCCGGTGGAAGGGCAGGCGCTGCCTCAGCCCTCCTTTCTTTTTCCCTTTCCCCCTTTTTTCCACCCTCTCGTTCCACTTCCCTTATATAAGCGGGGAGCCGGATGGTGAAGGTGGAACCTTTGCCCAACTCACTCTCCACCGTGATGTCTCCCCCCATCATCTGACAAAACTTCTTCGTGATCGCCAACCCTAACCCCGTCCCCCCATACTTCCTTGTGGTGGAAATATCCGCCTGGGTAAAAGCCTGAAACAACCTCCCCACCTGCTCCGCCGTCATCCCTATCCCCGTGTCCCTCACCCTGAACACCACCCACTCCTCCCCCCCGGCCTCCCCCGGCCCTTCTAACCTCTCCCGTCTCACCTCCAACTCGATCCTCCCCCCCTCGGTGAACTTGCTGGCATTGCTCAGCAGGTTGAACAACCCCTGCCTCACCTTGGTCAAATCCGCCTGCATCGTGCCTACCCCCTCCCCACAGTGGACCACTAACGTGTTGGCTTTCTTCTCCACCAAAGGTTGGAGGGTGGCCACCACCTCCTGGATCATCGAGGCAAGGTCGAAGGTCTCCAGGTAGAGTTCCATCTTCCCCGCTTCGATCTTGGACAGGTCCAGGACGTCGTTGATGAGGGCCAGAAGGTGTTTACCGGCGGCGTTGATCTTCTGCAGGTCGGGGACGAAGCTCTCCTGGCCCAGGTCTTCGGCTTCCTCTTGGAGCATCTCGCTGTAGCCGATGATGGCGTTGAGGGGGGTGCGGAGTTCATGGCTCATATTGGCTAAAAACACGCTTTTCGCCTGATTGGCCCGCTCAGCAATCGTACGCGCCTCCTGGGCCTCATCCATAGCCCTTGCCAGCTCGGCGGTGCGCTGCTCGACTTTCTGTGCCAGGGTCCGGTTGTAGTCTTCTAATTTCTCCTTGGCTTTCGTCAAATCCTCAAAGAGGCGCCGGATAGATTCTCGCATCCTTTTAAGATCCTTCGCAAGGCTTCCAATCTCATCGTCGCTGCTTGTATCGATGAAAGCTTCTAAATTGCCATTGGCAATCAAATTGGCGGAGTTTTGTAACTTCAACAAGGGTTGAAAGATATACCGTTTAGTGATGATCAGAGAGGTTATTGAGAGGGCCGTAATGATGAAGACCGTTAAGGCGAGGACGCTTACAATATATAGCACCACGTCTCGCTGGACGCGCTCGCGGGATACGGCGAGCTGAATGGTACCGACTTTCTTTCCCTCATAGGGAATATCGGAGGTTTTAGTGAGGAATTGGGAAGATCGTTCAAAAAACGAAAAATCCTTCTGTTCAAATTTGGGCCGAGCCTTGAGGTGAACGACCTCATCCTCTGCCAGGATTTTCACATAAACCACTCCCTCATCTAAGAAGAGCGCCTCAACAAAATCGTTTAAAGAATCCTTATCCAGGTTCCACAGCGGGGTTGCCAGCCCTATCTGAGCCAACTTCGAGGCGTGAGCCAACTGATTTTCCAACTCCGCAGTACTTCTCGTAATATTCGCAAATATGGCAACGGCGGCAAAACCGAACAAGATGAAGGTTACAACGCCCGTCAGCGCGTAACTAAAACGGCGACTAATGCTCTGCTTGCGCATAGGCAAGTTTGGAAAGGTAGTTTCGGACATTAAGGAACCTCTTAGGGGTTCCATAACCTGCCATTACCTTATAAGTATTTGCGTGGTAAGAGACGTGTTGGGGGCTGCACGTAGGTTACTTCCAATCTGTAATTCCATATGCTTCTAAAATGGTCTTAAGCCTGCCCGATTCCTTCAGTTCTTGGATCCCTTTAGATAAGATATTGGCATATTCATGAGACTTTGGATTCTCCGGCGAGAAGGCCACGTAAATATTTTGCGCCTCCAGACAACCCGCTTTTCTGACCGCATCGGATTGGCCCATTTTCTTTAAAAGATACCCCATCACCGCCTGATCTTCTACGACGACGGTGATCCGATCTTTTATCAGCTTAGAGAGATTCTTCTCTAAGGCGTCGTTGCCTGCATTTACTTGAACCCTTTCAGGGTCCTTCTTGTGTTCTTCAATATACTTATCCAGAAGCTCCCCGTAAGAGTAATCGTTTATAACCCCGATCGATACCTTAGACAGGGAGTTGATCCCATCAAACTCCCACGTGTTCTCTTTTTTAACATAAAAGCATACCTGGGAAATAGCCAGCCCATTTTCCGGAAAAACAAAATCAGGCGCATCCCCCTTGTAGGCTCCCACAATGGCATTGTATTTGCCCTTTCTGGTTTCCAGAACGGCTCTGGACCAATTAAGTATCTCATACTGAACGGTGTGGCCGGCTTTTTCGAAAGCATATTTGACAATTTCGATCAATAATCCGGGTTTTTCTGACTGAGGCTCACAATTATAAGGGCAGTAAATATCGGCCCGGATCGTAATCTCATCTCCAAACGCCGGGAGTGTTAAACCCCCTAGGAACGATACAAGGAGTAACAGCTTTTTCATAATGATCTCCCTACCTGATTCGGAAGCCCCTCAGAGGTTTAAAACCTCTATTTCCTGCTTCTTAATTAAGATTCGACATTTTGCCCAATTAAAAGTTTAGTCGTTTAGGACGCTTCTACGCCGGCCATTGCCAGCGTTTGAGTTGCCAGCTATGCCCTTCCACGGCGACAGCGGCTACGTAGCCGGGACCCGGCGCGAGCTCCCGGAGGGACCAGCGAGAGGCCTCTTGCGGGTCGCCGTAAGTGCGTAACAGGGCCGCCGGCTCTCCCGGGACCAGGGATACTTCAAACTGATCCAGGCGGAGCGTAAGACCTTCACCCTTGGCTTTGATATAAGCCTCTTTGCGAGTCCAGCAGTTAAAAAAAGCCCTCTGCCTCGCATGGTCGGGAAGTGCACGCAGCGCAGCGACCTCCCGCGGCGAGAAGAACCGCTCGGCAATCTGCTCGTCTGACACCCAGGAGCGAAGGTATTCAAGATCGATGCCGAGCTCCCGGCCCCGCGTTATCGCATAGAGGACCAGCCCGTTGGAATGGGACAAATTAAAACGAAGGTCATCCCCTCCCAACTCCCGGACCAAGGCAGGCTTTCCATGAGGGCCGTAACAAAATTGTAATCGATGGGGCTGTTTGTTCAGATATCGTCCCAGGAGAATCCGGAGTAACCCGCGGGCGACGATGAAGTGCTGTCGGTCTTTCTCAAAATAAAAACGATCCGCCCGCGCCCGCTCATCCCCTGCGAGGACCTGTTGAAAGCTTTGTAGGTGTGCGACCTCCCGGCAGAGGTCCACACGCCAGACGTGGACCTCGTCGCTCCCCAATGTGAGGGATTCTGGTGGAGAGCTCCATAAAGAAGCGGGGTCGATCTCGGGAGTTTCCTTCATCTGACCGGTTGTGGGCACGTTTTCCATAGAATTTATCCATAAGCCATGCCCCGAAGAAAGTTCCGCAAGGCATGGGCAGATCTTCTATGAGTGCTCCTTGCCCTAACTTCAATTTTAGGAGATAGAAGAATATAATTTCAAGAGAAAAAACAAATTAATTGAGTACCCTCCTCCCCTCACACAGTGCGGTGGGGATGGGTTGGGTAGTTTGGTTTCAGAGGGCCTACGAGGGCCGGTAAGGCCTATACCCTTTCGGCTTGAAAGGGTTGGGTGACCTCCGGGCCACAACCCAGAATGCGCCGGTGCCTCGTAAAGTTAAATTTAAATAACCCTCCTACCCTCCCTCCCCACCCCCCTACGCGCCAGCATAAGGGGGAAGTTCCCTATTCCCTCGTTCCCAGGCTTCAGCCTGGGAGTGCCTATCTAGAGGCTCTGCCTCGATGTCCAAGGAGGGGAGGCAGCGCCTCCCGGCCTGCATTCCCAGGCAGAGCCTGGGAACGAGGGAGTCTGGGCAGTTCTGTTTTTAACCTGGCGCGTAGGCCCACCCCACCCTCCTCTCCTTTCGGGAGCATCTTTTTTCCTCGTTCCGAAGCTTCAGCCTGGGAATGCCCATCTAGAGGCTCTGCCTCGATGTCCAAGGGGGGAGGCAGCGCCTCCCGGCCTGCATTCCCAGGCAGAGCCTGGGAACGAGGGAGACCCTATAGGCGCCAGGATAAGAAAAAATCCCCCCCATCCCTCCTTTATCAAAGGGGGGCCAGGGGGGATTTCTCCTGTATTTACAACCCCTTTCCTCCTTATCCTGGCGCCTATGCCCCCTAACCCCCTTCCCTTGTAGGGAAGGGGGGAACTTGGGAAGGGTCTAGATCTCAGCTCTCCCCTTCCCTACAAGGGAAGGGGCGTCGGAGGGTTAGGCCCTTGAAAGAACCTTCTCTCCCACAAGGGGAGAGGAGGTATGCTGGAAGTTGGCCCAGAGATCCCCTCCCTCCCCTCTTCCACCGCGTGGGAGAGGGGTTGGGGGTGAGGGTCTCGCTCCCCTCTTCCACCGCGTGGGAGAGGGGTTGGGGGTGAGGGCCGAGAGTTACGTAGAACTAACTTTACAAGGGACCGGTAAACCGGATGTAGCGGTAGGTATAGACCCGGCAGCGTAAGTGCGTCGACGATCGTTACGATGTCCCCCTATGGGGTTAGATGCGGTCCTTCGCGCAAGAGTTTTTCAAACATCTTAGCCGGGACGGGTTGGCTGAACAGATAACCTTGCACCTTGTCACACTGTTGGGAGCGCAAAAAATCTAGCTGCTCCCTGGTCTCCACGCCTTCAGCGATCACTTCCAACTTCAGACTGTGGGCCAGCGTGATGATCGTTGTGATGATAGCTGCATCATCCGGGTCGGTGGTAATGTCCGATACGAACGACCGGTCAATCTTCAGCGTATCTATGGGGAAGCGTTTCAGGTAACTTAAAGAAGAGTACCCGGTTCCAAAATCGTCTATCGAAAGCTGGACCCCGAGCCCTTCTAATTCCCTCAAGGTCTTGATCGTCGTCTCCGCATCTTCCATAATAATGCTTTCGGTGAGTTCCAATTCCAGCCAGCGGGAGTCCAGGCCCGTGTCTGTTAAGATACCGATAATCCTTTCTATCAAGTCTTGCTGCTTAAACTGACGACCGGACAGATTTACGGCTACATAGAGAGGTGGCAGGTCCGCCTCTTGCCAGGTTTTGTTTTGTACACAGGCGGTACGCAGCGCCCATTCGCCGATGGGCACGATCAATCCAGTTTCTTCCGCTACGGAGATAAACTCTTCTGGGGAAACGAGGCCACGTTGGGGATGCTGCCAGCGTAAAAGGGCTTCAAAGCCAACGATCTCGCCGGTTATTAGAGACAGAATAGGCTGGTAGTGGAGCTGGAACTCCTGATGCTCGATGGCTCGCCGCAGATCCGTTTCCAACTGTAGCAGTTTTAGCGCGCGGGTATGCAGGACGGTATCAAATACCTCATATCGGGCCTTACCGAGCATTTTGGCGCGATACATAGCTGTGTCTGCGTCTCGTAGAAGGTCCTCCGCCCGGCTGTAAGCTGGCACATTCAAAGCAATTCCGATACTTGCCGTGGTGAATACCTCCAGCCCCCTCAGACTGAAAGGTAAAGCCAGTGACTTTTGAATTCGGTCGGCAACCCTTGTGGCATCGCTGACGTCCCGGATATCGTCGAGGAGGATCACAAATTCGTCTCCCCCGAGACGCCCAACCGTATCCCCGGCGCGCAGGCAGGCCTCCAGCCTTCGAGCGATGGCGATAAGCAATTGATCCCCGGCCAGGTGTCCCAGGCTATCGTTGATGATCTTGAACCGGTCGAGATCCAGGAAGAGCACCGCAAACAGGTAATCCTTGTGCCGTTCTACACGCTTGAGGGCGCGTTCCAGGTGTTCCATGAACAAGGTCCGGTTGGGCAGACCTGTTAAGGCGTCATAAAAGGCATTATGCAGCAGTTGTTCCTGGGCCGCCTTCCGCTCGGTGGTATCAGTCTGCGATCCGGCCATACGGTAGGCCTTCCCACCCACATCTCGAACGGCGAGTCCCCGGCTGAGCACCCAACGATAGACGCCGTCCTTATGCAGGATGCGGTACTCGCTCTCGAAGTGGGAGGTCGACCCCTTGAGATGGGCGGCGATAGCTGCCCTTACCCGTTCGATGTCCTCGGGATGTACCCGATTAAACCATTCCTCCGGGCTGTTCCCGATCTCGTTTTCTCCGCAGCCCAACATGGATTTCCAGCGGGCGGAAAAATACACCTCACTGGTTTTCAAATTCCAGTCCCATAGCCCATCGTTAGCGCCCTGAACGGCAAGGGCATAGCGCTCCTTGCTCTCACGAAGGGCCTCCTCTGTCTGCTTGCACCTGGCAATGTCCGCCAGCAATTGTTCATTTAACTTTTTGAGCTCCAGGGTACGTTCCGCGACTTTGAGTTCTAATTCTTCCTTCGCTTTTTTAAGGGCTTCCTCTGCCTGCTTGCGCTGGGTGATATCTTCGCAGATGGTAATAATACCGATGGGTTGTCCCGCGTCGTTTTTGACGACGTCGGAGATCAATTGAACGGGGAAGGTGCTCCCATCTTTTCGGACGTTGATACCTTCCCGCTTCCAGGTCCTGGCCTCTTTGATTTCTTCCAACGTCATCGGTTTCCAGAGCTCAGGGGGCGCAAAGATTCTTCTAGCATCCTTGTGGATCAATTCTTCTGCCCGGTAGCCGTGCATGCTGGCTTCAGAGGGATTCGTATAAAGGATCTTCCCTTGTATGTCCGTGATGGTGACTCCCAGTTGCATCGTCTCGACGGCCTTTTCTAGCCTGCGGAGCGCCTCTTCCACCCGTTTACGTTCTGTCAACTCTTGTTGAAGCGAGGTGTACAGACGGGCGTTGTCCAGGGCAATAGAGGCCAGCTCGGCGAATCGGCTCAATAGCGCGATGGCCGCATCTCCAAAGATGCGCCCCTCGTCCAGGTAAGCCAAACCGATGACTCCGACCACCTCTGGACCTGACTTGAGCGGCACCCCGACCTCCGCGCGGAAAATGTTGAGGCGAGACCCGGGCAAACGGCCCGGCCAGGTGCGATAATCTCCTATCGCCAGGGATTGCCCCGTTTGCCAGACTTTCCCCGCCAGGCCTTCCTCAGGCTTTCGGCGATGCCCGATGAATTTGCTAAAAACCCCTACCCCCGACCTCTGCACGATTTCTCTCTGTCCCGGCTCGACCAGATAGATATATCCATGGGGGGTGCCTATCAGGGCGGCGGCGCGGGTAATGATGGCTTCAAGCAGATCATCCAGCTCCAATCGGTTCATCAGCCCCAGGGTCGTTTCGTGGAGAGCCGTCAGGTATTCATTTTGCTGGCGCAACTCGTCCTCCGCTTGCTTGCGTTTCGTAATGTCGATCTAGAAACCGATGATCTCCAGCGCATTGTTCGCCACGTTCCGCAACAACTTAAACTCGTCATGCAACCAGCGATAGGTTCCGTCCTTGTGCAAGAAGCGATATTCATAGGCATGGTCCTGACGTTCAGAGACCTGGGATAACTGGGTGAAAAGGGAAGGGGCATCCTCCGGGTGGACGCGATCGGCCCAGAACCTGGGATCTTCCAGAAACTCCCAAGCCTCGTAGCCGAGCTGCGAGGCGACGTTCTCGCTAATGTAGGTGCAGCCGTATTCCCCTGCGGGCTCGCGGACATAAATGACGACCGGGGTCGAGGAGAGGAGATACTGTAACCGCGCGTGGACCCTGTACAACGCCTTCTCGGCCTGCTTACGCCTGGCGTCCAGGGCGTCCAGCTCGGTCATCCGTTGGTAAAGGGCTTCTAATTCCCGGATGAGATGCTCTTTGGTTTTCTCTTCCTCTCTCATAAGTTAGGGGGTTACCATCGAACTCCCACGATAGTCCTGCATGTCCAGGGCCGTGATTCCCATTTCAGGGACGACTTCCACGACCTCTGGGTAGACCCGGTCTTCAGGAGGTTGTGAGGCCTGGGGGCGGTCTAGCTTTCAGGGGATCTTCGTAAATTTTCCAGTCGCTGTTTGGCCTCGGTAACGAGCTGGGCCCGTTCCGGAGAGGTAGAAGCCAAGGCAATAAACTGGCGGTAATTCTGAATCGCCTTTTCTACCTCTCCCTGGGTTTCGTAGGCTTTTCCTAAATTATAATAAATGAGCTGGGAAGGGGCTTTAAGGGCGACCGCCTTCTCCCAGGATTCGATGGCGTGGTTGTAATCCCCTAGTTTTGCATAACAAATTCCCAGGTGGTTTAGCAGAGAGGCATCTTCAGATTCGATGGCGCTGAGCTTAAGCAAAATGGCCAGGGCCTTATCGAATTGGGCGCTGACCCGATAGGCCTCGTAGAGATTCCAGAGGGCTTTGGGGGAGTCGGGGAGAAACCTGACGGCATATTCCAGGCACTCCACGGCCTTAGGGTACTCTCCCTTTTTTAGAAAAAGGGTTCCCAGGTTGAAATACGCCTTCCCATACTTCGGATCTAAGCGAATGGCTTGCTGATAAGCTTCAATAGCGTCCTCAAAGTTATCCTGCATGGTATACGCTAACCCCAGGTTAAAGTGAGCATCTGCTAAATCTGGCTGGATCTGGATGGCCGTTTGGATCTCCTGAATCCCGGCTTCCAGGTTATCTTCCCGGATCAGCTCAATCCCCATTTTCAGGTGTTCTTCAGGGGTCGCGCCGGAACGCCGGGCGTCCGCGCTTTCCTCCTGAGTCTCGGGGTCCGCTTCGGTGTATTCCGGCTCCTCCTCTCGTTGAAGTTCCTCTTCAGGGTAGGTCTCAGATTCAGAGTGCCGGGGAGGCTGAGCCTCTTCTTCGGTAGACCCAGGATGAGTTCTTAGCCTCTCAAAAGAGCGGGTTCTAGATCCGTCGAAGGATTCGCCGCTCTTCTCCTCTGAGGTAGGAAGCTCTTCAACCGGAGAGACCTCCTCGATTTCCGTCTCTTCCAGGTCCTCCACCTCGTCAATAGGTTGAGGCGATTCGGCCTCTTGCGCTTCTTTTTGGGAAAGAGGATTATGCCGAGAAGATCGTGGAGATCTGGTGAAATCAAAGGAAGGGGCCCAGTCCTCTTCTTCCGAGGGGGAGGGCTCCCTTACATCGGGAGATTTATTTCCGAAAAGATTATAATAGCTCCGCTGGCGTCTGGCAGACCGCATACCCTTCCTTAGGATTAAAATTTCAATCAGAAGCAAAACAAGGATTAAAAGGACCAAAAAGAGTTTCATGTTTAGGACGTTTAAACACGTTCCAGCTTGGCTTGTTTCACCAGCAGAACTTTTCTACCGTGGTCATAAAAGTATACCGTGACCTTTTGTTTATCGCCCAATCCTTCCAGATTTCGGACCACCCCACGACCGAATTTGGAGTGTTGCACCTCGTCTCCGACCCTGAGACCCTCCGCGGGAGGGGAAGGACGCGGGGGCATGGGGGCGGGGGAGGCTTGGGGGTTTCTTTCCCATTCTCCCACGTCCCCGTTCTCCCGTTCCTTCCCCAAGGGGAGGAATACTTTCTCGATGAGGAAGGAAGGGATCTCTTCAAGGAAGCTGGAAGGCTGCCTCTGCCAACCCTCTGAGGCGTAAAGGCGGCGAAAGTTGGCCTGGGTTAAAATCAGCTTCTCCCGAGCCCGCGTCATGCCCACATAGCACAATCGCCGCTCTTCTTCTCGTTCGGCTTCGTTGAGATAAAAGCTGGAAGATCCGTGGTAGTAAGGAAGCAGCCCCTCCTCCATACCCACCATAAACACGACGGGAAATTCTAAGCCCTTCGCGCTATGCAGGGTCATCAAAGTAACCCCACCGTCCTGGGACGCGTAGGTATCCACCTCCGAAGTAAGCGCGGCCTGATCCAGGAATGCCATCAGGCTTCTGTCCTCGGAATTCTGCTCAAATTCGAACGTAGCGGCAAGGAGCTCCCGGATGTTTTCAGCCCGGTTCTCCGCGTCCAGAGGATCCTCCTCCTTAAGCCAGTTCAGATAAGCGGTTTTTTCCAGGAGATATTCTAAGACCTGGGAAGCGCTATGCATTTCCGCATACCCCCTCAGATCGTTCATCAGGTGAGCGAACTGCTGAACCGCCTTTAAAGCTTTGGGGGAAAGTAAGGGGAACCCACCGGGTCGCCTTGATCCGCCGGAGGGTCCGGACTCCTGCTTAGCCATTTCCCCAATGGCTTGAAAGAGGGTACAACCAAGCCGCCTTGCAAATTCTTCAATTTTCTCCAGGGTCTTTGAACCAATATGACGGCTGGGGACGTTGAGGATCCTCTTTAAACTGACGTTGTCCTCCGGGTTCGCGATGACGCGCAGGTACGCCAAGAGATCCTTGATCTCCTTTCGATCGTAGAATTTAAGCCCTCCCACGATGGTATAGGGGATGTTCGCCTTTACCAGACGTTCTTCAAAAAGCCGGGACTGGGCATTAATTCGATATAAAATGGCAAACTGACCGTAGTCGCGGCCTCGGGACTCCTTTGTGACCGGAGAAGAGCGGGAGATCGTCTCACAGACGAAATTTGCCTCATCGATTTCGTTAGTGGCTGCGTAATAAAATATTTTATGGCCACTTCCTTTATTCGTCCAGAGCCGCTTTTGTTTCCGGTTGCGGTTGTTCACCACTACACTCCAGGCGGCATCCAGGATATTCTGCGTGGAGCGGTAGTTCTGCTCCAGTTTAATGATCTTGGCGTCTGGATAGTCTTTTTCAAAATCTAAAATATTTCGGATGTCCGCCATGCGAAACGAATAGATGGACTGATCATCATCGCCGACCACGCAGAGGTTTCGGTGTTGCTGGGCCAACTGGGAGATCAGCCGATACTGGGCGTGGTTGGTATCTTGATATTCATCCACTAAAATATATTTAAAAAGTTCCTGGTAATAGCCCAGGGTCTCCGGAACCTCTTGAAATAGCTCAACGGTCCGCATAAGGAGGTCATCAAAATCCAGCGCATTGTTTTGCTTCAGCTTTTGCTGGTAAAGCTTATAAATCTCCGCAATTTTTTCCTCTAAGAATTGAGCGGCTTGCCGGCTATAATCTTGGGGGGTGTAAAGAAGGTTCTTGGCATTGCTAATCCGGGAGGCCACCAGTTTGGGAGACAGGGTTTTTTCATCCAGATTAAGCTCCTTTTCGCACTCCTTGATAACTGCGAGCTTATCTGCCGTATCATAAATGGCAAAATGGGGTTTAAATCCCAGCCGCTGGATATTCCTTCTCAGGATTCGAACGCAAGCTGCGTGAAACGTGCTGATCCAGAGGTCTGAGCGTCCCACGTAAGTGGTGAGAGGCCCGGGAGCTCCCGCGCTAAACGTACCGAGAAGATTTCTGACCCGCTCTTGCATCTCTCGGGCAGCTTTATTGGTAAAGGTCACTGCCAGGAAGTTCCAGGGCTTTATCCCTTTTTCTCCGATAAGGTAGGCAATTCGATAGGTAATCACCCGGGTTTTCCCGCTTCCGGCTCCCGCCAGGATGAGGAGAGGTCCTTCCCCATGTAATACCGCCTCCAGTTGTGCGGGATTTAACTCCCGTTCTAAATTCATCAAAGTGGGAGAATAGGAGCATGGGAGGAGGGGAAGGGGATGGACTATTCTCCCCTTCCCCCCCTCTCCCATGCTCTCTTACGTTTTGACCACCGATTGGATCAACTTGACGATTTCCTCCAGGCCCGTAATCTTCGTAGATTCTGCCACCTTTTTCCCCTTCCAAACGATAACGATCCGGGGGAGATTCTTGATCATAAAATCTTTCCCGATTTTAAGCAGATTGGGCAACAGGCCCCCCAGGTCGGACCGCATCACGTTGACGGCACAAAATTTAAGCTTATTCTGATACTTCGTCTGTAGCATGCCGAAGGCTTGTTGCAGTTCCTGGGAGGGGGGGTATCCTTCCAGGTATAGATGAACCACCACCGGGAGCTCCGACCGGAAGACTTCGGCATCCACCATCTCATCCGAGAGCACTTTGATCTCCTCATATTCCTCTCCCGTGACCTCCTCGTACAAGTGCTCCGCCCCGGGATGCAAATGAATCGTATTAAAGATCCCGGTCTCTTCCAGTTCTTTTAATTCCGTCACCAGATGTTTTCGGATCTCCAGAGGAATTTGAGGATACATCGCTTTTAAAATCTTAACTTTTTCGGACAGGCGTTGCAGATCTTTATAAACCCGTACGGCCAGTTGCTCGATATCGATCAACTTCTGAACTTCCTCACCGGAATCGGAAGCTAACCTTCTCAGGGAGATAAGCTGATGGATGAATCCGATCTCCTGGGGGCCCAATTGAGAGCAGAGGATTTCATGCAATAGCTCCTCTGGGTTATTGGACTTAAGGATCTCCAAAAATTGTTTGATGGTGATCGTTTGGTGACGTAAAGCGTCCTTGATCTCTTCAGAAGCCAGGGCCACTTTTAGATAATTCTCGTAAAGGGCCTGGGGGATGCCTAGACTTTTAGCCAGGGTTTCGCCCCTTTGGGAGAGTAACTCCGACAGGCGTACCAGATCTGCTTCCTGATAGAGCAGCGTATCTACAAGATAAAACAACTCCATCTCTTCATCGGTTAACTTATCGTAGACAACCGCCATGACGGAGCTGTAACCCAGTTCATCCAGGGCTTTTAACCGCCTGAATCCGGCAACGATGCGGTATTTGTCCTCTTCTTTTTTCAGAATGATCTGAGATTTTTGTCCTTGGTCCTTGAGGGAGTTTTTAAGGGTGGGTAAGTCTACTTTTTCCCTCAAAGGAAAAGGTAAATCTGACATCTCGATGTCAGACAAATTAACCTTTCGAAGCGTCCCTTCGCTGCCCAATGGCATTGAAGGGACTTTCTGTGCTTTCTTAGTCGCGATCCATTGCTCTAAACCTCTTTTTGGATCCTCCTGGCTCATCCAGACCTCCCTTCCACTAATCCCTCCTCAATCCTTGGTCCCTCTGGCCTCTATAGGACTCCCCCACCTGTAAGAAAATCCTATCGGACCTCTCTTTCTTCTCTTCTTCGTGCTAACATCTTTACCTCGGATTGTCAACAAGATTGTCAATAAGATTTATCTGAGGGCAGAACCTCAGGGAAAAAGAAAAGCCTTGACTAACTTCACTTTAAACTCCTATCTTATCGGCAAGGATTTTGTCTTTAGACACGGTGAGTTCTATAAAGTATGAAGTTAAGCCTATGGAAAAACAAAAACGATTACATATCGTGACCTATGGTTGTCAGATGAACGTCCACGATTCGGAGAGGATAGCCGGCCTGTTACACCCGGATTACCAGCTGACTGAAAACCCGGAGGAGGCAGATTTTATCCTCTTAAATACTTGCAGTATTCGGGAAAAAGCGGAGCATAAGCTGTATAGCAAGTTAGGGCAGCTAAAGCACCTGAAGGCTCAAAACCCCGATCTGATCCTCGGCGTATGTGGTTGTGTGGCTCAACAGGAAGGGGAGAATATTCTTAAAAGATCCTTCTCGGTAGACCTGGTTTTCGGAACCAACACCCTTCCCAAACTTCCTCAACTGCTGGAAGCCGTCGAACAGGGTCGAAAAAATTTAGGACGTCCGGTGCGGGTAGTGGACCTCTCCGTGATGGACTGGCAAGAGCCGGAGGCCAACGTCGTCCGGGAAAATCCGTTCAAGGCCTATATAACCATCATGCGGGGGTGTGATAAGTTTTGCACTTTCTGTGTAGTTCCTTTTACGCGAGGCCGGGAGGAGAGCAGGCCCAGCGCCGATATCCTCAAGGAGGCCCGGGGCCTGGCGGCGCGGGGAGTTGTCGAAGTCACGCTCCTGGGGCAAAATGTAACCTCTTACGGAAAACGGATCCTCTCCCACGGGGAGAGAATCCGAGAGGATATCACCTTTCCTGAGCTTCTCACCAGACTTAACGAGGTGGAGGGCCTTCAGCGGATTCGTTATACAACGCCCCATCCCAGGGATCTCTCCGAGGCTCTGATCGCCGCGATAAGGGATCTCCCCAAAGTCTGCGAGCATATCCATCTCCCTGTGCAGGCCGGTTCCTCCAGGGTCTTAAAAGCCATGAATCGGCGGTATACGAAAGAGCAATACCTGGAGAAAATCGACCGGCTTAAACGAGAAGTCCCCGAGGTGAGCATTACGACGGATATTATCGTGGGGTTCCCGGGGGAGACGGAGGAAGATTTTCAAGATACCCTGGAAGTGATGGAAGCGGTGCAGTATGCCGGTTGCTTTGCCTTCAAGTATTCGAACCGGCCCCACACCAAGTCCCCGGAACTGCCCGGCCAGATTCCCGAGGAGGTCAAAGAAGAGCGGCTACAAAGGGTTTTGAACCTCCAGAAAAAGCTCAGCTTCGAGAAAAATAAAACCTTCGTGGGTAAGGTGGTGGAGGTTCTCGTGGACGAGATAAACCCCAAATTTCCAGGCACGGTCACCGGGCGAACGCGAACCAACCATATCGTAAGCCTGCCCGGGGGCCCCGAATGGTTGGGCCGTCTGGTAAATGTTGAAATTACCGAGGCCTACCCCTTACGATTGGCGGGGCGTCCGGTCTAGATTTTTAAAAACCCCTTGATATTTAAATCAAAAAGTTTTATAGTAAAGGTAAGTTTACAGCTTTGCAGAGCATGATCCATAACCTAGTCATTTAAGTAAGGGGGATAGTACTATGTACGTGGAAATGAAAGTCAAAGGGCTCACCTTAGATCCCTTGACCAATATGCCCATTGTTATCTTAAGGGACTTAGAAGATAAAAGAGCTCTGCCGATCTGGGTTGGGTTGTTTGAAGCTAACGCGATCGCCCTCGAGTTAGAAAAAATTAGCACCCCACGGCCAATGACCCACGACCTGATGAAAGATATTATCGATGGTTTAAATGCCACGGTTAATAAGGTTGTGGTGAACGATCTCAAGAATAATACCTTTTATGCTATCATCCAATTGACCGCTAACGGGAGTAAAATTGTTATTGATTCCAGGCCCAGCGACGCCATTGCCCTTGCTTTAAGGGTCGGAGCTCCTATCTTTGTCTCCCGAGAGGTGATTGAAAAGGCAAAAAGCATTGATATGACCCAGGAATCGGAGGATAGCGAGAAACTGAAAGAGTGGCTAGAAAATTTAAAACCTGAAGATTTTAGTAAGTACCAGATGTAGGTAGTCTCCCCCTCCGTGGGCTACCTTTTTTTATAATCTCAACCGGGTACACCCAGGCGGATTCTCGCTTCAAGACCTCTTTACGAGTTGCGCGCCCCTATCGCGACTAGGTGAGATGGGAGAACTTTCTTAAAATCGCCTTGATCTCCTCGAGAGCCTGAAGTTCGCGACCGGCCCCAAACCCGTTCCTTCCAGGTGGAAGGACGTCAAAAAGTATAAAGTCTAGATTTTCCTCTTGCATCTTACTGATAGCTTTCTCTCCGTGTAGAGTTTGGAGGACTTTATAGCCATTGTCTTCCAGCAGGAGCTGGAGGGATTCGACCATCAAGCTGTTATCGTTAGCTACCAGAATCTTACAAGGTTTAGAGGTCTCTCTGTTGAACTCGGGGGACTTTGGCAGCCCGCAGTAGGGACAAAGATTCCAGGTAGGATCCAACTCCTTTTCGCAATCCGCACATCTTTCGATGGCAGCCTGGTTGGCCTGGGTTTCTAAGTTTAAAACTTCCTGGATCTGACAGACCCGGGCAATTTCTTCCAGGGTCGTAATTCCCTGTAGAACTTTATGGAGACCGTCTTGCAGTAGCGTGTTCATCCCCTGTTCAAGGGCCAGCTTCTTTAAGGTTGTCTCTCCCAGCTTATCGGTAATCGCCGCTTTTAAAGTATCTTCCGGAACCAGCATCTCAAAAAGCCCGACCTGGCCATAATACCCCGTTTTTTTACATTGCTCGCAGCCGGTTCCTTTGTAAAAGGTGGAGCGGAGGATCTTAGATCGGCTATGAAAGCCGAACTTTTTTAACTCTTCGGAAGAGGGCGCGTAGCTTTTTTTGCACTGTTGACAAACTCGGCGAACGAGCCTTTGAGCGATAGCTAAGATAAGGTTAGACGCCACCTGATCGGGGGGCACTCCCAGGTTGAACAGCCGAGTGACAGTCCCCAGGGCGTCGTTGGTATGTAAGGTGCTCAGAACTAGATGGCCCGTTTGAGCGGCCTGGGTCGCGATCTTGGCCGTCTCCACGTCTCGGATTTCTCCTACCAGGATGACGTTGGGGTCCTGACGCAGGATGGACCTTAAGGTGCTGGGGAAGGTCAACCCCGCCTTTTCATTGACCTGAACCTGGTTGATGCCCTCCAACTGGTATTCGATGGGGTCCTCGATCGTGACGATATTCTTGGTTTTGTCACGAAGGGCGTTAAGCCCTGCATACAGGGTGGTCGTTTTTCCGCTCCCTGTCGGGCCGGTTACAAGGATGAGCCCCTGGGGCTGACTGATGGCATGCTGAAAGAGCGCCAACTGGATCACAGACATGCCCAGCTCCTCAAGGCTGTGGAGGGTACTTTTCTTATCCAGGATCCGGATCACCACTTTTTCCCCAAAGTTCGTCGGCAGGGTCGATACCCGCAGGTCAATCTGTCGGCCAGAGAAATTGATCTTTATTTTACCATCTTGGGGCCGCCTCCGATCCGCAATATCTAGGCTGGCCATGATCTTGATTCGGGAGACCAGGGGAAGTTGTAAAGCTTTGGGAATGCGTATGGGATCCGTAAGCAGACCATCCACCCGATACCGAATCCCCACAACCCCTTCACCGGGTTCGATGTGCACATCGGTGGCCCGCTTTTTAATCGCGTTGACCAGAAGCAGATTGGTGAGCTGCGTGATCTGGTTCTCTTCGGTCATTTTCTTTAACTTGCCCAGATCCTCTTCGGTTTGGTCGTCCGTATCGTTAATGACTTCGATCTTCTCTTTGGGGGACTTCACATGATTCAGCACCCTTTCTACGTAATTATCGATGCTAAAATGTCGGTTCAAGGCATCCTGAATCTTGCTCCGACTCGCCAGCATGGGTTTTACCCGTAACTGGGTCTTGAACTCGATGAGCTGGATGGGCTCCAGTTGGAGCGGATTTTCCATGGCCAGCTGGAGGGTTCTATCCTGAATAGAAAGGGGGAAGATGAGGTGCGCTTTCGCCAGCTCTTCGGGCACAAGCTGAAGGACCTGCTCGCTGACGATGACCCCAGAGATATCCACGTATTCTACATTCAGGATCTCTGCTAGGGCCTGGTACACATCTTTTTCCGCCACCCATCCCCGTTCAATAAAGATACGACCCAGGAATTTACGCTCTTGCTTCTGGATAGCTAAGGCTTGGTTCAGTTTCTCTGAGTTGATGAGACCTGCCTTGCTCAAAACCTCGCCTAACCGCTTCCTTCGATTCATGATACTCCTTTCAGATCCTCCCCTTCTTGATGGTAAGTCCTGATATCGTGATACAATTTTTAGTAATATTTTTCAATTTTTCATGATAATACTTTCTAACGTCTTTTTGCTCACCCCCTGGCCCCTAATCAATTAGCACGTCTCATACCAACTTTGAGGGGTTAAGTTTCTTTAAGAGGTGCCGTCTTGGAAGCTCTCCCGAGGAGCAACGAACGCCTGGAACTAACCCCGACTTTAAAGGATAGAAGAAGTATGCAACGAAAGAGACCTCCGATAAAAAAAGAAAAGCGCAAAAAACGTCTAATTTCTTGACGAATGGAAGTTAAGAGAACTAATAAACGATTGTAACTCGGTTGAATAAAGAGTAACATTCGTACCTCCCTGGGAAGGAGCGGAGGGGTATAAAATTTTTTTCATAGCGGATGATAAGATCTTCGTAGGACCGCTTTAATCCGTTCGATCAACTCTTCTGCATTAAAGGGTTTGGTTATGTAATCATCGGCACCCAGACTAAGTCCCTTTAATTTCTCTTTGAGGGATTTCTGAGCGGTTAACAGGATGAGGGGAAGGAACATGGTATCCACCGAGGCGCGCAACGCCTGGCAAACCTCAAATCCATTCCTGCCGGGCATAACCACATCCAGAATGGCCAGGTCGGGGTGTTCTCCTCGAATCTTCTCGAGGGCCTCCTCTCCATGAGAGGCCCGGATCACTTGATAGCCCTGCTCCTCAAGGAGGATCTGGAGGGCTTCCCCCATCTGCTCGTCATCATCGGCAACCAGAATCTTGCAGGCTTGATCGGAAGCCTTTTCCGGAAGCTTTGGCGCGCCGCAATAAGGGCAGAGCCTCCAGTTGGCCTCCAGCTTCTTCTGGCAGGCGAAACAAATTTCCGCAGCGGGTTGCGCCTCAGGTTCTAGATCTGCCGGGATGTAGCAGACCCGGGCGATCTCTTCCAGCGTAGTCATCCCTTGTCTGGCTTTATCTAATCCATCCTGGAGTAGGGGGACCATCCCCTTTTCAAGGGCGACTTTCCTTAAAAGGGGCTCCGCTAATTTATGGGTAATGGCGGATTTTAAATGACTTTCCGGGACCAACATCTCAAAGAGGCCTACCTGGCCGTAATATCCCGTTTTTTTACATCGGTCGCAGCCGGTTCCTTTATAAAAGGTTTGGACGCCCCGGTTAAAGCCGAACTTTTTTAACTCCTCCGGGGAAGGGGTGTAACTTTTTTTACATTCTGTGCAGATCCGGCGGACAAGCCTTTGGGCAACGGCCAGGATGAGATTCGACCCCACCTGATCCGGAGGGATCCCCAGGTTGAGCAGCCGGGTTACGGTCGCCAGGGCGTCGTTCGTGTGGAGCGTGCTCAAGACCAAATGTCCCGTCTGGGCGGCCTGCAGGGCGATCTCTGCGGTCTCTACATCTCGGATTTCTCCTACCAGGATGACGTTGGGGTCCTGGCGCAAAATGGAGCGTAAGGCGCTGGCAAAGGTGACCCCCGCTTTTTTATTAACCTGCACCTGGTTGATGCCTTCCAGTTGATACTCAATGGGATCTTCGATCGTGATAATGTTCTTGGTTTTATCCCGGAGGGCGTTGAGACCAGCATACAGGGAGGTCGTTTTCCCACTCCCTGTCGGGCCGGTTACTAAAATAAACCCTTGAGGCTGGCCGAGAGCCTGCTGGAAGATGGCCAGCTGGGCCGGGGTCATGCCCAAATCGGCTAGGCTATGCAGCGTGCTTTTCTTATCCAGGATCCGGATCACCACTTTTTCCCCAAAGTTGGTAGGTAGGGTGGATACCCTTAAATCGATCTGGCGACCCGAGAAATTAACCGTTATTTTCCCATCCTGAGGCCGCCTCCGCTCGGCGATATCCAGACTGGCCATCACTTTGATCCGGGAGATGAGGGGAAGTTGTAACATCTTGGGAATGGGGATGGAATCGGTCAACAACCCATCGATGCGGTATCGAACCCCCACGACCCCTTCCGCGGGCTCGATGTGAATGTCCGTGGTCCGCTTTTTAATGGCATTGATGATCAGCAGATGGGTAAGCTGGGTAATCTGCGTCCCTTCACTGACCTGTTTTAATTTGCGAAGATCCCCCTCCCGCTCTTCCTCTTTAATGATTTCGATTTTCTCTCTGGATTGGACGCGCTCTAGAACCTTTTCCACGTAATTGTCGATGTTGAAATGGCGGTGGATGACCTCCTGGATCTTGCTCCGGCTGGCCAGCAGAGGTTTAACCCGTAACCGGGTCTTGAACTCAATGCTCTGGATGGGTTCTAATTGAAGGGGATTCGCCATAGCCAGATGGAGAATTTTATCCTGAAGAAAAAGGGGGAAGATCTCGTATTTTTTGGCCATTTCTTCCGGTACGATCTGAAGGACTTCCGGGCTGACCACGGCGTCGGAGATATCCACATACTCCAGGTTCAGGACCTCCGACAAGGCTTTGTAAATATCCTGTTCTTCAACCCATCCGCGCTCGATGAGGAGTTCCCCCAAAGGCTTACGTTCTCGCTTTTGGAGCGATAAAAGTTGCTGGAGTTGTTCCGGGCTGATCAGACAAGCTTCCACTAAAACTTCTCCGAGCCGCCGCCTTTTCATGATGACGCTCGTGTAGAGGCAACGTATTCGCAAGGTGAGGCTGGAGACCGGGGCTAGTAACCAGCCGACGAACAGTTGGCCCCTACTACTTTGTAAAGTTAAATTTAAATAACCCTTCCCCCCTCCCCCCCGGCCCCTCTCCCACAGCGTGGGAGAGGGGCCGGGGGGGAGGACCAAAATTACACAGAACTAACCATACAAGGTCCTATTATACCATACAAGGTCCTATTATTTTGTAAAGTTAAACGTGATGAATACTTAAAAGCTCCGTAAGGAGCGACCGGTTTATAGCCGAGGTGACCCCCAACAAGCTCCCAAGCTCCGTGAGGAGCGACCGGTTTATAGCCGAGGTTACCTTCAACAAGCCCCCAAGCTCCGTGAGGAGCGACCGGTTTCCTCGGTTACTTACGGAGCTTCTAAGACGGGATCCTTTGTTTGGCTATCCACAGATCCCTCCTTCCCGGGTTTTTAAGGGGACGGTCGCGGCTCTGAGGACTACACCTCTGAGCCACGACCGTCCCCTACACGGCCTGATCCTGTTCTTTAGGGAGAACCTTTAAGAAAAAAGAATCCTAGATAAGACAGCCTGAGGGATAGTGAATAAGGAACTCTTTAAAAAGTCAAGAGGAAAATTTTAACCCCCTGCAACTTTCACTTTCTTCGAAGGTAGTGGCGAGGGAAAGCCTGTTTTCTTCAAAACCGCCAGGTCATGGAAGCAAAGAGCAGCCGATCCAAAACGGCGGATGCGCTTTCAATATGGGGATCGACCAGGTTCTGGCCGGTTATAGCCACCTCCATGGTATCGTTCAGAAAAGTTTTGGCAACTCGGACATCCAGCCGGAGGTAGGGATCTAAAGAGATGTTCGGATCGGTGACCGCTACGGTGTGATCCACATAATTCAACTGAAGGTTGGTTGAAAATCCGTTTTCAAACCTGGCCCTTAGTCCCAGATTTGCTTTATGCCGGGGAGTCGATTTATCGAGAGCTCCTGGGGTCAAAGCCCCTTCGTCGATCATATCGATAAATTCATACGTATAATTGACCCTCGCCTGTAGCCAGTCCGTCAGCGGGGTGATCAGCTCCAGTTCAATTCCTTTAGAAAAACCGCGGAATTGATTCCTGAGCTCGACGGCGGAGGTGATCCCTGGGGGAGGGGGCACCAGGGTATTTCTGGAAAACTTATCGATATCGTTATAATAGAGCTCTGCATTAAAGTTGAGGTTATCGAACAGATACGCCCGATAGCCTATCTCGTAAGCGGTAGCTACCGTGGAATCCTGCTCCGGGGCGGGGAGTCTGGCAACGACGGCCCCGTTCGGAAGGGTCGCCACCTCGGTTTGAAAGGTTTGAAGTTGAGAAGGCGGGGTGACGGCCTGCCCGATAGAGAACCGAAAGGTATGGTTCTTCCAGGGGGTATACAGGACCGTCCCCCGGGGGGTGACGTCCGTGCCGGAAAGGGTGTTATCCTGAACCCGTATCCCAATAACCAGGGCCAATTGGTCCAGGGGTTTATACTCGTCCTGGATATAAAAACCCAGAACGTCATCCTGGATGGTATGGATTCCAAATTGCGGGGCATCGAAAAAATCCCGGATATAGTCCCCCCCTAACACGAGCTGGTGCTGTCTTAAGAAGGACAGGTTATACTGGAATTCGGCGCCCAGGGTATCTGGATCGAACTCCCGCACGCCGAGGGTCGGGTTCGAAAAAATAAAGGTCGCATCAATGTCATTCCAATAAACCTGGACGAAGAGGCTCGAGGTCGGAGAAAATCGGTTTTCGTACTGCCCTTGAAGGAAAAAACTCTCGAACTCTTCATGGCCGGGTGCACCGGCAGGCCTTGTGGGAACCGAAAAAAACCCCTCCCGCTCGCCGTGGAGGTAACCTACGGCGAGGCGAAGGTCTGAACTTTCGGATAAGTTATATTTAGCCTGGAACCTGGCTTTGGGGATACGTTTATCATCGTCTAAAGGGGCTCCTTGCCGGTCTTCCTCGAAGCCGCTATCTCGCTGGTACCCCAGGGAGAGTCGATAGGACAAATTGTTATGATAGACCTGGTCCTCGATCAACGTCCCGAGCGCCAGTTCGTTACTCCCGAACGTAGAAGAGAAGAGCCATCCCTCATATTTTTCTGGATCCTTCGTGATAATGTTAATGACCCCGGTCAGGGCGTTAATGCCATAGAGGGTAGAGCCCGGGCCTCGAAGAATTTCGATACGCTCGACATCCTCCAGGAAAATCGGTAAATACCGCCAAACGGTCCCACCTTGCTGGTGCAGAAAAACGATGCGCCGGTCGACCATCACCAGCATGGTTCTGGCAAATTCCTGATTGAACCCCCTGACCGATACACTGGAGCGGGGACCATCGAAGGTTGTGACGTCCATCCCCGGGATCATCCGGAAGAGATCGACGAGGTCTACGACGCCAGATTGTCGGATATCCTCGGCGGTGATGATGGAAACGGCTGAGGGAGACTCGCTTACCTGCTGAAGCCGTCGGGACCCGATGGCAACCAGCTGTTCGACCCGGAAGAACTCTTCCTCCCGAAGGGTCGGCTCCGGGGTAACCTGAGCTTCCGCAGTTGAAATCAAAAGGAAGGCCAAAGGCCAAAGGCCCATCTTTCTAATCCCCTTAACGATGAAGATCCTCCACATCGAGTCGTCCCAGGTCATAAGTGGCGTGTTAAATTTCCGGTACTTTCCGCCGGCCTTTTAGCTTTCTTCAGGGGCCATCGGGAGAGAAAAGGTAAAAGTGGAGCCCTGTCCATAGGCGGACTCTACCCAGATTTGACCGCCATGGAGCTCCACAATTTTTTTGGCGATGGCGAGTCCAAGGCCCGTGCTCATTTCACCTTGGGTAGGTTTCGTCGTGGTTCTTCCAAATTTTTTAAAAAGCGTCCCAAGCTCTTCCGCTCGAATCCCCTGTCCCTGATCCTGGATACTGACTTCAATCCGGGCCCCGTTTCGGACCGCCCTGACTTTAATAGAAGTTCCAGGGTGCGAAAATTTAATCGCGTTGCTGATTAAATTATCTAGAACTTCCTGGATCCGCTCCGGGTCCACGAAGAGGTGGGGAAGTGCCTCCGGAATCTCCAGGGCCAGCCCAATCCCTTTATTGATCGCCAGGTATTCATTCTTCTCGCAGTTCTCCCTAAGCAGATCTTCCAGATTCTCCCTGGTCGGCACGAGCCTCACTTTTCCGGATTCGATGGCATTAATATCTAGGAGATCCTCAATGAGCATCAGCGAGTGGTTACAAGCGTCGTACATAATGTTGAGATACTTCATCTCCCGCTCGCTGACTTTTCCCTCCAGGCGTTTCCGGAGGATTTGTGCAAAATTCATGACCACCGTTAAGGGATTGCGAAGGTCGTGGGCCACCATCCCTAAGAGCTCATCTTTTCTCTCATTAGCTTCTTTGAGCTCCCAGGTCCTCTCCTCGACCTTTCGGTCCAATTCCTTGTTAATCCGGGTTAAATCTTCAATCAATCTTAGGTTTTGCTGGCCCAATTCGTAGGCTTCCAGAGCCCGTTTGATAGTGATCCTCAGTTCGTTCTCATCCCAGGGTTTGGTAATATAACGATAGACCTGGCCCGTGTTGATGGCGTCGATTAAGGCGTCGATATCGGTAAAACCCGTGAGGATCATCCGGATCGTATACGGAAACTCCGGGATGATTTTCTTCAGAAACTGGACGCCGGTCATGTAAGGCATCCTCTGATCGGTAATAATCAACGGTATATCTTTTTCTGTACGTAAGAGGTTTAATCCTTCTTCCCCAGATAGGGCCGTAAAAACTTGATATTCTTTCCTGAAAGTCTCCTTAAAGATGGTCAAGTTGTGGGATTCATCATCTACATAGAGGATTTTATATCTTTTTTCTTCCATGAGACGTAACGTGGAAAGCGTAAGACGTAATCCCCAAAAACACAAAGGACCCTTAAAAAAAATTGGGGATCGAGGAGGCCCTCCCCATCGATCTTCCCTCTTCTAGGGACCCTTCGGGCTCTTTGGGGTTATGTTTTATACTTTTTGTTTAACGGGTAAGGTGATAATGAACTCAGATCCCAGGCCTACCTCGCTCCGAACCTCAATTTTACCCTGGTGCTTTTGAATAATTCCGTAACTGATGGATAACCCCAAGCCAGTTCCCTCACCCACCTGTTTGGTGGTGAAAAACGGATCAAAAATTTTGCTTAGAATTTCCCGGGGAATTCCCTCCCCTGTATCCTTCACGGAGATTTTAACCTGATCCTCCGTGCACCAGGTTTTTATACGGATCTGCCCGGTATTTTTGATAGCCTGGGAGGCGTTGGCCAGGAGGTTCATGAAGACCTGGTTGATTTGCCCTGCGTAGCATTCCACCAGGGGGATATCTCCATATTCCCGGATCACTTCAATCCGATTCTTATATTGGGGGGCGAGTAAATTGAGGGTTCCCTCCAATCCCTCATGAAGATTAACGGCCTTAAGTTCTGCTTCATCGGGACGGGAAAAACTTCGAAGGTCTTTGATAATCCGTGCAGTTCTCTGAGCTCCTTCCCGGATACTCTCCAGCATCTCGTAAATGCCTTGGATGGCGTCCTGGTATCCGATCTCCTCTTTGAGGGCCTCCACCTCTTGAAGGAAGTCCTCGAGCGGCTCCGACTTCCGAGGGGAGAGCTCCGAATATTTATGGACCAGGCGGATCAGGTCTTCGATGTTCCGGCGTAAGGGAATTAATCCCGAGGAAATGAAGTTGACAGGGTTATTGATCTCATGGGCGACGCCGGCGACCAGTTGTCCCAGCGAGGCGAGCTTTTCAGACTGGATGAGTTGAAGCTGGGCATTTTGTAACTCCTGGTGAGCCCTTTTGAGTTCCTCGTAGGCTTTTTTCAATTCTTCCTCAGCTTTGGCTTTTTCAGTATTATCCTGGATCAGGCACAGCAGGGTTTTAACCCGGTTGTCCTCTCCCAGCACAGGCGTCAAGCTCACATTGACCAGGACCTCCTTACCGGTGAACAGGGAGGTGTAAGGGATATTAAACCCTTTAAAGGGGATTCCTTTCTCCAGAGCGTCCTTAAAAGCGGGCAGCAATCCCGTATCTTTTATGGTAGGCATCTCCGTGACGCTCAAGCCAACCGGGGTTTGTGAGCCTTTAAGACCCATAATTTCCCCCAGAGCCGGGTTCGCGCTCGTCACGATCCCCTGGTCGTTGATGGTGGAAATGCCGACCGGCGAGTTCCGGATGATGCTCTCATTGAATCGGTACAACTCCTCTAACTCCCGGGTTCTTTCTGCGACTTTCTGCTCCAGGGTCCGGCTGTATTCCTCCAGTTGCTCGTAGGAGCGCTGGAGCTTCGTGGTCATCTGATTAAAGGCCTCGGCCAGCTCCCCCACCTCATCCCGGGATGGGACCTCGACCTTCTGGGCAAGATCCCCGCTGGAGATGAGATGCACGCCGGTCACCAGCTTCTGGATCGGCGTGGTAATCCGCCGACTGATCAGGATCAAAACCAGGACCCCCAGGATCAGGAAAAGCGCGGTAATCAACGCCGCCGTCTTCCAGGCCGCCTCAAATTTACGGGACAGCCGCTCCTGGATCTCTTTAATCTGGGATTGGGCCGGCTTTAAGGTAAACCCGATGCGCAGCGTCCCCAACCGCTCCCCCTCGCTTCCTATGGGAGCACTGACCTCCATCAGGTCCTGACCGTCCTTTTGATATTCCTGCACCGTCACGGTGGTCACCTGAGAGGCCTCCACGTCCATAGGCTCGTTGAGGATGCGGTTGACCTGGCTCGCGTCGGTATGGACCAGGACCTGTCTCGAATTATCCATGATCAGGATGAACAAAATCTCCGGACTTCCTTCGGCAGCCGCTCTAAGGATATCGGACAGGAAGGAGAGGTCAAAACCGGCCAGGGCGTTTTCAGAAGCCCGTGCGACCATCTTGGCCAGGGAGATCCCCCGCCTTTGCACGTTGCTCTTAATAATCTTGATCCGGTTCTCCACCTCTTCCTGTAAGCTTTGTTCCTGGTTCCGGATATAGATGTAGCTGAGCAGGGGGATCAGGGTCAAAAATAGGGGGAGTACGGCCAGCATCAGTTTAGTCTGGATCCTAAATCCATATGGACATCCCAAAGGATACTTCATGGCCTAAAGCCCTCAGATTTTAAAATCCTTCCAACAAAGGGATTAAACCTGGATCCATGATCTTATATTCCAGTATGGCAGTCAACAATAAAATTAAATCTTAAGAAGATATTTATGAAGGTATGTCTAGCCTTTGGGTCCGCGCCTCGTTCCCAGGCTTTAGCCTGGGAACGTAGATTCTAGAGGTTCCGCCTCCTCCCTGAGGCGAGGCAGAGCCTCTGGATAAGCATTCCCTGGCAGAGCCTCAATGGCATTGGCTTAAGAACGCGTAACAAAGTCGAATCCCTTCTTAGCTCCGGGAGGAGCGACCTGTTTGTAGCAAAGACTCCTAATCTTTTTAGCTCCGGGAGGAGCGACCTGTTCGAACAGGTCGCTCCTCCCGGAGCTTGGAGGTTTTTAGATTCGTGATGGCTATAAGTAGGGCGCCCCTCCGGGGCTGTTTAAACCTTAAGTCCATGCCATTGAGGTAGGGCCTGGGAACGAGAAAAAAGGTGGCAAGATCCACTTTGTCCCTCTGAAGAGACATATGTTTCAAACATAGAGATAAGAAAGAATTTATTAATCTTCAAATAGTTAATCGAAAAATGGCAGTCTGTTCTGTCTCCTTTTAAGAGACAAAGATGAAAGAGATCTTGAGAAGCAAGCATTTGTAAACTTCTGAAAATCCTTACGGAGCGGTTCTTTCTACAAAGGAGGGTTTTTTATCGACATGGCGTGAAAAGTGCGAAACGGTGCAAAACAGTTGGAGCTATCTGGATGGAGTCTTCCAGACCGCTGCCCGGTACAATAAGAAGGTCATTCTCCGGGTTCATCCGGGTATTTTCACACCCGGGCGGGTCTATCCAGCGGCGCGCAAATGGTCCAGGGCTCGGACCTCGGGCTGATCAAAGGTACACTTAAAAGCCGGACAAGGGTGGGCCTTTACTCGAACGTCCGGTCGATCAGCGATAGTATCCGGTCATCCAGGAGGAGTCCCAGCTTCTTTGCAGTGTTTTTATTGAGCGTTATAACCGTTCCGATAGGCTCGGCCACTTGAATATCCCACGGCTTTTGTTTATCTTCTAGGATTTGAGCGGCGATGGAGGCGGCTTGAGAGCCGATCGTTTCATAGTCCGGAGAGACCGAGAGGAGGGCGCCTGCCTTGACGAAACTCTCTGAATACCCCATAAAGGGGATTTTTTGTCGGAGGGTCTGTTTCTGTAAAAATTCAAAGCTGTTCGTCGTGATTACGATGGGATCGGCTACCATCCAGAGGGCATCGATTTGGTCCTTGATCTTATCCCAGGCCTTTTTCACTTCCTTTTCAGAATGGACCTGATAGCTGACAAGCCCTAGACCTAAACCCGAGGAGATCTCTTTGGCACGCTCGATCAACTCCTGGGAAGCTTCCGGGCTGTAAATCACCCCGACCCGAGAGACGCGAGGGGCCACAAGTTTGAGTTGGGTAAATTGAGATTCAGGGGGAACATCCAGAGAAATGCCGGTGATATTTTTATTTTCGGAGATCTTTAATTTATTCCAGTTCAATACCATAGAAAAAATAACCGGAGTCTCGGAAAACTCCTTTTTGGCAAGGAAAGTAGCTTTATCTCCGATGGCAAAAATAAGTCGGGGTTTATCCCGCTTCACCTGGGCGATCAACCTTTGCCCTTTGTCCAGGTCCCCCTCCATATCTAATTCTCGGATAGGGTACGGCAGGGCCTTTTTAAAGACCTCGGCAGGAATATTGTACTGGGAGATCTTCTGATTGGTCTTGAGGATCACAACCTCTTCGCTGGCTTCCACGACCCGGGTCACGTCCGTTTCAACGAAGCCCCTCGCAGGGAGTGCGAAAAATAAGAAGATGAAAAAGATGTTGTACTTCATAAGAGACCGGAGGTGAGAGGCTAGGGGCCGGAATTCGGTTTTGGCCGCCTCTAGCCTGCCGCCTCTAGCCTCAGTTGAGCTGTTCCAGAACTTCCTTATCTGGAAGCGTCCAGCGATCATAGTTGAGTAAATTTAAAACGTCCTTGCCTTCCGGGTTCTCGGACATGGCTAAAAAGATGGACTTTACTTTTTCGATTTCCTCGGCGGTGGCGTAATCCTTCAGGGCGACCAGAGGTGGATGAAGAATTTCCGGGGACGTGTAGATAATTTTAATTTTTTCCACCGCCGGGTTGACGGCTTTTAAAACGTTGATGTTCTCCGGGACAACGATGGCCGAGCTCACCCGTTTATAACTGACGGCTAACAAAGCATCCAGGTCTTTGGGCACGGTGATCACCTTGATCCTCTCCATATCCACGAGGGCATTTCTGAAAAAGTTGGCGGTCAAAAGCTCCGAAGTATTTTCTCCCAGTGGCGTGGTGGCCAGGGTTTTCCCGCTCAGGTCCTTGAGCTCTTGAATATCCTCCAGGGTTACCAGAACTTTTTTATAGCTTCTCTGACCATTCTTCTGGGGAATTAAAAGGAGACGAAGGGGATACTTTTGGGCCAGTACCGGGTAGTACCAGCTGGAGATAACGAGAAAGGAGGGCCTTTTAGCTTCGATTTGTTGCTCCATGACCTCAAATTTTACGAAAGGCTGGAAATCGACGTCGGCGTTCATTTTTTTTAGATAATTGCTGACCCTGGCCTTCAGGAGGCTGATATCTTTTAGATTGGCATCGGGGTTATAGAAGAACATGGTCGTGGGTTTTTCGATCCCCCACGTGGGTAGAACTCCTGACGGTGCAAAACCTAAAAGGAGAAACATGAAGAAAAAATAAAGGCCCCTGCGCTTCCACCTCTCTCCTTGGGCGTCTCCCCTCGGTACCTCGGACGCCGTCGGACGGATCATACTGTAGAAAGTTCCCTTTAAAAATTTCCGGTAACCGTTCAGACCCTTACCCCCCGGTTCCCTCTCGAGAGCGTTTCTTTCTAAAGATGGGCGTAGCAGCCCAGAACTTCTCCCTTTAAATTGTTCTTTGCTCTTTCTAACATAGACGATGGCGAGAAGAAGATCAATAATTTTCTCTGTACCCTCCCCTCCGAGGGGTAGAACCGGAACCTTCGCAAACCCTTGCGGCGTAACGCCTGCGCTCCCAGGTTAACGTAGACGCGCAAGTGGAGGTTTTTCTTGACAAAAGAAAGCAGAACTGTGTATCTTTAGGCAGGAGGGGCTAAAGAAGTTATGGAATTCAGGCAACTGGAGGTTTTCTGTAAGGTCGCGGAGTTAAAGAGTTTTACCAAAGCCGCCGAAGCCGTTTATCTGACCCAGCCTACGGTGAGTAACCACATCCAGTATTTGGAGAATTTCCTGGAGGTAAAGCTTTTTGACCGGACCGGTAAGATGGCCGTCCTGACCAAGGCCGGCGAGCTGCTGTTTCAATATGCGAAGGAAATTCTGCGCCTGAAACAGGAGATGCAGCATGCCATGGAGGACTTCTCCGGAATTCTCCGAGGGACCTTAAAAATAGGCGGGAGCAGCATACCTGGCAACTACATGTTACCCGGATGGGTGGGCCTCTTTAAGGAAATCTATCCCCAGGCCCAGGTGAGCCTGGTCGTCGCGGATACCAGGGGCATCGTTAAAGCTGTGTCGGAAGATGAAATCGAAGTGGGGGTCGTCGGCGCGCAGCTTCAGGACCCTCGTTTAGTGTACAAAGGGTTTGCCAAAGAGGAGCTGGTGTTGATCGTACCTCCTGATCACAAGTGGGCTAAAAAACAATATGTTGAGGTAACGGAGCTGATTCCGGAGCCGTTTATTTTTCGCGAAAAAGGTTCCGGTACGCGGATGATCACGGAGCAGGGATTGCTGGAGAGGGGGATTACCTTGGAGAAGCTCCATATTGTGGCTGAAATGGGGAGCACCGAGGCCATTAAGCAGGCGGTCGCCGCCGGAGTCGGAGTCTCTATCCTATCCTGTCAAGCCGTGCTTCATGAGGTTAAATGCGGCTCCCTCGTCACCCTGACCGTTCAAAATGTGAATCTCTTCCGAGAATTTTATATCGTCCATCATCGGACAAGAACCCTTTCCCCCTTAGCCAAGGCTTTTATCAATTTCCTTCTGGAGCGTAAAGCCGCCTGTGGGTCTGGACCGATCTCAAAGATCGCTTAAGGGTATCGACGTAAAACGTAAAGGGTAAAACAAAGTCTACTATGGCCTTATCAAGTCTCTTATCCTTCAAGATGAAAATATGGGGGATCGTCTGGACTTTGATCCTTCTTCTACCCGTATTATCCCTCTCTGCCGGGTCATCTCGCCCCCAGGTCCAGGTGATCCAGGTGGATAGTACCATCAATCCGGCCATCGAGGAATTTATTCTCCAATCTATCAATAAGGCGGCGCAGGCAGAGGTAGAAGCCTTGATTATCGAATTAGACACCCCGGGGGGCCTGGATACTTCCATGCGGAATATTGTCAAGGGCATCTTTAACTCGTCCGTTCCCATCATCGTCTATGTCTACCCCAGTGGGGCCCGGGCCGCTTCCGCAGGGGTCATGATCACCCTGGCCGCCCATGTGGCGGCGATGGTTCCCGGGACTAATATTGGCGCCGCCCATCCCGTGAATCTAGGGGGGGGCGGGATGGATGAGGAGATGAAGAAAAAGGTGGAGAATGACGCCGTGGCCTACGTGCAGGGTATAGCCAGAAAGCGGGGAAGAAACGAGGAATGGGCCGCTCAGGCCGTGAGGGAAAGCGTCTCGGTGACTGCGGAGAAGGCCCTGGAGCTGAATATCATCGATATCGTCGCTTCAAATCTCCAGGAGCTCCTTGCGGCGGCACATGGGAGGAAGGTAACCCTGGATTCCGGCCCCAAAGAATTGAATACCCAGGATGCGGAAATTATTCGAACCGAAATGGGGTGGAGGCATAAAATCTTAAACACCCTGAGCAACCCTAACATCGCGTACCTCCTCATGATTCTGGGGTTTTACGGGCTCATTTTTGAGCTTTCCAGCCCCGGCGCCATCTTACCGGGAATTCTGGGGGGCATCTGTTTAATTCTCGGGCTTTATTCCCTTCAAACCCTCCCCATCAATTATGCGGGCCTCCTTCTTTTCCTGTTCGGTATCATGCTGTTGATCCTGGAAGTTAAGGTGACGAGTTATGGGGCCCTGACCATCGGGGGGGTGGTTTCCATGCTCCTGGGATCGGTCATGCTCTTTGAGTCGCCCGCCCCTTATTTGAGGGCCTCCTGGTCCGTTATTATCCCGGCGGTGGCGACCACCGCCGGTTTGATCCTGTTCGCTCTGGGTTTTGCCCTTAAAGCCCGATTGTCCAAACCCGTTACCGGAAAAGAGGGGCTGATCGGGGAGATCGGAACCGTCTACTCTAAACTGGATAAGGGTCAGGAGGGCAAAGTCTTCGTCCACGGGGAATACTGGAACGCAGAAAGCGAGGAAGTTCTGGAGGTGGGAGAAAAGGTCGAGGTGACCCAGGTCAAGGGCTTGAAACTCAGGGTGCGAAAAGCTACGTAAAGGAGAAGGGATGGAAGCGACGGGAGGAAACCTGTCGCCTTCATCTCTCCTGACTAAAAGGGGAGGGATTTATGGAAATAGGGGTATTTGTCGTTGTTTTTATTCTTTTAATCGTTATCCTTAACTCCATCCGGGTTTTAAGGGAATATGAACGGGCCGTTATTTTTCGTTTAGGAAAGCTTGCGGAGGGAGGTGGAATCCTGGGCGGGAACGGACCGGGACTGATCCTGTTAATTCCCCTCATCGATAAAATGGTTAAAGTGAGCCTGCGGACGGTGGTTCTGGATGTTCCTCCCCAGGATGTCATTACCAAAGATAACGTCTCGGTGAAGGTGAACGCGGTGGTCTACTTCCGGGCTGTGGAACCTAATAAAGCGATCGTGGAGGTGGAAAATTATCTTTATGCCACGTCTCAGTTAGCCCAGACGACCTTGCGGAGCGTCCTGGGTCAGGTCGAGCTCGATGATTTACTCTCCGAGCGGGAGAAAATTAATGCCCGCTTGCAAGAAATTTTAGATCGACATACCGACCCCTGGGGGATTAAGGTGTCCACTGTGGAAGTTAAACATATCGACCTCCCCCAGGAGATGCAGCGGGCGATGGCCAGGCAGGCGGAGGCTGAGCGGGAGAGACGGGCGAAAGTGATCAACGCAGAAGGGGAATTTCAGGCCGCTGCACGGCTTGCAGAAGCTGCCTCCATCATCGCGGAACATCCTATCGCCCTTCAGCTCCGGTTCCTGCAAACTTTAACGGAAATTGCCGCGGAAAATAACTCGACCGTCCTTTTCCCGGTTCCCATCGATATCATCCGACCCTTTCTTCAGACCCCGGAGGGGGGGAGGAGCCAGGCCGTCTCCTGAGACGAACGAATAAAATTCCTGCGCGCCCTACAGACGGTATAAGTGAAATTTTGAAGGGGAAAAGGGCCCCTTACATCCCCTGGTTTACCCAGAGAGGGTCCAGGGGATTTTTCTTTAACTGGACGGACATGACCCATCGCCTTGAAGCCCACGATCTGAAGGACCGGAACCCTCTTACCTGCGCGATTAACGCGCTCTTTTTAGAGCCCAGGTTTCATGGGGCGTTCTTCTTCTTTTTTGCCACGGTGTTCCTCCTGTCTAAGCTCTACGGCAGAGGCCTGGCCTCTTACGATGATGCCTTTTATGCCGAGAAAGCCAAGGAGGTGCTGATCACCGGGGATTGGCTCACCCTCCACTTCCATGGAGAGCCCTCTTTTGAGAACGTCCCTTTTTATATCTGGTTGATGGCCTTGATGTTTAAAGCCTTCGGCGTGAGCGAATACGCGGCCAAATTCCCCTCGGCCTTTTTCGGCGTCTGTTCCGTCTGCCTGGTTTATCTGTTCGGAAAGAGGCTTTTCGATGATAAGTGGGTGGGATTTCTTTCCGCTTTGACTTTGTTAACTACCCGGTACTTTACCAAGTATGCCCGGCATGCCACCTTCGATGTGACCCTCACTTTCTTTTTCATGCTGGCTCTTTTTTGTCTCACCCTCGGATTAAAACGGAGGGGGTACTTTCTTCTGTTCGGCGTCTGTACGGGAATTACCATTTTAACGAAGAGTTTAATCGGGGCTCTGACGTTCCCGGTGGCCTTCGTTTATCTCATCCTCTCCCGAAGGTACAAAACGCTGTTTGATCCCTTTTTTCTTTTGGGCATGGCCCTTGCCTTTGTTATCGCCCTGCCCTGGCATCTCCACCAGTATTTTTTGCACGGGGAGGCGTTCGTTGACGTTAATCTCAAATGGACTTTAGTGGAAAGGGCTTTCCGGGAGAAAGGAAATCCCTGGTACGATTATTTCAGGAAGCTGCTCATCGACACCTTCCCCTGGTTTCCCATCGCCGTTCTCGGCTTTGTGAGCATGGTGAGAAGGTACCTCAAAGAACGGGATGATACCTCCGCTCTGCTTATCGCCTGGAGCGCGACGGTTATCGGAGTGATGAACCTGACCGGGCCTAAAAGGCTCGCCTATATCATGTCCGTCTTTCCGTGTCTGTCGATCCTTGCCGGGCACACTTTAAATACCTGGCTCTCCTCCGAAGAGAACCGGCTTCGATTTGCAAAAATCGTTTTTTGCTTATTTTTTGTGGCCACCCTCGTGATCCTGGCGACACCTTACCAACTGGACCTGGACCGGGAAGTCGATATTCGAAATATAGCCCCTTTCGTGAAGGAGCATACCCCGCCGGGAGAGGGGATTCTCGGCTATAAACTCCCCCCCCGCCCCTACCCCTTTGTGAAATTTCACAGCATCAACAACGCCCTGGTTTTTTATTCAGACCGCTCCCTCTCCGATATTTACCAAAACGAGGAAGAGTTCCTTGAAAAGTTCAACTCCCCCAAAAAGCAGACCGCCCTGGCCTTTTGGAAGGATTATGAACAACTCCTTACGAAGGCTCCAAAGACCTACCCCGTCATCAAACGCTCCGGTCGGTTAGTTTATTTTTCTAATTTTTAACGACTTAACCGGGCTACTTCTTAAAATGCTGGGCCTGGTGAAGCCCTTTGGGATCCACATAGTCCCGGATGGCATCCCCCAGGAACTGGAAGGACATGACGATGAGGAAGATAACGACGCCAGGGGACAGGATCCAGGGGTAATTCATGATGGCCTGGGCATTGGTCGCTGCCGAGAGAAGATTCCCCAGGGAAGGCTGGGGTTCTGAGATACCCAGCCCGATGAGGCTGAGGGAGGCCTCCCCCAGGATATATCCTGGGATGCTCAAGGTGGCGGCCACGATGGTATAGTTAAAGATGTTAGGAATGATATGCCGGAAGAGGACGCGCCCGTTGGAGGCCCCCAGGGCCGTGGTCGCCTGAACATAATCCATCTCTTTGACGGAGAGGACCATGCCCCGGATGATCCTGGCAAAGCCCGCCCAGCCGATGAAACTTAGAATTACGACGATGATGATAAAAGTGGCGGCGGGAGGGATCCCGGAAGGGATGGTGACCGCCAACGCCACCAGAAAGTAAAAACTGGGTATGCTCATGAGGAGCTCGCAGAGCCTCATGAGGAGGTTATCGATGCTTCCCCCCGCGTAACCGGAAATGCTCCCAACGATGATCCCTATGGTAAAGGTGATCAGGACCCCAATGGGCCCGATGGCCATACTCACCCGGCTTCCATAAACGATCCTCGAGAATAAATCCCTCCCCAGGGTATCCGATCCCAGTAAAAAAAGCCTGGCTTTCTTCGAATCCACGCCGAACAATCGATGGTCCTCGGTCCAAAACTGGATGTAATACTTTTTATCTTTAACTTCTTCGTACGTCCGATCGTGGATATTTACCAGTTTATATTCGTAGATGTAAGGACGCCAGCCATCGAAGTAAATGCGCGTCGGCGGCGCATAGGGCATACGCCTATTTTGCTCCGTATAAGGATACGGAGCAATAAAATCGGCAAAAATGGCCACGAGATAGAAAAAAACCAGGAGGGCCAGGCTGAGCTTGGCCGGAAAGTTAAGGGATCGAAAAAACTTTTTCACTGAGCAATGAGACAGGATGCACAGGATTTTTTTAATTGAATAACTTCAAACGGATAAGGGTTCTTATTCCTGTAAATCCTATAAATCCTGCCCGTATGACCTTTCCTGTTTAGCGATACGGTCAATCCAGCTTGATCCTGGGATCTACCAGGGTTAGAGCGATGTCGGCCAGCAGGTTGCCCACAATGAGCAGGACCGTCCCCATCAACAGATCGCCCAGGACCAGGTAAAGATCTTGGGAGAGCACCGCCTGGAGCATGAGCTGGCCCAGCCCTTGTAGACCTAAAATGGCCTCCACCAGGGCGGCTCCTCCGAGCAAGGCCCCCAGCGAGTAACCGGCCATGGTGATAAAGGGGTTCAGCGCGTTTTTCAAAATATGCTTCATCACCACGGTAAATTCGGGAAGGCCCTTGGCCCTGGCCGTTCGGACGTATTCGCTGTTTTTGATCTCGAGGATTTGACCCCGCATGAGCCGCATCAGGGAAGCCATGCCCGCGGTACCCAGGACAAAGACGGGGATGACCAGATGGATGGCCCGGTCCCAGAGTTTACCCCAGAAGTCCAGGGCTTCATAGTAGGGAGAAATAGTTCCCCCCGCCGGGAGCCATCCGGTTTTCATCGCCACGTAGAGGAGCAGGAAGGCCAGGAAGAAGTTGGGAACGCTGATCCCAAAGAAAGCGATGAAAGAGAAAATCTTATCGGCGATTCCCCCCGGTCGCATGGCCACGTAAATCCCCAGGGGGAGCGCCAGGGCCCAGGTAAAAATCATCGAGCAGGCGGACAAAATGATGGTATTGACCGCCCGGGAAGATATCAGGGACAGGACGTCGACCCGGTAAGCGATGCTTTCTCCGAAATCTAACCGGGTTACGATACGCCATAACCAGAGGAGGTACCTCCCGACGAAGGAATCTATGCCTGCGATCGCTTCCTGAAGCCCCTGCGGTAAAGACTCCCAGACCCCAGGCAGGTGCTGAGTAATAAACGGCAAGACGAAAGGTCTGCCGAAACCGAACCGCTCTTTCATGCTCTGGATGGTTGCCTGGGAGACCTGGGGGTTCATTTGCAAGGTTGAAAAGTAATCCCCTGGGGCCATTTCAATGATTAAGAACGAAAGGAAAGTGATCCCCAGCAGCAACGGGATAAAATGGATGATGCGCGCAATAATATACTTTCTCATACGGGTCGCGAGGAGCTATCAATATTTTATCCGGGTCAGCTCCGGACGATACACTCCGAAGATGGTCGGTTCATAATTTTCGACCTTATTTTTGTAAGCTGAAAGAACCTTAGCCCTGGCCGTCAAGATCATGGGCAGCTCATCGTGGAGAATTTCCTGGATGCGCTTGTAAATCTGGGCCCTTTTCTCCTCATCCAATTCTCGGACCCCTGCATCCACCAGTTGATCGATCTCCGCCTCCCAGTCGGTTGCGGGCTTTGCCTGACGTGGATTCCAGGCGTGCAACTGCCCGGAGCTTTTGTAAATATTCGCCCCAAAATGGGGTTCCAATCCGCCCGTAAACCCCAACAGAACGGCATCCCATTGGAAATTATTCACCAGCTTTTCCACCAAAGAGTTAAACTCCAACGGCTTATAATTGACCTTTAATCCCAACTTCTTCTCCCAGTCCTCCTTCAAAATCACGCACGTTTTTTCCCGCACGTTATTCCCGGAGTTGGTATACAGGTCAAACTCCATTCTATTTCCATCCTTATCTTCCCGGAAACCATCCCCATCCCTGTCCTGATACCCGGCCTTTTCCAGGATCTCCGCCGCCAGGTCGGGGTCGTACTCGTAATCCTTCAAGGCATCGTTATGATAAAGCGGAACCGATTCCGAGATGTAAGACACCGCCGGGGCTCCGTAGCCGTTCATGACAGAGACGATGATCCCTTCCTTATCGACGGTGTGGGCCAGGGCTTTGAGGAAGTTTTTGTCGGTAAACCAGGTCAGCTTGGGATCGGTCTTTCCATCTTTAACATAATATCGGGGATTCCGGTTAAAGACCACGAACTCCGTGCCCGTAGAGGTGCCGATTTCCTTGACGGTGATATCTAAGCTTTTTTGATTTTTCTTCAGGTCTTCCACGTCCTCGCCCCGGGGGGAGTATATATCGGTGTCCCCATTTTTAAATTTTAAGTAAGACGTGTCGATATTCTGGACGATCAAGGTTACTTCTTCGTTCAAGTAAGGAAGCTGATTCCCCTGGTCGTCCTTCATCCAATAGTAGGGGTTTTTGACCAGCCGGGCGTACTGGGCCGGAACGTACTCGGCCAGCTTATACCGCCCGGTTCCCACAATTTTATCCGGTGGGGTGTTAATCCCCCATTGGGAGGCGAAGGTGCCGTTTCTCCAGGGCTCCCCCAGGATATGCTCCGGGATAATATCTATTCCTAAACTCCGTAAAAACGGGGCAAAGGGCGAGGGAAGGGTGAACCGGACGGTGTACGCGTCGATAACTTCCACCTGGATTTTCTGACCTTCGATGGTAAAGATATCCCGGGCGCTGTTGGGGATCTTATCATCGTAGATCACGTCAAAGGTGAACTTCACGTCCTTTGCGGTAAATTTGGCCCCATCGTTCCAGCGGACGTCGTCCCTCAGATGGAAAGTCCAGACTTTTCCGTCTTCGCTGACCTCCCAGGCCTTGGCGAGAAGGGGTTCGACCGCCCCCGTTTTAGGGTTCGTACGGGTCAGGCCCTCGAACAGATCTCCCACGATGGCCGCTGAGCTCGTCTCGTCGCTGACGATCAGGTTGAAGGTTTTCGGGTCCGCGATGGAGGCGGTGGTCAGCTTTTGTTCTACCTCACCGGCGGCCCCCGGGCTGCAAGCCCCTAGCAGCACCGCCCAAAGTGAAAATCGTATCAAAAACGGTTTCATAAGTTCTCCTTCCTGGAAACCTATTTTCTTTAAGAAAATGAGTTTCTACCTATGCTCCATGTTATAAAATGGGTCCCTTATCCTGTACCCGGTTAGACCGTTGACAGGGGTTGTGGATTCCCACGTAAAGACTGCAGAAGAAGGGTTCCTTCATAATTATAGCTTTTTCCAGGAGCCGGTTGTCAATGCTATTTTTTATGAAAGCCCCTCCGTTCCCTTCGTCCTAAGCATAACCTTTGGATCCGCAGCTCCGTTTCTCGTTTTCTCGTCCCCAGGCTTCCGCCTGGGAACGCCCGTCTAGAGGCCCTGCCCTCGCCTTAGGGAGCCGAGGCAAGGCCTCCCGTCCATCCTTCCCGAAGTGCCTCCTTGAGACTTGACAGTATCATACTAAGATTTTATATTAAATATAGACTCACAAGTGCCTCCTGAAAGTTCAGGTAAGGGCGCCCCCGGGGGCGCCCTTACGCAGGACCTTCGGTTTAGGTATGCTTATGCGTCTCCAGAGCTTGAACGATCGCCTTTTTAGGGAATTTGAAAAGATTCAGGAAGAAATGAATCGGTTATTCGAAGAGGCTTTCAGGCAAGAGCCTGCACGACCTGGGGTTCTGAGCCGATTAAAGGCGAGGCTTAATAACCTCTTTGCGCAGGCCAGGTCTAAGGCCCAAGAGCTCCTTCGTTCCTCTTCTACGGAATCTACCGAAGAAGAGGCCTCTATAATCCCTGCTGCAGATATTTATGAATCCCACGGAGACTACGTGCTCCAGCTCGATATGCCGGGGGCGGATAAAAAAAGGATCCAGATCACCTATGAGCCCCCCCTCCTCACCGTTGAAGGCCGAACTAACAGGGTTCGGAGATCTAAAGGTGAGGAACTTCTCTATACGGACCTGCGACAGGGAACTTACCGTCGGGCCTTTACGCTTCCTGAAGATATCCACGCAGAGAAAATAACGGCTCACTTTGAAAACGGTGTCTTAACCGTCAGAGTACCGAAAAGCAGGCAGGTAGTTGAGATATCTAAAAAAATTGAAATCACTCACCCTGAGTAAACTGCTGATTGCTAAACGAGGCCAAAGTCTTAGCCCCTCAAGGGGGGGCGCGAAGGCATAGGCGCCAGGATGAGAATGGAGCTGACGACAAGCAGGGATAAAATCCCCCTGTCCCCCTTTTGTAAAGGAAGGTCAGGGAGGATTTTTCCTTATCCGGGCGCGTATGGGGGGGGAGGGGGATTTCCCCTAAATTTACGGCCCTTTTCCTCCTCATCCTGGCGCTTACGGGACGTGGAGGTTACGCCCCTCAAAAGGACGTGGAGAGGCCGGAGGCTTTTAGGGCGTCTTTTTTACCGACCTGACCCCCTCCCCCCCCCTTCCCGACGCGGGAGGGGGGACTTGGGAATGGGTTAGGTCCCCGCTCTCCCTTTCCCTGGCAGGGAAGGGGCGTCGGAGGGGTTAGGCCCAAAAAAATACCTTGAAAGCAGGCCGGAGGGGGCAAGGGACCTTGGCCGGCAGACGTGGGGCCATTCGTTAGCAATTCGCGGGAAAAGGAGGTTAGAATTTATGGCCATCATTAGGTGGGATCCCTTTCGGGATTTATCAACGATTCAAGACCGTATGAACAAGCTTTTCGAAGATACCCTGGCGCGGTCTCGGGGAGAGGAAAGTACCAGCCTGGCCGCCTGGGCTCCTCCTGTAGATATTTATGAAACCAAAGAAGCCATCGTGGTGAAAGCAGAACTTCCCGGCATCGAACAAAAGGATATAGACGTTCAAGTCCACGATAATATATTGACCCTCAGAGGGGAGAGAAAATTTGAGAGCGACGTGAAGCGGGAAAATTTCCACCGGATTGAAAGGTCTTATGGAACCTTTCAACGGTCGTTCTCCCTTCCTAACATCATTCAACAGGATCAGATTAAGGCCCGGTTTAACAATGGCATCCTTGAGATCACCTTGCCTAAGGTAGAGGAGGCCAAGCCGAGACAGATTAAGGTCGATATCACGAGCTCCTGAGGCTTTGCCCGGAGTTCCTTGGTTTACGGAGACAACCCGCCGGGTTGTCTCTGCGACCCTTACCGACAAGGGCCTGGGGATCAAAAGTAAAAACCCTAAGCCCGGCATTTTTCTCGTTCCCAGGCTAAAGCCCCTATGGGGTTGACGTAAGCCCCTGGCCCCCCTCGATGCCCTGCGGCATTGAAGTTTCAACCCGGGCGCGGGCGCGGGCCAAAATGCTAGGCATCGTAAAAAAACCGGTGAGAAAAATCTTGACAACGAACGGAGGGACTTCTATTATATAACTGAGTTCTTTCAAAAAGTTTGAAGTTTCGGTTCCCCTTAATTTTTTTACCCATTCAATTAGCACTCATTTATAGTGAGTGCTAATAAAGCTTCATGACGAAGGAGGTTATAGGATATGCCAGCAAAAATGCTGTTGTTTGGACAAGATGCGAGGGCTGCGGCTTTGAGAGGTGTCAGTATCTTAGCGGAAGCTGTCAAGATCACCCTGGGCCCCCGGGGTCGTAACGTAGTTCTAGATAAAAAATTTGGTGCGCCGACTTCCACAAAGGACGGCGTGACCGTAGCTAAGGAGATCGAACTGGAAGACCCCTATGAAAATATGGGCGCCCAGATGGTTCGGGAAGTCGCCAGCAAAACCAGCGATGTAGCCGGGGATGGAACCACCACTGCGACGATTTTAGCCGAGGCGATCTTCAAAGAAGGAAGCAAGAACGTCACCGCAGGAGCCAATCCCATGGATCTTAAACGGGGCATCGAACGCGCGGTGGAGGTGGTGGTCGAGGAGCTGAAAAAGCTCAGCAAGCCCGTAGAAGGTAAAAAGGAGATCGAGCAGGTGGGCACGATTTCCGCAAATAATGACTCGACCATCGGAAAAATTATTGCCGAGGCCATGGAGAAGGTGGGCAAGGACGGCGTCATCACCGTGGAGGAAGCTAAGTCCATGGAGACCTCCCTGGAGGTGGTCGAGGGCATGCAGTTTGATCGCGGCTATTTATCCCCGTACTTTGTCACAGATCCCGAAAGGATGGAGGCCGTGCTCGACGATCCCTATATTCTGATCTATGAAAAGAAAATTAGCAGCATGAAAGACCTCCTCCCCATCCTGGAACAGATAGCTAGAATGGGCGCCCCGCTCTTAATCATCGCGGAGGATGTGGAAGGGGAAGCGCTAGCTACCCTGGTGGTTAATAAATTAAGAGGAACCCTGAAGACCGCTGCCGTAAAAGCCCCGGGCTTTGGCGACCGACGGAAAGCCATGCTGGAAGATATCGCCATCCTGACCGGCGGGCAGGTGATTTCCGAAGACCTGGGCATTAAACTCGAAAATGTGACCATCGAGGACCTGGGTCGCGCTAAGAAAATCACCATCGATAAAGATAACACGACCATCGTGGAGGGCGCCGGTTCCACGGAGAAAATTCAGGGGAGGATTAAGCAGATCAAGACCCAGATCGACGAAACCACCTCCGATTACGATCGTGAAAAGCTCCAGGAGCGCCTGGCTAAGCTGGCCGGCGGGGTAGCTGTGATCCGCGTGGGTGCCGCCACAGAGACCGAAATGAAGGAGAAAAAGGCCCGCGTGGAGGACGCGATGCACGCAACCCGCGCGGCGGTGGAAGAAGGGATCGTTCCAGGAGGCGGAGTGGCTTATTTGAGGACCTTACCCGCCCTTGAGAAGCTCAAACTGGAAGGGGACCAGCAGATCGGGGTGAACATCGTTAAACGGGCCCTAGAAGAACCGATCCGCCAGATCGCCGATAACGCCGGACTCGAGGGGTCCGTCGTGGTTCAGAAGGTCAAAGAAATGAAGACCAACGAAGGGTTCAACGCCGATACGGAAAAGTATGAAGACCTGGTCCAGGCCGGCATCATTGACCCAACGAAGGTGACGCGAACCGCCCTTCAAAATGCGTCCAGCATCGCCGCTTTGATGCTGACCACCGAAGCCTTGATCACCGAGAAACCGGAAGAAAAGAAAGAGCAGATGCCTCACATGCCGCCGGAGTACTAACAGCAGAGACAGAAGTCAGGGGTCAGGAGACAGAAGCTTCGGAATTCTGACTCCTGAGTTCTGAATTCTGGTCCCTATGCCCATCTACGAGTACGAGTGCCGTCAATGCCAACGAACCTTCGAGGTTCTACAAAAATTTAGCGAACCCCCTTTAAAGGGGTGCATCCTTTGCGACGGGGGCCCTGTTAAAAAGTTGATTTCCGCTTCGGCCTTTGTGCTGAAGGGGACAGGTTTTTATATGAACGACTACCCTTCGGAGGGTAGGAAAAAGGGTCTGGAATCTGAAAAGAGCGGAAACTCTGAGAAAAAATCGGACTCCCAATCGGAGCCCAAATCGGACTCCGCGAAGGCGAGCGCCGCAGTCGCTTAAGGCTGTACGGTTCGGCCACATAATTGGGCCGTGGGATTCACCCACGGCTCTTTTTTTACTCGCTGGCATCGCCCTGACCGTGAGGCTTCATCCCCTATGAAGAGGATCACCCTTTTCCTGACCGAGGAGCAGTATCTCTTTTTGAAGGAGAAGGCCCAACAGCTCCGGAAGCAGGGTCCCCCGGCTTCCATCGAATCCCTTGTTCTGGACCTGATCGAAGAAAGCCGGCACCGGCACCCGGTCCTGGCTCCTGCTGAGGCGGCGGCCCTCTACGAGGGAGAAGCGTTGAAGGTGTTGCGGCGGTTGAAGGACCCGGCTCCCCTGGAATTGGCGGCGCTCCTGGGAATGTGGAGGACGCGATCTCCGGAGCGGTGGGCCCACACCCCCGAAATCTATCAGCGTCTGGGCGATCGCGTCCTGAAGATGGGGGAGCCCTTGTTGGCTCACGATATCCTCGCCGAGGGTCTGGAGCACTGGCCCAAGGACGTTCGCCTCAGGCAGCTTCTGGCGCTGGCGCTGGCCCGCAGCCGGGCCACCCATCGCGCCAACGGTATCCTGCTTCAACTTTACCAGGAAGGACATACCGATGGGGAGACGACGGGCATCCTGGCCCGCACTTACAAAGACCTCTGGGCGATGGCGACGGACCCCGTGGAGCGACAAACCCACCTGCAGGCGGCTTATAAATTTTATAGTGAGGCCTACCGGCTGGCCGTAGAAAAAAACAAGGTCCACGAGGGTTATTATACCGGGATCAACGCAGCGACCCTGGCCTTACTGCTGGGAGAAAAGGAGGTGGCCCACGGTTTAGCGCGGGAGGTCCGGGCCCTTTGTCTACAGGAGCTGAAGCGGTTGGCGACCCAGGGAGATGCGACCTACTGGATCCAGGCGACGCTGGGAGAAGCCGCCCTGATTTTAGGGGAGTGGTCCGAGGCGGAAGACTGGTATACCCGCGCCTCGGAGGCCGGCCGCGGTCGGCTGGGCGATCTCAGCTCCACCCGCCGCAATGCCCGGCTTCTGGTAGAGCACTTGGGAGGGGATAAACGACGGATCGAAGGCTGCTTCCGAATTCCGCGCATAGCCGTCTTTGTCGGGCATATGATAGATCAGCCGGGCCGCGCCCTCCCCCGCTTCCCCCCTCAACTGGAACAGGCCGTGCGTGAAGCCCTCCGCAGCCGACTTCAGAAGCTGGATATAGGGCTCGGTTACGCATCCGCCGCGTGCGGCTCGGATATCCTGTTCCTGGAGACGGTTCTAGAGCTGAAGGGCGAAGTCCACATCGTACTGCCCTACGGGAAGGATCAGTTTGTGAAGGATAGCGTGGAGATCCTCCCCGGCACGGATTGGGGGGCGCGGTTCGAGCGGCTGCTCCAACGGGCCGCAGAGGTCCTGGTCGCCTCGGGGCAGAGGCCGGAGGGGGATCGTGTTTCGTACGATTATGCCAACCTGTTGTTGCAGGGATTGGCCAGCGTTCGGGCCGAACAACTCGAAACCGAGCTCGTGCCCCTGGCCGTCTGGGACGGCAGACCCGGCGATGGGCCGGGGGGAACGGCCAGCGTCGTCCGACGCTGGCAGAGGCTCGATCATAAGGTGGCGCTGATCGATCTGGCACAGCTCCTGCGCCAGGAATGCCCGGAATTGGCGATCCGAAGCGATCCGACGCCCCCGGCCCCTTCGCAAGAGGAGACAAAGCGGGAAGCGGCGGCCAGAGACCGGGGGGCCCCCCGTTTACTGCCGCCGGCTTACGGCCTGGAAGGGGGGCCGGGAGAGAATTTAAGTCCATCGGGGTTTGCTACCCAGATCATGGCGCTTATGTTCGCCGATACCGTCAAATTCAGCAGGCTTACCGAAGTGGAGATCCCCCGTTTCGTCCGGCATTTCCTAGGAGCCATCACCGGGCTGGTGGCCAGGTCTCCCCATGCGCCGGTCATGAAGGAAACGTATGGGGACGGGCTGTATTTCGTCTTCTCGAGCGTACGGGACGCCGGCCAGTTTGCCCTGGAGCTATGTGAACTGGTCGGTAACACCAACTGGGCAGAGAAGGGGTTGCCCAAGGATATGAACCTTCGAATTGCCCTGCATGTCGGTCCTGTATACACCTATACGAATCCCATGACCGGGCAGCCGGCCTGCATGGGCACCCACGTGAATCGCGTCGCCCGAATGGAGCCGATCACCCCGCCGGGTCAGGTCTACGCCAGCCAGGAATTTGCAGCCCTGGCCTCGGCAGAGCGCATCCCCGAGTTCACGTGCGATTACGTCGGTCAAACTCCCCTGGCCAAAGGGTACGGGACCTTCCCGACCTATCACGTCCGACGTCGAAACCCTTAAAACCGGCTCAGCCCCCCCTCTCTTGAAAATAGGCCCGGGCGAAGAAGGCGCTGAACCCGAGGAGAACCAGGGTAATCAGAACCTTCACCAGCCAGAGCCGGGCGGTGTACAGGATGGAGGCCAGAATCAGGAGAGCGATGATCAATAAAAAGACCGCGCTATAGAGTCTCTCAAATTGTTTTAGTTTTTTTTCTTCTTCTAAGGGATCCATGGCGTTTTCTTGGGGGTTCGCGCCCGGGCGTCCGTCGTCTTTTACCCCGGACCTGCCAACGGAGCCGGGACCCTGGCCGACGGACGCCGGATAACGAACTACCAGAGCACGACAAAGAGCAGGTAGCCGGCGACCAGGAGGTAGAGGCCGGCCCAAAATCCCGGGCGTTGATACCAGGGTAAGCCTGTTGCCGGGAGCGCGAAGGGGTACTTGGGTTTGATCGGAGCCCCCTGTAAGGTTTTCTGCAACCAGGTCCCCTCCAGGACTTGGAGTCGCTTGCCCATAAGCTCTCGTAAATCTTCCGGTTCCTGCCTGGTATACCTCAGGCCCTTGATTTCTTCTTCCTTGACAGGGCCGCGCCAAAGGTCGATCATCTTTGAGGCCAGGAGCATACTCGCCGCCGGTAGTACGATGTTCCAGAGGTACGCCCACCAGGTGTTGGTATACCAGAGGGGAAGCGGCCATTGGTTGAAGTCGGCGAGGATGGCGGAGATCCCGTAAACCAGCCCCACTAAAAGGCCGATGATCCCGGTCGCTCGATGGACCCGGGTGAAAATTCCCATTAGGATCACCGTCATAAGGGGGACGGCGATGGCGCCGGCTAATCTCAGGTAAAAAGCCAGCATCCCCCCCTTAAGAAAAGGGACGTAAACGAACCCGAGGGCGATGATGAAAGGTACGGAGATGCGACCTACGAGGGTGTAATGGGTATCGGGAGCGTTTCGCACAAAGAACCGGGCGTAAATATCCCGGACAAAGAGGCTCGAGATGCCAATTCCGATAGAATCAAAGGTGGAATAGCCCGCCGCGACCAGCCCGGCCAGAACTAACCCTACCAGGCCCGGTGGAAGGTACGCCTTAACCATCAGAGGGTACGCCTGATCGGTCACCTGTAAATCCGGGAAGTTGGCCCTGGCTAAAGGCCCCATGGTGACGTTGAACCAGAGGCAAACTGCCGTCACGGTACTTGCTACCAGCGAAGCCATTTTAAAATCCCACTCGGAGCGGGCCCCCAGGAAGCGGATGGCCTCGTACTGGTTGATAACCGCGTAGGTGGTTAACACCACCACCCACCCGAATACGACCAGGATGGGCGAAACTCCAGGAGGGGAGTACCCTCCTACGTGCAGCAGGGTCTGGGGAAGTTTGGCATCCAGGGCGGCCAGCTTTTGGGTAAGTCCTCCCCAACCGCCGATATTCGCCCAGACCACTCCCCAGAGGACGACGGAGGCCACCAGCATGGCGATGCTCTGCAAGACATCTGTGATGACGTCGGACTTTAACCCGCCCGTTACGATGTATAGCACCGCGGTCACCGCGACTCCCACGACGATCATCCAGCTCCAGCTGGCGCTGATCCCCGCGATGACATTCAGAACCAGGAACATGGAGAAATAAATGTTTCCCAGAACGTTGGTCCGGGATTGAACGTTGATCAAAACCGCAAGGATCCGGCAGGCAGGGCCAAATCGAAATTCTAACCACTCTGCGTTGGTAAATACCCCGGATCGATACATGGGAACGACGACGAAAAAGCTCATGACAAACCAACCGACCGCAATCCCTAACCACCACTGGGTAAGTTGAGAAAGTCCGAACCGATAAGAACCTCCGGCTATGGCCACATAATCCCCCGTGTCTACAGCAGTCCCAAAGGCCGATAATCCTATGGCCCACCATGGTAAAGATTTTGCGGCCAGGTACCAGTCAAAACTCCCCTTAATCTCTCTAAAGAGCATCACCCCATACAAGACGATTCCTAGATTGATCACAAGGACCAAAAGCCAGTCAATCAGGGTCATAGCCTCACCTCCGTCAAGAATTAAATCCTTGAGCCCCCCTTGTTAGTCTTTACAAATCGATCTACTTCGTCTATCCCATGTTATTGGGGGCCTGTCAAGGTAAATTTCGGTGGGGGATTAGAAGTTATCATAAATTGTAAAATTTCCTCTTGACTTCTAAACTTTCCTATGTTAACTCTGTTAAAGCGGTTTTTGGGCTTACCCCTTCAAGTTTATTTAAAATTAGAGGTTAAAATAGTTAAAAATATGAATAAAATACCCTTCTCTGCTTTTTATAGGGTCCTTGATCAGGAGGGGATCCCCCCTTCGGGATCAAGGGGGGATCCTATACGAGGTTCTCTTCACCCTTAAGGCCGGCGCCCTGCAAAGCGGCAGATCGTCCTTCCTGCGTGAATAAATCTGCACACCGACCGCCGGACTTGGAGGGGCTGGCTTCCCTTGGCGAAAGCTTATGAACGAAAATCTGATCGAGGTTATCTCCGTGACCAAGTCTTTTAGATCTTTAAAAGCCCTTCATAAAGTTTCGTTTTCCGTTCCCAGGAGCTCTATATTTGGAGTTCTGGGCCCTAATGGCTCGGGGAAGACCACGCTGCTCCGCATTTTATTGGGCCTCATTACCCCCGATGAAGGGAAGGTTAAATTTCAACGGGAACCCTGTAGGGTCTCTTACTTACCTGAAGAGCGGGGGTTGTACCAGGACCTCGAGGTTTTAAGGGTGATCACCTACTTTGGAGAACTTAAGGGCCTGAACCGATGTACCGCCAGGAAGCTAGGGAAGGAGTGGTTGGATCGGTTTGACCTTTCGCTCTGGGGGCATAGAAAGATCCAAGAGCTCTCCAAGGGGTCGCAGCAGAAGATTCAACTCATCATCAGTCTCATCAACGATCCTGATTTCCTGGTCCTGGATGAACCTTTCTCGGGATTGGACCCTTTAGGGGTCAGGGAAGTCATCGATGTGCTTCTGGGGCTAAAGAGGCGAGGTAAAACGGTCTTGCTTTCCACCCACCAGATGGCTCACGCTGAAGCTTTATGTGACACTCTCCTGCTCCTGGATCGAGGGGAGGTGCTTTTATCAGGTTCCAGAGCTTCTATCCTCCAACAGGTGGGCGGCGGTTATACGGTTACGGTCTCAGATACGGGCCCGGAAAGTTTAATAGCTTTTCCCGGGGTGAGCGGCATTTCCCGGAACGATCAAAAGATCACCCTTTACTTGGGGGAAAACGCCTCCCTTCTGGACTTTCTTAATCTGGTCTATCAAAAAGGTATCAGTCTCACGGCGGTGAGCATTGCCCCCACTTCCCTGGATACGCTTTTCGTTAAAGCTATTACGGAACGTAGGGGCTGGCAAAATTAATCCGGTGATGAAAAAAGTATGGATCATCACCAAGTTTGAGTTGTTCAGGATCGTCAACGACGTGTGGTATCCTGTCCTTTACTTTTTGTTTCCGCTCATCTTTTTGGCCATTCCTTTAGGGATGCTCTGGATCGATCGGTGGAGACTCGTGGAATTAGCCGAGGATTGGATTCGGGGACAGACCGGGCTTAAAGCTCAGATGACCGTGGGCGTGGTGGATCAAGCGGGATTTACGAGCTTGTACGGGGAATACAAATATAAAAACCCTCTGCAGCAGGAGGAAGGGGATTACACGGTTTGTAAAGTTCGCTAAGGTGGAGGAAGCTTATCAAGCTTTGCGGGAGCGAAAAGTGGATGCCTATCTTCTGATTCTACCAGATTTCCTGAGGACCGGTGGGATGAAGGGCTTTTTCCCTTTTGAGAAAGGAAAGCTGCCTCGGCTTTTTCCACCCCGTTCGCTGGACGAATGGCTTACGGATAATTTGCTCCAGTATCGTGGGCTAAGCCTGGATGCCCTCAAGCGCATCAAAGACGCCTTTTCTTCTGCACCGGGCTATATAGACGTGGCGACCGGGGAGGCTGTAAATTTCGATACCCTTGACTTTTCCTTTAAGAAATCCATTTTTAGCTTGATGCTCTACCTATTTGTAGCCTCTGTGATCCTGCTCCCGTCGGATTACCTCTTCGATAGCGTGCGCGATGAGAAAAGGACCAAACTGCTTGAAATTTTGTTGACCTCCGCCACGCCCATGCAGGTCCTGCTGGGGAAATTCTTAAGCAGCCTGGTCGTGGCCTTTTTACCCTTCGTTTTCTGGCTGAGTATGGGGAGATTTTTGTTGAAAGAAGGCCTTCACTATTTTTTCTCTACGCAGGCGCCCGGCCTAACTTTTACCGGGTATCAGGTCGGCCTCGTAGTTTTTTACGCCACCCTGGGGATCGTTTTTTATGGGGCTCTTTTTCTGGCCGTCGGCCTGGTAGGGAACCCCACGGTGAGTCGGAGGATCGCCAAGTTCTTTCGCTTCGCTATGATAGTCCCCCCGATCTTGACGCTCAGGCCCTTGTTTCTCAATACAGACCTCCCTCAGTTCTTTAAAAGCCTCTCTTACCTCCCGGTTTTTACCCCCACGACCATGGTGTTAAGAATCGAAACCAACGATCTTCCCGGCCTCCTGGAGGTTGTCGGCACGGGACTCCTGGCCCTGACCGCCGCGCTGGGGTTTTTAAAATTGGCCTCCGTGCTTCTTAGGAGATCTACGGTGGCAGAGGGGCTGCTTCAACGGAAGTGGGAGCCTTAAAGGATAACTGTTCTGGACCCGGGTGAAAATTTTAAAAAAAATTTCTTGACAATATAAACACTTTCTTACATAGATTGTATTACTTTGGTTGTCAATTTTCAAATTGTATGAATTGGATCTTTAAGACCTGAATTTAAGGCTTACACTACCTAAGTTGTTCCTCCATAAAGTAGTTCTTCCTAAGTCGTTGTCCTGAGTAGTTGTCCTGGCAGTTCCTGAAGTCTAATTCCTTATTTCTGACCAGATCTTCAGAAAATTAGCGACTGTTGACTTTGTCAAACCCCTTTGCCGAAGCAGTCGCTCAAAAAACAGGGGACCGGGCTGCGAAGCTTCTCCCGGGCGTGGCCGAGGGTTCCTTGTAAGGACCGTTCATGCAGGGGAGAGGGCCTGGCAGAAGGTCCTTAAGAGCTTGAACGCCCTTGTTTTCCATCGGTCCTCCTATAAAGGCGCGACACAACTGGGCCCCGAGCTCTCCGGTCTCAGTTACCGGCCTAAAGGGAAAGAGCGGACCAAGCTCAGGGTACCTGCTGTTTTCTCTTTAACTGGTTCGCTTTGGACTTCAATGCGTGGAAAGAGATTCACCGTCGCTTGGTTTTTCGTATTGTATGCCTGTAACCTCGCCCTTGCAGAGGGCCCGGAAAATTCCCTCTCCCTTGAGGGTTTCCACAAATTCGCCTTCGGGGATAACCCCGTCTGGTCCTCTCCGGAGTACGAGGACTCCCACTGGAGATTCGTGCAGGTTCCTGGGAGCTGGCAATCCCAGGGACTCAGATCTGACGAGGCCGTAGGGTGGTACCGGATCTATTTTATCCCTCCGGATAAACTCAAAGATAGGCAACTCGTGGTATCTCTGGGAGTGATAGGAAATGCGGATGAGGTCTTTCTCAACGGCGTAAAGATTGGCGGAGAAGGGGCGGTTGGGGCTCAATTTGTAGAGTCCCCCTGGATCCAGAGGGTGTACCGGGTCCCCCAAGGCCTTCTTAAATTCAGGGAGTCCAACCTGTTGGCGGTCCGAGTCATGAACACCCGTTCCGAAGGAGGCATTATCGAGGGGAAGGTTCTTATCGGAGACTCCTGGGATTTGCTTGTTAGAAAGCTTACCCGCGAGGCCTCTAAGAGGGTGATGGAGGTCTGGTTTTTTGCGCTGTTATCCCTGGCGTTTCTAGGGTGCGTTTTCTTATATGATAGGGAAGCCAAGAAGAAGCAATATATTCATGTGGGGGTTTTTCTTCTGACCCTCACCATGCTCTATGGGCTGGAGAGCCTTGTGGTCTATCAAGGGGGGCTTAAAACCCACCTGGTTCAAAGATTTATTTTTGCCCTGCTGACCTTCCTCCCGGCCAATTTGCTCATTTTTTTGATCTCTATTTATAGGGAGCCGTTTTACCCCTTTCTGAAATTTCTGGTCTCATTTTCCATTTTTTTAGCCTTCGGGTTTCTCATCGGGCCGCCTGGGAGCGTCTTCTCCCTTCTTACCTGGCTATGGGCCCTTCTCGTCTTTTTTTCAGGAGGGGCCGGCCTGTTTCTCTCTGTGAGGGCCTATTTGAGAAAAGCCCATGAGTCAGGGCCAATTCTTTTAGGGGTCGGAGGGCTTTTTTTGGGGCTATCGATCGAGGCGGTACACGCTTTAGGGCTCGGGGGAGGGAAAACCGTGTATTTGTTCTATGTAAGGGATTACGAGGTGGCCTTCTTTATGACAAGTCTGGTATATGCGCACTTTGCCAGATTTACCCGCATCCAGGATAGTATCAAATTTTTATCGACAAGGGTCCTAAGGGCCTATGAAGAAGAACGGAAGAGACTTTCCAGGGAAATTCATGATGGGGTAGGCCAATCCTTGCTGGCCATCAAATTAAACTTCCAGATGAAAGAGGCCAAGGCGCGGATTCAAAAAGGGGTCTCCTTTATAGAGCGGGAATCGTTTAAACAACTTATCTCGGAGATATCTCATTCCATCGAAGAGTTAAGATATATCGCCATGGACCTCAGGCCCTCCTTCCTTAAGGACGCCGATCTGGCGGAGGCGTTTGAACGGTACGGCAAAAAATTCCAGGAGAGGTCCGGGATCCAGGTAAAAATCCATGCCGAAGGTTCTATGGAAGCCCCTCTCCCGGTGAAGGATCATCTGTATCGAATTTACCAGGAAGCCTTAAGTAACGTCGCTAAGCATGCGGGCGCTACGACCGTAGAGGTTACGCTTCAGGCGCGGAGAAACACGTTATTTTTGAAGATCGCGGATGACGGAAGGGGATTTGAGGCGCCCTCGATGCTGAAGAGCGAGGGCGGGCTCGGACTCTCTACTATCAAGGAGCGGGTAGAACTTTTAGGCGGGATGTTTAGGATCGTAAGTTCCCGGGGAAAAGGTACGGCCATCCACATTGAAATACCCTTGGAGGATTAATCTGGGACTTCCGTTTCAGGTCGAACTCTTCACAGAGATCGGCTCCGCGTCAAAGCCTCTCATAAAAAGGGTTCGACCAAGGGGAGCGGGAGTAACCTGAACGTAAGAAGTCTTTTATGACCCGAATTGTTATTGCCGATGATCATCCCCTGTTCAGGCAGGGATTGGTCTCCTTGCTCCGTTCTGTAATACTACCTCCCGCCGCCGGTAATATAGATATTGCGGGGGAAGCCGGAGATGGTCATGAAGCCTTAAAGTTGATCATGGAGATGAAACCCGAGGTGGCCATCCTTGACATGGAAATGCCGGGGACCGATGGCATCGAGGTTACTAAGCAGATCCACCAGAAGGGTTTAGGAACGAAGGTGGTCCTTGTCACCATGCATAAAGACCTGTCGGTCGCTTACCGGGCTCTGAAATCCGGCGTTTCTGGTTACGTTCTTAAGGATAATACCTTTGAAGACCTTCTGTTTGCACTCCGAACCGTCGTTTTGGGGGGAAAGTTTATCAGCCCTTCCATCGCCGAAGAAGTCTTGAAAACCCCCCAGGTCGAACCCGAAGGGTGCGGCCTCCTGACCCCCCGAGAGCGGGAGATTTTAAAATGGATCGCCTCCGGATGCTCCAACAAGCAGATCGCAGCCAAGCTCTTTATCAGCGTTAAGACGGTGGAGACCCACCGGGCGCGGATCATGCAAAAGCTCGACCTCCACACCACCGCGGATCTGGTCCGGTATGCGATCCAATCTGGATTAGTTGAGACTAAAAGTATTTAGTTATACCTATAAAGTACATTATTTACCTGATAGGTAGAATATAGTGTTTCCTGGACTCAAAAATACAGTTTCCATCGGATTGAATCCCCTCCCTCCAGGCCCCATACTAGCCATATAGGGGCCGCCGTACCGGGGTCTAAACAATTCCCTGCGGCCCCAAATCGAAAATGGGCCGGGTCTAAAGGAGGGATCCTCCCCCGAGTCTCCTTCATCGAGAAGGTACGAAGATCCTAGAAGAGTTAAGTTTGTGACTGAAAGGGCGGAGCTATACCTAATTGTCGTATAGAATCGTTATATGACGTCTATTACGACTCGAATTGTTATTGCCGACGATCACACCATCTTCAGGCAGGGGCTCGTAGAGCTGCTTCGCTCGGTCAGTGGCGTGAGTGTCGTCGGAGAGGCCCGGGATGGTCGCGAAGCCTTAAGGTTGATCACGGAGATGAACCCGGACGTGGCTATCCTCGATATCTCCATGCCGGACCTCGACGGCATTAAGATCACTAAGGAGATTAATCGAAAGGGCTTAAAAACGAAAGTGATTATTCTTACGATGCACACGGACCCTGGGATCGCTTCTCGTGCCCTGAAATCCTGCGCCTCGGGGTATATCCTCAAGGAGGATGCCTTTGAAGATCTGGTTTATGCGCTCCGAACAGCGGTTTTGGGGGGAAAGTTTATCAGCCCTTCCATCGCCGAAGAAGTCTTGAAAACCCCCCAGGTCGAACCCGAAGGGTGCGGCCTCCTGACCCCCCGAGAGCGGGAGATTT
>Ga0073934_10001402_pt1 | contig 58292 bp, 57 predicted proteins | sample LarsenN4metaG_FD_76834 | JGI IMG/M metagenome (GOLD analysis project Ga0073934, IMG submission 76834) | Hot spring sediment bacterial and archeal communities from British Columbia, Canada, to study Microbial Dark Matter (Phase II) - Larsen... ...
CTGATCCATGAGGCTCGCAGGCGGCGGCGCGTCGCCTCCGTGCGGTAAGGACGCCCACGAGTGCGGCGAGCCCTACGATGACAGCGGCGCCGCCGAGGCTGAGAAACAGCGCGTTGTCCCCGATCCAGCCGCCAAAGCCTGCCAGCGCCCCGGCACCGATCAGCACGGCGAGCACGGGCAGCAGGCAAGGAAGGCACACCAGCACGGCACCCGCGATGCCGAGCGGCCCGGCAACTTTCTTCAGATCTGCGGTCATCCTCATCTCCAATCCGCGGCCGTCGCTGTGATGACGGCTTCTCATCAACAGCACTGCGGCGACGCATCCATCAGCCGCTCGAACACGTCACGCCCGCGCGCGAGCGCCTCGGCGAGGCTGAGTTGCTCGCCGCGCGCGCCCGCGCCGTCCCTCCAGCGCGACAGGTGGTCGGGCGAACAGAAGAAGTTCAAGTCCGGACAGAGGTCGGTGGCGGCCACGCAGCCTTCAGTTCGTTCTCCGAGCCAGACGACGGTCGCTGCGGGTTTGTGGCGCACGATCTCGCGTCCCCTCACGACAATCTGCACATCTACGCCGCAGCCGGCACAGCGCGATGCAATGTCGGCGTCGCGCCGCAGCATGAACGGCAAACCCAGCGCGTCGATCGCGCACATCGCGAAGACCTCGGGTCCGCCAGCGAGGCGCACCCGGTGGGCCGTCGGCTCGTTCGAGAATGGATACGCATGCGTGATCGCAGCGTCTCCGGCGTTTCGGTGGATGGCGCCGCTCCGCTCGAGGGCGGACACGCGCGCATCGGCCTCGCCGAGGGTGGACAGCGCGAACCTGTCGCGGATTTGTTCAAGCGAAGGCGAGCGCCCGGTCGTCGCGAACGACTCCAGAATGAACAAGTGCACTGGATCCCCGTGTGGAAGGACCACGATGTCGCCGTCCCTGCCTCTAGCTTCGTCCATGGCCTTTGCCTCCCCTCTACGCCACCTCTCGGGCCACCGCGTGCCTCGCCGCCAGCTCGCGAGCAAGCACTTCGTACACTTCCGCGTTCACGACCAGGCCTGTGTGCGAGCTTCGCACGCGGACGTTACGCCCGGGCGCATCGACCAGGCATGTCTTCGGATCGATGACACCGTCGGCCTCCGAATAGATGGACACGAGATCCACGTCGCTCGGCAGCGGCGCTTGTGGGTCCTTGAGAAACGTGCACGCGCAGACGTGGCCGTGCTCGTGATCTCCGTGTGGCCGCGGGCGAAGCTGCGGCGGAGGGAGTACATACTTGAGCCGCTGGGCGGCGCGGAGCACGAGTGGGTGCGCCCGCAGCTCGCGGAGGGGAGCGCCGAGAGCCACGAGCTTGGCGACCTGCTGTGGCCTCCGCTCGGCGGCGGCGCGAGCGAGAACGCCTCCGAAGCTGTGTCCGACCAGGACGACGTGCCTGCCAGCCCGCTCGAACGTGGCATCGAGAGTTTCCGTCAGGCGCTCCAGCAGGACATCCGGGCAGTCGGCGTTGCGCCCGATGTCGGAGAGGACAGGTTCATAGCCGATCCTCGCCAGCCACAGGTGCAACTCAGTGAGGTACAGATCCGTGCCGAGGAAGCCAGGCACCACGATGACCGGGGTGCCGTCTCCGCGCGCCGGGACGCGGCCGTAATACACGGGCGACAACCTCAGTCGCGCCCACTCGAACATCCAGAGCGATTCACGCCAGATGGGCCGTGAGACCGGCTGGAACAGCGGTTCACACTGCGGCGAGCAGAGCGGCGGGGGCAGCCCGCTCTTCGTGTTCGATGTGTCGGTCCGGCCGGTGGGCACAGATCTCTCCGCTTCGCCTGCGTGATGCCTGCGACCGCTACTGTTCGGACAACACCGCGCTGAAGCGCGATCGGAACACCGCGCTGCGGGCGATACGTTCGGCGTTGGTGCTATGCGGATCGAACGACACGCGCGCCGTGCCCGCCTTCCAGTCAACGGACACCCCGCGCACGCCTGGCTCGCGACCTAGCAGACGCCGGATCGTCTGTGCACAGCCGTCGCAGGTCATACCCTGCACGTTCAGTACGGTGGACGCTTCAGCCATCTGTGTTCTCCGGTCTCTTGTTGGGCTCCATCGCTCAGACGGTGCAGCAGCTCATGACGCTGATGTCACGGGTGAAGGCCTGCGCCGCGAGCTTGATGCCCTCGCTCAGCGTCGGGAAGACGTGCACGGTATCGATGATGTCGTCCACCGTAAGCCCGAACTTCACGGCGAGCGTCGCCTCGTGGATCAGATCCGCCGCCATCGGCGCCACGATGTGGACCCCGAGGATCACGCTCGTCTCCGGATGGATCACCATCTTGATCAGGCCGCGCGTCTCCTTGACCGCCTGCGCCTTCGGGATGCGGGCGACCTCGACCGTACGGCAGGCACAGGCGCCGAAGCGCTCCATCTCCTGTTCCTCGGTGAGCCCCACGGTCGCCACCTGCGGGTTGGTGAACACCGCCGCCGGGATGTGCTCGTAGTTAATCGTCTTCTTCGCGCCTTCGAGCGCGTTGGCAGCCGCAGTGGCGCCTTGCTTGGCCGCAACTGTTTCGAGAGCGGCCTTGCCGGTGACGTCGCCGGCCGCGTAGATGCCGGGCGCACTTGTCTCGAGGAACTCGTTCACGTCGATGAAGCCGCGGCGGTCGACGCGCACGCCGGCGTGCTCCAGGCCGAGGTCGTCGGAGTTCGGGACGACGCCGGTGGCGAGCAGCAGGGCGTCCGCTCGGAACGTCCGGCGGTCGCCCATCACGTCCGCCTCCACGAACCGCGTGTCTCCCTCCTGCCAGACGCGTACGATCTCGCAGGCGCAACTGATCTCCATCCCCTCGCCTTCGAGTGCGCGCTGCAGCTCTTCGGCGACTTCCCGCTCAACGCGCGGGAGGATCTGCGGGATCTTCTCCAGCACGGTCACCTTCGTGCCGAAGTGCAGGAACATCTGCCCGATCTCCAGCCCGATCGGTCCGGCGCCGATGACAATCATCGATTCTGGCTGCTCCTCGAGGTCCATCGCAGTGCGGTTGGTGAGATACTCGACCGTCTCGATGCCGGGGAACGGCAAGATCGATGGCCGGGAGCCTGTGGCGATGAGGAACTTCTCGCCGCTGACGCGCTCTCCGTTCACCTCCACCTCGCGTGGTGACGTGAAGCTCGCCCGTCCTTCGATCAGGCTGACGGCGCCGTTGAAGCTGGCAAGCACGTCGGAGTAGTTCGACGTGCGGAGCGCATCGATCAATCTGCGTTTCTCTTCGATCGCCGTCCGAAAGTCAAAGGTCGAAGCGTGCCCGTTCCGCAGGGCATCGAACACTGGCCGCTGGGGGTAGTAGTACTCGTCGCCGACGGCGAGCAGGTGCTTGCTTGGCACGCAACCGACGTTCACGCAGGTCCCGCCAAGCGGCAGCCCGTCGTTGATCATCACGGAGCGCAGCCCGAGATCCGTGGCCTTCGTCGCTGCTGCAAAGGCGGCCGCGCCGCCGCCGATGATCACAAGGTCATAGTCGCTCATCTCGTACCTGCGCCGCCGTCCACAGGCGTCCTCTGCCACGCTAAACTATGGAGTTGCTCTAGAGTCAAGGGGAGGCAGCCATGAATATCGCCCAAGCAGCCAGGGAGAGCGGCCTCACCGTCGACACGATTCGGTACTACGAGCGCCGGGGAGTACTGCCGCGGCCGCCACGGCGCGCCAATCGGTACCGTGCCTACGACGAGGCGCACCTGGCTTCCCTGAGGCTCGCATATGGGCTCCGGGAGCTGGAATTGCCGCTGGAACAGGTAGCGGAGATCGTGCGGGTTGCGCATGACGCAACCTGCGGCGAAGTCCGTGAGGCGCTCGGCGCCAGCATCGAGAACAGCCTTGCGCAGATTGACGAACGGATGCGGAAGCTCCGTCGGGTCCGAGAACGTCTAAGCACCATCCTCAGCGGGATCCGCTCAATGAGCCCGCGCAGCCGGCGTGTGCCCGGGCTCGCGCCATGCAAGTGCGTGCGATTGGTAAGCGAAGCACCTGGGGACTAATCCGCGTCGCTTGCGGCGACCAGCTGGCTGCGGTCGAGGATCCTGATGCGTGAACGTCCGAGCTCAATGGCGCCAGCGGCCCGGAACTCGCTCAACGCCCTTGTCACCGTCTCGCGATGCGTACCAACCCGCTCCGCCAGGTCCTGGTGTGAGAGCCCCTCGATGTTGCCGTCGGCGTCGCTGAGAGAGAGCAAGAGCGAGGCGACGCGTGAAGGCACATTCCGGAAAGCGAACTGCTCGAACATGGCTTCGACATCGTGCAAACGGCGTCCGAGCGTCTCCATCATCGCGATGGCGAAGGCTGGCTTCGACGCAATCAGCGCCTCGACGTCCGCGCGCGACATCACGCACAGAGTGCAGTCCACAGATGCTTCGGCGAAGGTGTCGTACATGCCTTGGCCGATGAGACCCATCTCGCCGAAGACAGAGCCTTCGCCGAGCGTCCCGATCACCAGACGCTTTCCATCTGGAGCGATGCGATAGAGCTGAACGCTGCCACGCTTCAGCACGAACAGGACCTCGCCGGATTCACCCGGTGTGTAGAACACGCGGCCGGCCTTGCAGGTCGTCATCGTGGTCATGCGGTCGATTTCGCGCATGTTCTCATCGTCAAGGCCGCGAAAGAGGTCGTTCTGTGTGAGGTAGCCGATCTTCGAGCCGGGCGCCGCGACGGCCGCTGAGGGACGCGAGCGCTGCCCGAATCGGCTGAGCAATCTCATGCTTGACATCGTATCAGCCTCCCACAACGGCGGTGGCCGCGAGCTTCTCCCGAAGCGACGCCATATTCGGATTGCCAAGCGACACCACCACGCCATCCAGCAGGTAGGTCGGCACGGCCATCACGGCATCGGGGAGGGCGTTACCGTCGCCGACGTCGACGATCTCAACCGTGAGGCCCGGAAACATGCCGGAGACCGCCTCGGCGATTTCCCGCGCGCGGGCGCAGCTGTCACAGCCGCTGGAAACGTACACCTGAAGGAGGCTCACGGGATGGAGTTTCGTCGCCCAACAAGCGGACTTCTGTGATCGCCATCACAGAACGAACCCACCGCGCCACCAAGAATGAGGATGCAGGCCCCGCAAGGAGTGAGCCGTGGCATCGAACAAGGCAAGAAAAGCGAGCAAGCCGAGGCCGAGCTTCGGAAGCCGCGTCCGGCGTCAGGTTCGCCGCCAGCGCGGGTGGCTCTGGTTCGCAGGCTCCGTGGCCGTCATCGTCGGCGCCGTCATTTATTTCGCCGACCCGTTCTCTACGCCGACGGCCACGGAAGCTGACGGATCGAAGGTGGAGACCGGCGTCATCAAGACGGACGGAGCATCGCCCCGCGAGCGTCGGCCGGCACCGAATTTCGTGCTTGCTGACTATGAGGGGAGGGCGGTCCGCCTCTCTGACTACCGCGGCAAGACGGTGTTGCTGAACTTCTGGGCGACCTGGTGTACCACCTGCGAGGCGGAGATGCCTGACATGCAGCGCCTTGCCGAAGAGAATCCTGACGACTTCGTGGTGCTGGCCGTCAATCAGGCCGAAAGCCGCGGGCGAGCACAGTCCTGGTCGGATGCCCGCGGTCTGACTGCGCTGAAGTTTGTCCTCGACACCGATGAGGAAGTCACCAACGCCTACAAACTGCCGAGCGGCCTGCCGCACAGCTTCTTCATTGATGAGCATGGCATCGTACGAGTTGTGAAGCACGGCGGCATGCGCTACGGCGAGATGAAGCAACTGCTCCAGGAAACGCGCGTGGCGGCCAGTTCGGCCGGCCAATGAGCGAGCCGGGAGTGGCAATGCGCAACGGGAGAGTCGTGGTTGCCGTGGTCGGGGTCAGCGCCGTTCTGATGGCGTGCGGAGGCGAGAACGATACCGCCGGAAGGACACCCGCCAGGGCGCCAACGGTGGTGACAGCTGACAATCGCGCGGCCGGCGCGCACGCGTTCGAGGCCCTGGCCCCCGATTGGCGGACGGACTTCAGGAAGTCCTCCGTCCCCGCGACTGAGTTTCGCAGTGGCGGCCCGGGGAAGGATGGCATCCCGGCGATCGACGAACCCAAGTTCGTGGGCGTGAACGAAGCGAACTTTCTCGACGATCGAGACCCCGTCCTTGCGCTCGAGTTAGGCGGCGAGGCGCGGGCATATCCGCTGCAAATCCTTATCTGGCACGAGATCGTCAACGACACGGTTGCCGGGGAGGCCGTTGTCGTAACGTATTGTCCCCTCTGCAATTCGTCACTCGTGTTCAGGCGGATTGTCGACGGGGCGGTGCTGGACTTTGGGGTGTCAGGATTCTTACGTAACAGCGATCTCGTGATGTTCGACCGGCAGACCGAGTCCTGGTGGCAGCAGGTCACGGGCGAAGCGCTGGTCGGCGCATACACGGGGACGGTCCTCGACGTCGTGCCGGCGTCGACCATCGCCTTTTCGGAGTTCAGACAGGCGTATCCTGGTGGGCTCGTGCTGTCCCGGGAGACAGGGTACAGACGGGATTATGGCCGCAGCCCGTATGCCGGATATGACACGCCCGGCAGCGATCCGTTCCTGTTTGATGGAGAGGTTGATGACAGACTCGACGCCGTCGATCGGGTTGTTGCCGTGGAGATCGCTGGAGACAGCGTCGCGTATGCCTTCAGCCGTCTCGCCGAACATCCTGCTGTCAACGACACCGTTGGTGGGGTGCCGATCGTCGTGCTGTACCGTCCCGGAGTCGCGTCACCGCTGGACCGGTCGAGCATCGCGGAGTCGAAAGACGTCGGCCAGGGCGTCGCGTTCAGGCGGGCAGTGGACGGAAGCGTGTTGACATTCGACCAGGCGGGCGAGCTGTTCCGCGACAGGGAGACCGGCAGCACCTGGCAGATCACGGGGCACGCAACAGCCGGGCCGCTCGCCGGCTCCCAGCTGGAGCCGGTTGTTCATGGCAATCATTTCTGGTTCGCCTGGGCGGTCTTCAAGCCGGAAACCAGGGTCTGGCAGCCGGAGGCTACCGAATGAGCAAGTGGGTCGACGAGTTATACGAAGACACGTTCGACGAGGCGCTGGCCGCGCACGAGCTCGTCTTTGTCGACTTCTACGCGGACTGGTGCGGACCGTGCAAGGCCGTCGCTCCGGTCGTCGAACGCACCGCGAAAGCGTTCGGCGGCCGCATCGCCTTTTTCAAACTGAACACAGACGGCAACCCGGTGATCGCCTCGCGGTACGCCGTGCGCAGCATCCCGACGATGATCCTGTTCGCGGCTGGCAAACCGGTGATGCGCACCGGGGGCTATCAGCCGGACGCCGCGCTTGTCGCGCGGCTGGAGGCCTACGCGCCGGCACCGGCGGCTGCCGTGCCACAGCCACGCCCGTCGATGCTGACGAGGCTTTTCGGACGAAGAACGTGACGCACTCGATGCTGAGGCTGATCTCACTGGCGGCGCTCGCAGGCGCGATGCTCGCCGTAGGCCTGATGTCGTGGCGGGCCTTCGCGAGCGGTGTCGCATACAGCAGCGAGTCCTGGGCACTGATTCCCGCGCTGTGGCTTGCGCCGGCGGCGGGGGCAGCGATGTCGTTCCGATTCGGCTCCGCCGGCCCGCTGTTCGTCATCGGTTCGGCGCTGTTCGCATCGACGTACTTCATGGATGTGCTCGGGTTCATCCCGGGGTCGGTCATCGCCGCCTGTGGCATAGAATCCTTCCTGCGCGAGGGCTTCGGCGGGCGCACACGTTTCGCCCGGGAGCTGTGAGATGCGAATGCTGCGATCGTCCATCAACTGGCGCCGGCTGCTGTTGGCCGGGCCGGTGTTGACCGCTGTGGCCGTCGTGGCGTCTTACCTTCTCAGGGGCGGTGGGGTGGGCGATGCGCCGCGAGCGGCACTCGCAGAAACCCCGCCCGGACCTACGGCCGAGGTCGGTGTCAGAAAGGGACAGCTTGCCCGCGACTTCGTCGGCGAAGGGCCTGACGGGTCGACCGTACGCTTGAGCGACCTGCGGGGGCGGCCCACGATCATCAACTTCTGGGCAACGTGGTGTACCAGTTGTCTTGCGGAACTCCCCGATTTCAAGGAGGTGCAACAGGAGCTTGGACCCAACAACATCAGCGTCGTCGCGGTCAACGCGGGCGAAGGCTTGCGTGAGGCCAAACGTTTTCTCGACGACCTCGACGCTCCGGCCTTCCGCGTCGTCATGGATCCCACGCTGACGGTGTCCGACGCCTACGCCGTGTTCGGAATGCCGACCAGCCTGTTCCTGGACGCCGACGGTGTGATTCGCGCGGTCTACGTCGGACAGATCGACAAGGATCTCATGCGCGAGTACATCTCGGCTGCTTCCACCGGGACAACAACCGGCGAGCCACCGAGGAAGATTCGCCTCATTACGGGTGTGGCCCGCGACCACGTCCTGACGTTCGACGATCTTGGTGACGGGCGCGTCGAGCTGGTCTCCAAAGGCTTGCGGTGCGACGACAGCTACTGCGCAGATGACCTTGTCTCGAAATTCGGCGAAGGCACCGGCATCTTGAGCGTGGAGCGTTTTGAAGCGCCGGATGCCCCGGGGCTCAGGGTGGCGTTCGACGAGCGGGTGCTGACAGCGGCCTCCGTCGCGGAACGAATGCGCGTGGCCCTGGAGGACCGCGGCGACCCTGTGTATGACGAGCCCCTGCAGCTCATCGAGAAATAGATGGATAACGCTGGCATGCGCATCAGATTGGCCTCGTTCGAAGGGTGCCTGAACCACGAGTCCGCTCGTGCGCTCATCGTGGACGCGCTGGCTGCAACGGACGTTCCACGAGCTTCGAGCTCGTTGAAGTGGTGGACGATGTGGAGGCAACGCGGCTCTGCGTTCCGGGATCGCCGACGATTCGCGTGACTGGCGACATCGAACCTGGGCCCGTCGACGCGAGACCGTACGGACTGGCGTGTTGCGCGTATCCCACGGACGATGATGTCCGAAGAACGCCCGACCGAGCTCGGCTCCAGAGCACGCTCGCGGACGCCGCCCGTTGACGCCGTCGGCGCCGGCCGTGACGCCACTGGCCACCGAAGAGGACCTCCGGTTGGCGGCCGGCCGAGAAAGCACCCGGGCGTTCCACTAGGGGGTTGACCGACAGCGGTACGCGAGGGCTGGACGAGAAGCCGCATCCGACAACCTTGAGGGACTACCTCAACCGGCTTCGAAGTCGGTCGAAGCAGGATGCAGAGGCGCGAAGCTGCGCCCGTCTTTCACCCGGCACTTCGCGCTCGGCGTTGTCCATGCGCGGTCGCCGGGCCGGACTCCGGTGCGGTCCTTCGTAACGCCGATGGGCTGCGCGGGACGCCGCCGGCCGTTCGAGCCAACAGGGTGTTGGATGCGACGCCGATGATATGAAGGGCTGGGTCCATTGATTCGAGCGGGGGGTTGGGGTATGCGCGGACAGCTGCTTCTCGCGTCCGCACCACGCATCGCGCCGCTCGTGCTGGCGGCGGCCGCGGTCGCGCTGCTGCTCTCGACCGGTATCGCCGATGCCCGCAAAGGCAAGGTGCGCACGCGCTCGCTCGGCGGCGTTACGACACAGGCGCTCGCGCCGCTGCCTGCGCGCTGGCCGCAGCGCCTCGAGTTGGGTATGGGCAGCAGCCCCGGCAAGGCGGCCGAGATGAAGGCGACGGCGCCCTTTGGCTTCCGCTACCAGTACCTCGCCGGCGGCGTCAACACCGGCAACGGCTGGGCGACGTGGAACACGAACGGCAACTTCGTCACGTACTACCTGCAGGACTCCGTCGCCAACGGCATCATCCCGGTGTTCTCGTACTACATGATCTACCAGTCGCTGCCCGGCGCGCCGAACGAGGGCGATGCCGTCTACGCCAACGCCAACAACACGGCGACGATGACGGCGTACTGGAACGACCTCAAGCTCTTCTTCCAGCGCGCCGGCGCCTTCCCGGACAACCTCGTCGTCCTCCACATGGAGCCGGACTTCTGGGCCTACATGCAGCAGCGTTCGACCGGCGACAACGCAGCGACGGTGCCAGCGAAGGTCGCCGCCACCGGCCTGCCCGAGCTCGCCGGCCTGCCGAACACCGTCGCCGGCTTCGCCCAGGCGGTGAAACGCCTGCGCGACACCTACGCGCCGAACGTCGCCATCGCCTACCACATGTCGGTCTGGGGCACCGGCCAGGACATCATCTACTCGAACCCGTCGGACGCGACGGTCGATGCCCTCGCCGCGCGCACGGCCGCCTTCTACATCTCGCTCGGCACTCCGTTCGACGTGACCTTCGTCGATGCCACGGACCGCGACGCCGCGTTCAAGCAGTACGTCTACGGCGACGGCGGCGCCTCCTGGTGGGACGCCGGCGACTACGCCCGCAACGTGCGCCTGCTGCGCGGCTTCTCGCAGGCCGCGGGCCAGCGCATCGTCCAGTGGCAGATCCCGCTCGGCAACACGAAGATGCGCGCGGTGAACAACACCTGGGGGCACTACCAGGACAACCACGTCGAGTGGCTGCTCGACGACGCGACGCGCCAGCACTTGCAGGATTACGTCGACGCCGGCGTCGTGGCGTTCCTCTTCGGCGGCGGCGCTGCCGGCACGACATGCGCCTGCGACGGCCAGGGCGACGGCGTCACCAACCCGGCGCCGATCAACGGCAACATCCTGACATCGCTCTCGGCCGACGACGACGGCGGCTTCTTCGACCAGAAGGCGTCGGCGTACTACGCCACCGGCGCGATCCCGTTCGGCGCTGCTACGCCGACGCCAACGCCGACGCGCACCGTGACTCCGACCGCTACGCGCACGCCGACACCGACGCGCACCTCGACGCCCGACATCGGCGTACCTCGCAACGAGACCGTCGTCCCGCTGCCGTAGGTCCTACGTCGTGGCCGTTGCCGCGGCACCGACCAGCGACGCCAGTGCGTCGCCCAACTCGCACTGCGGCCGCCAGCCGAGCGCGCGGAGTTTCGCGACGTCGAGGCACGATCGCCGCACCTCGCCGCGCTCGGGCAGGTGCGTGACCTCGACCGCGCGCGGCGCCACGAATTGGACGAGCTTCACGATTTCGTTGATCGACGTCGCCACGCCCGTGCCGACGTTCCACGAGCCAAGCATCGCCTCGCGGTCGATCGCCATCAGCACCGCCTCGACGACATCGCCGACGTGCACGAAATCGCGCTGCTGTTCGCCGTCGCCATATACCTGTAGCGGCATCCCGTGCGCGATCCGCTCGACGAAGATGCTGATGACGCCGCCCTCGGCGTCCGAGCGCTGGCGCGGGCCGTACACGTTCGAGAGACGCAGCGAGCACGTGGACACCGCCGCGCGCGCGACGCGCGCCTCGCCCTCGAGCTTGTGCCGCCCGTACGGGTTCGTCGGCGCGGGAGGCGTCTCCTCGTTCGCCGGCGCTGGCGTCTCACCATAGATCGCTCCTCCCGACGAGATGAAGACGAAGCGCCGGACACCGGTCGCCGTACTCGCATCGAGCACTGCCTGCAGGCCGTCGATGTTGATCCGGCGGTCGAGCGCAGGCTCGACGATCGACCGCATGACATTCGTCTGCGCTGCGCAGTGCACGACGGCGTCAAAGCGCCGCGCCTCGAAGAGGGCACGTACGCGCGACGCGTCGGCGATGTCGCCGATGTGCAGCGGCACGTCGTCGGGCAGGTTCGTCACCTGGCCCTTGCTCAGGTCGTCGAGCACCTCAGGCCGGTCGCCACGCGCGCGCAGCGCATCGACGACGTGCGATCCGATAAACCCGGCGCCGCCGGTGACGAGGATCCGTCTCATGCCGCCCTCCTTGTCATGCCACCTGTGCCTCCGCTGCGTCCACGCGGATTGCGCGCACGGCCTTGAGCTGCGAGGTAAACGCGATCGCGGCGACGCCGCTGAAGAGCCCGGCGCAGACGAGGAGCACCGCGCTCGCATCGAACGCGGCGATGAGGACCGCGGCGCCGACCGGGCCCGCGGCGTGGCCGATGCCGTCCATCATCATGAACCAGCCGATCACGCCGCCGCGGTTCGCCGAATCGCCGGCCAGCGACATCATCGTCGCCGCAATCGCCGGCAACGCGAGGCCAAAGGCGCCGCCGGCAATGCCGCCGAACACGATCACGAGCGCCGGATGCGTCACCTGCGACAGCAACGCCAGGCACGCCGCTGTCGTCGCGGAGCCCGGCGCCAGTACGCGCGCGCGGCCCACGCGGTCGGCGAGCGCGCCCCCGGGGACGACGAGCAGGGCGCCGAGCACGGCGGCTGGCACGAGCAGGGATGCCTCGCGCGCAAGCGACACGCCGAGCACGTCGCGCCCGTAGGCACGGAAGCTCGCCGTCAGCGCGCCGAGCGCGGCCGCCTCGGCGAGCACGAGCAGCGCGAAGCCGACGCGCCGCCGCTCACCGAAGATCCCGCGCGCGTCGCGCAGCGACAAAGGTGGCGCCTCGGCGACGAGGTGCGCGTCGGTGTAATCGCGCGCGAGCAGCGCCAGGATGCAGGCGCCGGCGACGCACGCGATCGGCAGCGCCATCGCCGCGTCGAACGGCACCGATGTTTCGAGCAGTGTGCCGCCGCCGATCCCAACGACAAGCGCGCCGCCGCTGGCCAGCGTCAGCAGCGCCGTGAAGCGCGCCTTCTCCCCATCGGCGAAGCGCGCGTCGGCGGCGGCGTACAACGCTGGCCATGTCACCGACGACCCGAGGCCGACGATCGCGGCTGAGGCGACAACCAGCCACGGCGCCGCGTGGGCAAGGAACACGAACGACACGTCGCCCCCGAAGAGCAGCGCGGTGCCGAGCACGAGCGCGCGCCGCGCACCGACCCGGTCCGCGATGAAGCCGCTGGCCAGCTGCGTGGCGAGCTTCGCAAGGCCGAACGCACCCAGCGCCCAGCCGGCGATCGCCGCGCTCGCATGCAGGCGGTCGGGCAGGTACGACTGGACGGCGATCAGGAAGACGAAGAGGAACGCCGTGTCGACAAGGAACGCGGTCGCGAGCAGCGTCCAGCCGCGCAGGCCGATGTCTGCCGACCGGGCGACCGCAGCAGCAAGGTCGCGCATACGCACGGTCATCGCCTCACGCTCCCACGAAGCGCGCGCAACAGCGACCGCGCGCCGCTCGCCACGATGGCGCCGAGGACGAGGGGCGGCATGTAGTACGCGGCCCACCGCGGCGCACGCGGGAGGCGGCGCGCCGCCGTCACGCGCCACCACGCGCACGGCATGGCGACAAGGTCGATCACCACGTCCTTCAGCCGCGTGTTCGAGCGGAACACCGGGATGTCAACGACCGTCGTGTCGTGGATGCGGTAGCCGAGGCGGGCGAGGATGACCGCGACCTCAACCGTCTCGCTGTACTTGTAGCCCTTGTAGTAGCGCAGCGCCTCGGCGAGCGCGCCGATGCGGAATGCCCGGTAGCCGGACTCGACGTCGGTGAAGCGCCGGCCGCCCCAGAGCGTCGCCCAGGCGGACATCACCCAGTTGCCGAGGCGCTTGTAGCGCGGGTAGAGGCGGAAGTCGCGCCGCCCGATGACGGCGTCCGCCCCTTCACGGATTGGCCGCACCAGGTCCTCGAGGCTGGCCGGGTCGTGCTGGCCGTCCGCGTCCACCGTAACGACGATGTCGTCGGGCCGCAGCTTGCCGAGCGCGAGCTGCCGGCGCAGGAACGAGAACGCCTCGTAGTAGGCCGCCGACATGCCGCGGTTTTGGTTGAACGACAGCATGCGCGCGTGCGGCTTGTCAGCGAGCCACTCGAACACCACCTCGCGTGTGTTGTCGCGCGAGCCGTCGTCGACGACAAGCAGCTGGTCGACGAGCGGATACAGCCGCTCGAGCACCCCCGCGATCGTGGCCGCCTCGTTGTACGCCGGCATGACGGCGATGATGCGGCGCGTGCCGGCCGCCGCGCCCGTTGTCGTGCTGCCCTGGGCCCGCGTGACGTCCTGCGCTGCTGGGCGGTCGCTGGCGCTGATCATGCGGTCTGCAACGCCGGCCGGCCGTGCGTCTCGAGGAACCATGCGACCGTGCGCTCCATGCCTTCGTCGAAGCTGACCTTCGGCACCCAGCCGATCTCGCGCGCCGCCTTCCCGGACGACACACGCTTGCCGCCGTAGTCGCCGGTGCGCGCCGGCACGAACTCGATACCCTTGCCGCCGAGGAGCCGCGTGACCGTCTCGGCGATGCGCAGAATCGTCACCTCCTCGGCGCCGTCGATGTTGTACGTCTGGTTCTCGGCCTCCGGCGCGAGCGCGAGCACGTGCGCCACGGCGAGGTCCTCCACGTACACGAATCGGCGGTTCTGCGAGCCGTCGCCGGCCACCGTCAGCGGCTCGCCCGCGAGCGCCTTGCGCATGAAGATCGGGATGACCAGCGACGGCCGCATGCGTGGGCCATACGGGATGCCGTAACGGAGCACCGTGAACGGTACGCCGTACATCGTCGCATAGTCGTGGCACAGCATCTCCGACGCGATCTTCGTCGTCGTGTACACGTGGCCGGTGCGGGCCGGGTCGAATGTCGACGTCTCGTCGACATCGTCCTCGCGCGTCGCGCCGTACACCCAGACGGTGCTCGCCAGCACCACGCGCTTGAGCTGGTTGCGACGTGCCGCTTCGAGCACGCGTGCGGTGCCGAGCACATTCAGCGCGACGGCGCCCGTCGGGTCCGCCTGCACGTTGTTGACGTCGGCGTACGCGGCCAGGTGGTAGACGACATCGATGCCGCGCGTCGCCGCGTCGAGCGCGTCCTGGTCGAGGATATCGACGCGCGCGTGCTCGACGTCTGGCCGGTGCGGCGTGCCGAGCGCGTCGATGACGCGCACCTCGATCCCTTCGTCGCGCAGCTTGTCGACGACGTGCGAGCCAATGAACCCGCAGCCGCCCGTCACCGCAACCTTCATACCGCCTCCAACGCCGGCCGCATCCCGGCGACCGTCTCACCCAGCGCCTGCACGACAGAGCGGGCGTCGTCGTCGGTCATGACGGCCGACACCGGCAGGCAGATGTGCCGCGCGCACAGCTCCTCGGCGATGGGCAGCGGCTCCGTCGCCCAGCGCTCGAACACCGGCTGCTTGTGGCACGGCGCCTCGTACACCTCACCGCTCAAACCGATGTCGTAGCGCTCGCGCAGCACCTTCTTGAGCGCGGCGCGGTCCACTCCCAGTGGCGGCAGGGCGATGTACTTGTAGTAGTTGCTGGCGACGCCCGCGGGCATCGCCAGCGGCGTGATGCCTGTCGCTGGCAATAGCTCGTCGTAGATCCGGGCGACGCGCTGGCGCGCAGCGATGAACTCCGGCAGCCGCCGGAGCTGGTAGCGCCCGATCACCGCGTGCGGCTCGCTCATCCGCCAGTTGTTGCCGAGCAGCGTATGGAAGTTCGACGTGAAGCCGGCCTTCCCCTGGTCGCGGTAGACGCGCGCCGCGCTGTTGATGCGCTCGTCGTCGGTCGTGATCATGCCACCCTCGCCCGAGGTGATGACCTTCGTCGGGTAGAACGAGAACGCCGCGGCCACGCCGAAGCTGCCCGCAGGCTTGCCGCGAAGCGTGCTGCCGTGTGCATGTGCCGCGTCCTCAACGAGCGGCACGCCGGCGGCGTCGCAGAGCGCCCGCAGCTCACTGATGCGCGGCGTGATCACACCACCGATATGGACGACCACAACGGCGCGTGTGCACGGTCCGAGCAGCGAGCGGGCGTGGTCGACATCGATCGCGTATGTGGCCGGGTCGCACTCGGCGAAGCGGACGCTCGCGCCCGCGTGTTCGGCCGCCGCGGCGGTGGCGAAGAACGTATTCGTCGGCAGGACAACCTCGCCGCCAGCGACGCCGAGCGCACGGAAGATGATCTCGAGCGCGCTGGTGCCGCTGCTCGTCGCGATCGCGTAGCGCGTGCCCGCGGCCTCGGCGAACGCCTCCTCGAAGGCGGCGCCGTGCTTGCCCAGCGTCAGCTGGCCGGACGCCAGGCACTCGTCGATGTGCCGGAGGATCTCGCGTCTGTCGTCTTCAGGGATGTGGATCTTCGCAGGGGGGACCTTCATCGATGCACCTCAGGATCAGCCTAGGTGCCGAAATCTGAAGATTCGATGAAGGCGCCTTGAAGATGCGCTAGAGCTTGGACGTGGGCGTGACACGACATAACTGTGCGCTCGTCGGCCGAGTGGGCAGCGCCGCGACGAGGCCATGCGACAGCACTTCGGCGAGGTGCTCGAAGGGGTCTGCTATCGCGGCGACGAGGTCGTTATCGAGCGAGCAGGGAAGTCGATGGCCGTCGTCGTGCCGGTCGAACGGTACGAATCGATGCAGCGCTCGCGCGAGCGCCTGTTCCAGATGATCGAGGATCTGCACGAGCGCAACCGCGCCGCCCCCGCGGACGACATCAGCCGCGAAGTCGAGCGCGCCGTGCGTGAGGTGCGTGAGGAGACGCGCCGACGCGGCCCGCGTCACCGCTGATGCGGGCCGTCCTCGACACGAATGTGTTGGTCAGCGCTCTGATCAGTCCCGCGGGCGTCCCCGCTACGGTCATCGAGGCCCGGCGCGACGGCCGCTTCGAGCTGGTGTCCTCGCCGGCGCTGCTCGCCGAGCTTGAGGCCGTGCCGCGGCGTCCGCGCATTCGCCGGTATGCCGGCCTTGGTGATGCCGGCGTGCGCGATTTGATTGCGCTCATCGCGGCCGCGGCGATCATCATCCGTCCCCGCAGTCGCCTGTCCGTCCTCGACGACGACGCCGACAACCGGCTGCTCCAAGCCGTCACGGCCGCGGCGGCCGACTATCTTGTGACCGGCGACGGCGAGTTGCTCGCGCGTTCATCGTCCGCCGGCGCCGATATCGTCACGCCGCTACGGTTCCGCGTCATCCTGTCCGAGCACGCTACCTCTAGCTAGGCGGACGCCAGCGGCAGCTCGACCTTCACCGACGTGCCCGCCGGTGACGACGTCAGCGTTACACCGCCGCCGTGTGCCTCGGCGATGTGTCGCACGATCGCCAGCCCGAGCCCGGAGCCGTCGGCATGCGCTCGCCTGCCACGCGGGCCGCGGAAGAAGCGCTCGAACGCGTGCCGCTGCTCCTCCTCGCTCATGCCCGGCCCGGCGTCGCGCACCTCGGCGGTTGCGAAGCGGCCGTTACGCTGCAAGCGGATCTCGATGGGCGTGCCTTCGGTCGAGTAGCGCGCGGCGTTCTCGACCAGATTCTCGAAAATCTGCTGCACGCGCTGCTCGTCCGCCTGCACCGGCACAGGGCCGTTGCGCTCGATCCGGATGGGCCGGTTCGGGAAGCGCTGCCGCTCCCGCTCGACGACCGACTCGATCACCGCGTCCAGCTCGATCGGTTGGAGGTGCAGGATCAGGCGCGCGTCGACTTGCGAGAGCAACAGCAGGTCGGCGAGGACGCGGCTCATCCGTCGCGACTCCGACTCCGCCTCGCCGATGATCTGCTGGCGCTCCTCCGCGGGCAGGGCATCGCTCCGCAACAGCTCGAGGTTGCCGCGGATGACGGCGAGCGGCCGCCGCAGCTCATGCGAGGAGTCGGCGATGAAGGCCTTGTGCGCGTCCAGCGTCGTCTCGACCTTGGCGATCAGCTCGTTGAGCGTCCGCACGAGCTCCCCTACCTCGCCGGGCTGGCGCTCGCCGGGGATGCGGCGCGAGAAGTCCGCTGTCGCCTCGATCTTCGCCGCGGTGCCCGTCGCCTCGCGGATCGGCCGCAACGCCGGCGCAGCGACCAGGTACGCCAGGCCGTTGGCCACGAGGAGGAACACGAGCCCGCCGCCGATCAGTACCCAGCGCAGGTTGTCGAGCGAGGCGTCGGTGGGGTGCAGCGACCGCGCGACGAGCATCGCGCCCTGGCCGTCCGGCAGCTCCTCGTACAACACGCGCACGCGTTCGTCGTTCGTCGTCTCGTGTGTCTCGAACGTCGGGCCGGATGCGTCAGGATGTCGCCGCGTCGCGACCGGCAGCGCGCCCGTGAGATTGCGTGAGCGCGCAACCACGGTGCCGGCCGGGTCGACGATCTCAACATAGACGCCGGGCGACGCGATCTCATCGAGCACGCTCTGATTGGCCCGCACGGCCGACTGCGGTGGCGATGCGGCGGCCGCCGAGAGGATGCGGTCGGCGCGCGTGCGTAGCGTGTCGTCGACGGAGCTGTACAGGCGCTTCGCCGTCTGCGTATAGACGATCGTGCCGAACAGCGCGATCAGCACCGCGAACAGCACGCTGTAGAGCAGCGTGAGCCGCAACCGCAGCGACATTACGCCTCCTGTCGCAGCACGTACCCGAACGCGCGCACCGTGTGCACCAGGCGCGGCCGCCCGCCCGCCTCCAGCTTCTCGCGCAGGTGGCCGACGTGCACATCGAGGGCGTTCGAGTCGCCGCTCTCGTAACCCCAGACGTGCAGCGCGATCGCGTCACGGCCGAGCACCGTCTCCGCGTTGCGCAGGAAGTACTCGAGGAGCTTGTACTCGATCGGCGTCAGCGTGACTTCTGCGCCGCCGCGCGTCACCTTGTGGCGGCGCGCGTCGAGCACCACATCGGCGTAGGCGAGCTGCGTGTCCGGGGCCGCCCGTTCGCGTCGGCGCAAGAGCACCCGCAGGCGCGCCGCCAGCTCCGCCAGCTCGAACGGCTTCGTGAGATAGTCGTCTGCGCCCGATTCCAGGCCCAGGACGCGGTCGGGTACCGTGTCGCGCGCCGAGAGCATGAGGATCGGCACCGCCTGTGTCTGTCGTAGCCGCCGGCAGAGGGAGACGCCGTCGAGGTCCGGCATCATCACGTCGAGGACGACGACGTCCGCGTGCCGCGCCTCCAGGTCGCGTAACGCCGACAGCGGGTCGGAGAACGATGTCACATCGAAGCCGTGCAGCTTCAGGCCGCGTTCAATCACCGCGAGCAGCCGTGTATCGTCATCGACGACGACCGCGCGCGCCGGACGCGGTGGTGCGTTACCAGCCGGCTCGGACGCCAGTGTCATCTTCTGCATCGTAACGAAATCGGCGCGGCCTCCCCCAGCGGGCTTTCAGCGGCGCGTCCTCGTGTGTCTGCACGTGTCCCCGCCGTTGCACCGATCACGGTGCGGGCTTCGGCCGCCCGTCCGCGCATGCTGCGCGCTGCCGGCACTAGCAGCGCTCAACGTACCCCGGCCGCCCGAGCAGCCTGTCGAGCGTCACCGGTTGCAGGCCGCGTTCGCGCAGTCCGTCCAGGATCATCGGAAGCGCCGCCACCACGACGGACCGGTCCGCGCCGATGTGCCCGTCCAGGCCGTCGTGCAGCAGGATGATCGAACCCGGCCGCACCTTATCGAGCACGCGCCGCGCCACTAGGGCCGGGTCGTCCGTCGCCCAGTCGGCCGCCGAGACGTCCCACGTCACCACCGTCATCCCGCGCTGGTCCGCCTGCCGCGTCATGAACGGCGTGTGCGTGCCATGGGGCGGCCGGAAGAAGGCGGGGCAGACGCCGAGCGTGCGCTTGAACGCGTCCTGCGTCGAGCCAAGCTCACCATAGGAGGGGTCGAGCCAGCGCACCGCGTCGTGATGGTACGAGTGATTCGCCAGCAGGTGTCCATCCGCCAGCAACGCACGCGAGATGTCCGGCCGCGCTTCCAGCGCCTTGCCGACGGTGAAGAACGTGCCCTTGACGCCGTGGTCGTCGAGCACGCGCGCCACCTCGAGCGTGTATGGCGGGTCGGGGCCGTCGTCGAACGTGATTGCCACCATCCGCTGGTCGCGCGGGCCGTGCGAGACCAGCGCGCCAAACCAGCCGGCGGACGGCGTTGTCGCCCCGGCATAGGCGACCGTGCCCGCGCCGAGCGCGAGCACAGCCGCGGCGACGCCGGCCGCCAGCCGCCCGCCCGCACGCGGCCGCACGGCGGCGATCGACAGGAGCGCCGGCAGGGCGACCACCGCGACGGCGGCCACGGCCATCGCATCGCGGTCGAGGCTCCAGCGGATCGCGACGAGCACCAACGCAGCGGCCCCGGCGATGGCGGCATCGAAGCGGCCCCCCGCCGCGCGCTCATGGCCCGCCGTCGATAACCCGGCCGCGGCGCCGAGCGCCGGCGCGACGATCACGCCGAGCGCCGCATACGATGCCTGCGTCAGCACCCAGATGCACGCAGCGGCGACACAGACTCCCGCCACGGCCGTGATCAGCGTGTACGGTGCGCGTGCCGCGGCGCCGGCAGCACATGCGAGCGAGACGGCGACTGCGAGCGCGATGGACAATGCGGAGGCGTGTACCGGGCTGCCGGCGATGGTCGCCGCTGGTACGAGCGTCGCGGCGAACGGTGCCCACCGGCAGGCGGCCGCGATGCGCCTCAGCGCGATGGTCGGCGCCTCGACCGGGCGGGGCCGATCGGCGACGATGTCGCGAGCGCCGGAGTTGAGCTGCATGTGCGTACAGGCTATCGGACGACCGCCCGGCTTCGCGCGCCACCGGCCGGCGCCGGGCGGACGCATCGCCTGCGCTGTCGTCCTCGCGGCGTGGGCCGTCGGGCTGGTGATGACCCTGTCCCACCGCGTCTTCGTCACCAACGACTCGCTCAGTAACTACATCCACGTCTGGTACGTCGCCGAGCGCCTCTGGCATGGCCACGGCATCCCGCTGCGCATGCCCGTGCTGGCGCACGGCGACGCCTACGCGTTCCCGTATGCCTTCGTCCCTTGGCTTACGGCCGCGCTCGTGCGGCCGCTGCTCGGCGATTGGACGGTGACGCTCTGGCTCGTGGGCGGATTCCTCGGCCTCCTGGCCGCGCAGTGGTGGGCGTTCCCGGAGCTGCGGAGCGCATGGTGGCAGGCGCTCCTGCTGCTGAACCCGATGCTCGTCGAAGCGCCGCTGCTCGGGCAGCTGCCCTTCATCTGGGCGACGGCGATGCTCTTCCTCGCGGTCGCGGCGTGGCGGCGCGATGCGCCACGCGTTGCGGCGCTTCTGGCGGGCGCCTCGCAGGCGACGCACCCGGCCGTGATGCTACCCATCGTTGGCCCGCTCGTCCTCGCGCGCCTCTGGTGGGAGCCGCATCGCGCCCGCCTGCTGGTCGCATACGCCGCCTCGCTGGTCATCGCGGCGCCGGCGGTCGCGCTCGTGCTCGCCTCGCCGGCCGTCGAAGACACCTCGACGCGCGTCCTGCTCGGCAACTTCTTCGGCACCGTCAGCCTGCGCGCGATCGCCGTCGCCGGTCCGTTCATCGCGCTCGCGCTGCAGCGGACGCCGCTCGCCCGGGCCCCGCTCGCGCTCTTCGTCGTCCTGGTTGGCCTGAACGTGGTCCTCACACCTGTCCGGCGCAATCAATACGCGTGGCGCGCGCTCGTGCGCACCCCTGACACCGCCGCGCGCGACTTCACGAACACGCAACAGTTCGTCCCGGGCGCGACGTACCGCGTGCTCGATGCGGGCGACGGTAAGGTCTCCATGTACCGGATGCTGCAGGCCGGCGCGGTCCTCGACGCCGAGCCATTCCCCGAGAGCATCCGCTACGACCGCTTCGTCTCTCGCGCAGCCTATGCCGCCTTCCTGCGCCACCGCGAGGTCGACTACGTCATGATCTTCGCGCGCTACGACGCGGCGTACCGGACGAATGAGCACCACCTGCTCGATGAGATGACGGCGCCGGGCGACGGCTGCGCTGCCCTCGTCACTCGCGACGCGCGCTTCGACGTCTATCAGGTCGACCGGGCGCGGTGTTGAGGTTGCCTGCTAGCCCGGGCGCGCCGCCGCGCCGGGGTCGAGGACGATACAGATGCGGTGGATCACTTCGCTGACATCGCGCCGTGAGCGCCAGCGCCGGTAGAGGTTCGAGCGCCGATACCAGAAGTCGCTCCAGAGGTGGAAGCCGCCGAGCGTCGAGCGCTTCGCCGTCTTCGGCGTGAACGCAAGCTGCAACTTCGGCACGTCCTCGAAGAGCGTCCGCGGCGCCGTGTCGAGCCGCCCCTCGACGAGCGCGCGTGAGAGCGATGCGACCATGCCATCCTCCTCGCGCTCCTGGCGGTCGCCGGGTTGGCGTGGGGCGCGGCCGCGGTACTCCACCTTGGCATCGATCGGCTCGTGCAGGTCGCCGACGAGCAGCCGCGCGACGATCCGCGCGTACACCTCGAGCCGCTGGTCCTCGTCAAGCCGCGCCGCGATCACGGCATCGGTGCCATGTGTCGAGACGAGCAGCACGCCGTCGGCATCCTGCAGCTCGGCCGTGTCGTCGCAGTGCACGCCCATCTCTTCCAGCAGGGCCCGCAGCCGCCGGATGCGGTCGCGCGTCGTGCCCTCGACAGGGAGGCTGCGGATGCGTTCCCGCAGCTGGCGGCGCGTGCCGTCCATGATCGCCGTCGCGCTCATCGTGTGCGCTCCCGCGCGCGGTCGGCGGCGTCCGGCCTCAGGCCGAGCAAGTGCCAGAGCATCCGCCGGCGCAGGACGATCTGGTCGGGCTTCGAGAGCTTGCGGAACTTCGTCAGCAGCTTGTCGAACTGCGCCATGTCGGCGCGCGTGTACGGCAGTGTGTAGCCGGCCAGCTCGAGCAGCTCGCGCAGGTGTTCGGAGCCCAGCGCGTCGCAGCAGAGCGCCCAGCCGACCATGCGCTCGAGCGTCAGCGGCACCTCGCCCTGCCCCTGCTCGTACCGCGAGACCATGCTCTGGCTCACGTGGAAGCCGAGCTCATCCATCTCCCAGGCGAGCTGGGCCTGCGAGCGCCCCTCACGCATCGAGCGCAGGGCGATCCCCACCCGGCCACGGATGGCATCCCAGCGAGCGATCTGGAGCTCGTCGCGCTCTGGCATCGCGCTTATGGTATCAGCGGCGGGCCCGCCGGGCGATACCACCGATGCATCGCCGCGATAGGGGAAGTACCGGGTTATTGATGGCGCCCCGATCGGGTACGATACCGAAGATGCGTGCCCGAACCAGCGCCGCCGCAGTAGTAGTAACGCCGCGGAAGGCTCGTTGAGCGGACGCTGACGCGCGCACGCCACGAGCCCCGACAGGTCGGGGCATTTTCATGCCTGAAGAGGTCCAGCGAAGCCGGACAGGACGAGCCCGATGACCACCCCGGAATCGACGGCCGCCAACGCCACGGGCGAGATGGCGAAGGCCTATGACCCGCGCGCTACCGAGCAGCGCGTCTACGAGTTCTGGGAGCGCCGCGGCTACTTCAAACCCGACCGCTCGTCGCAGAAGCCACCCTTCTCGATCATCATGCCGCCGCCGAACATCACCGGGGAACTCCACCTCGGCCACGCGATGATGGACGCCTGCGAGGACATCCTCATCCGCTGGCACCGCATGCTCGGCGAGCCGACGCTCTGGCTGCCCGGCGTCGACCATGCTGGCATCGCTACGCAGAACGCCGTCGAGCGCGAGCTCGCCAAAGAGGGCCTCACGCGCCATGACCTCGGCCGCGAAGCCTTCGAGAAGCGCGTCTGGCAGTGGGTCGCGAAGTACCGCCCGATCATCGCCGACCAGCACCGCCGCCTCGGCGCGTCGGCGGACTGGTCGCGCGAGGTCTTCACGCTCGACGAGGGGCCGCAGTTGGCCGTCCGCACCGTCTTCAAGAAGCTGTGGGACGACGGCCTGATCTATCGTGGCGAACGCCTCATCAACTGGTGCCCGCGTTGCCGCACGGCGCTCAGCGACCTCGAAGTGAACCACGAGGACCGCGACGGCACGCTCTGGTACATCCGCTACCCCGTCGTCGACGGCGAGGAGGCCGACGGTACACCACACCTCACCGGCGAGCACGTCGTCGTCGCCACGACGCGCCCGGAGACGTACCTCGGCGACACGGCGGTCGCGGTCAACCCGCGGGACGAGCGTTACCGCGGCTTTGGCGGCAAGCGCGTGCTGCTGCCCGTCATCCAACGCGTCATCCCGATCATCGAGGACGATGCTGTCGAGACGGAGTTCGGCACCGGCGCCGTGAAGGTGACGCCCGGCCACGACCCGACGGACTTCGAGATCGGCCAGCGCCATAGCCTACCCATCATCAACGTCATGAACGCCGACGCCACCCTCAACGGCGAAGCCGGCCCCTACGCCACGATGGACCGTTACGACGCCCGCGAGGCCATCGTGCGCGACCTTCAGGAGCTCGGCTATCTCGAGAAGTCGGAGCCGCACGCCATGCAGATCGGCGTCTGCGACCGCTGCCATACCGTGGTCGAGCCGCTCATGTCATGGCAGTGGTTCGTCCGCATGGAGCCGCTCGCCCGGCCTGCCATTGAGGCCGTGCGCGCGGGCAAGGTGCGCTTCGTGCCCGACCGCTTCGAGCGCATCTACCTCAACTGGATGGAGAACATCCGCGACTGGTGCATCTCGCGCCAGCTGTGGTGGGGGCATCGGCTCCCCGTCTGGTACAGCGCCGACGAAGACGGCGACAGAATCATCGTTACCTACCGCGACCCCGACGCGCCCGCGACGGCGGAGCCGCTGCACGGCACCTACAACGAACTGCGCGCGCGCGGCGTCACCCACGAGCAAATCCTCGCGCACGGCCAGTGGAGCGGCGTCGACGCCACGCCGATCATCGCCATCGAGACGCCCGAGCGCTCGCCGACGGGGGGTGGCCACCTCCTGCAAGAGACCGACGTCCTCGACACCTGGTTCTCGTCCGGCCTCTGGCCATTCTCCACCCTCGGCTGGCCCCGCGAGACCGGCGACCTCGCCTACTGGTACCCGACATCGGTCATGGAGACGGGCTACGACATCATCTTCCTCTGGGTCGCCCGCATGATCATGATGGGCCTCTACTGCACCGGCGAGGTGCCCTTCTCCGTCGTCTACCTCCACGGCACCGTCCGCAACGAGAAGGGCCAGCGCATGAGCAAGTCGCTCGGTACCGGTGTCGACCCGCTCGACATCGTCGAGCAGTATGGCGCCGACGCGCTGCGCTACACGTTGATCACGACCAGCGGCCCCGGCAACGACCTCAAGCTCTCGGAACAACGCGTCGAGGCCGGCCGCAACTTCGCGAACAAGCTCTGGAACGCCACGCGCTTCGTGATCTCGATGGTCGGCGACGGGCGCGTCGACATCGCGCCGCTGGCTGCCGCCCTCGACGTCGGACAGCAGACAACAGGCAACACAGGCGCGCTCGACGCGCTCCCCGTCGAGGACCGCTGGATCCTCTCCCGCGTCGAGACGCTCGCGCGCGACGTCGACGCGCTGATGCAGCGGTTCGAGATGGGCGAGGCTGCCCGCCAGGTCTACGACTTCGTCTGGGGAGAGTTCGCCGACTGGTACATCGAGATCGCGAAGGTGCGGGCGCGCTCGTCCGATGCCGCATCGCCGCTCCCGGTGCTCGCGTACGTCCTCGACCGTAGCCTGCGCCTCCTTCATCCGTTCATGCCGTTCGTCACGGAAGAGCTGTGGCAGCACCTCCGCCGGCACGTCAACGGCGACGACGCCGCGGCGCTGATCGTCGCGCCGTATCCGACGGGCGCGTCCCGCTACCGGGAGCCCGAGGCGGAGGCGGCGATGACGACGCTGATCGACGTCATCCGCGCCATCCGCAACATCCGCGCCGAGAAGAAGGTCGAGCCGGCGAAGTACATCGAGGCGTACGTCGCCGCCGACGGCGCCCGCGAAGTGGTCGACGCCGGCACGCCTTACATCGAGGCGCTCGCGCGCGTGCGGCCGCTGCGCATCGTCCGCGACGTCGGCGAAGCGCCGCGCGAGGGCGTCGCGAAGGCCGTGCTTGAGGGGGCGACCGCCGTCGTTCCGCTCGCCGGCCTGTTCGACCTTGATGCCGAGCGGTCGCGCCTGTCCAAGCAGATCGCCGAGGCCGAGGCGGACCTGGCACGCATCGACGCGAAGCTCAACAACGACGCGTTCCGGTCCAAGGCGCCGCCTCAGATCGTCGCCACGGAAGTGGGACGCCGCGCCGCCGCGCAGGCACGCCTCGACGCGCTCCGCGCCAGCCTTGCCGAGCTCGGATAGCTCGCGTGGCCCGGATACCGGTGCATCGGCACGTAGACAAGGGGCGCTGACGCCCGGATACTGCCTCCGCTACTCGCGCCCGTCCGCGAGAGGGAGGACGCATGAACCCGCCCCGCCGTACCCTCGCCCTCGTTGCATTCCTCACCCTCGTCGGGGTGGCTGCGCTCGCGGCCTCATGCCGGCTCGCCGGCCAGGGCCACCTGAACATCGCCAACGACCTCAGCGGCATCGGCCGCGACAACACGGAGTTCCGTGCCTACGTCGCCGACGCCGGCGAGCCATGGCCGCCGCCCGGCATGCTGAACATCTACGTCCGCGGTGACGACTTCGGCCGCCCGCCGTCGTATGGCATGAACGGCTACCTCTACCTCGTCAGCACCGGCCTGCCGTGCCCGCAATCCGAGGGTGCGCCGGAGGCCTTCACGCTGCCGCAAGTGACGATCCATGGCGTCGTCACGGTGACGAACGGCTCCGTCAATCAGTTCATCACCGTGCCCGACACCGCCGCCAACCGCGCCGACCGCTGGGCGCTGATCGATATTCCTGAGATCGCCGGCTATCCGGGGCAGCACCTGATCTTCCGTTGCGGTACCGTCGCCTGGGATGCGAACGTGCACGCACTCAGCGACCCCTGCACGCTGCGCACCGGCGTCGACGGGCAGGCGCTCACGCCCGGCGTCGGCGACAAGCTCAATGCCTCACGCTCGTGGCAGTTCTGCGACGGTGGCGCCGCCGCCGGCAGCCGCGAAAAGCTGTTGTTCACCACGACCGATGGCGGCGAGACGTGGTCGCTCATCTCGCGCACGACCCTCGGCAACCCGCCCGCCGAGGCGGGCGTCGGCACGCTGCCGAACGCCGGCAGCGACAGCGCGCTGCTGTTCCAGGACGCGAACAAGGGCTGGCTGGGGCTGTCCGGGCCCGGCCAGAACTTCTTCAAGTCGACTGACGGCGGGCACAACTGGATCGCCGTCGCAGGCTTCCCCAGCGCTGTCCCCGTCGTCTCGATCGCGTTCAGCGACGCGGATCACGGCGTGGTGACCCTGAGTGACGGCACCCTCTGGGATACGTCCGACGGCGGCTCGAGCTGGGCGATGATGTCGTCGTAAGTCCGGCTGTCGATCGCTGGAAGCCGAAACGGCTGCGTGAGGCCGGCCCTCAGTTCTCGAGGGCAGGCCGGTCGCTCACGCGTCGGCTTGCCGCGCCGGCTCGGGCTGATCGTCGCTGAGGCCCGGATTGGGTACCTCGGCGATCAGCTCTTGCCGCATCACCTTGATGTCGCCCGGCGCCGAGATGCCCAGCTTCACGCGGTCACGCTCGACGCTCAGCACCTTGACCCAGATATCGCCCTCGATCCAGATGCCTTGCTGGACCTTTCTCACGAGGATGAGCATCCTGCCACCTGTTCTGTCGGCAACCTCACCGGGACCGCTTCCGGCGACCCATCGCACTCCACCCCGGGGCCGCGCGCCGTGACGGCCCCGCGCTCAACCTTATGTCCGAACCGAACGGTGGCGACGTTCAGAGGACCACTACCAGCTTGACATGTCCCCGCAGCTTCGGCTAATTAGGAATCCGGATGCCAGCAAGCTGAAGCCGGAAACGCGATGCCACACCCGCGTTACCGGAATTAGATTACTGGTATCCTACTTCTGACGATTCGAGGTTGTCAACGTGCGCTTCCCTCGCCGCGCCGTTGACGCCCCTCATAGCGCTACAGACGAGGGAGTATGAGCCGCCGCCGAGAAGGCGCCCCGAAATGGGGCCTCCTCACAAACCACGCGCTCGTCCTCATCCACATCATTGAGCGCCCGCGCTCGACGCTCCGTGACATCGCAGACGCGGTCGGCATTACAGAGCGCGCCGCCCTGTCCCTGCTCCGGGCGTTGGAGGCGGACAAGATCGTCACGCGCCAGAAGGAGGGGCGGCGCATTCGCTACAGCGTCGACATGGTGGCGCTCATGGACCATCGCGCCGGCGGGCAGCCGTACAGCATCGCCCAGATCGCGAACGCCCTGTTCGCGCTTTCCGGTCGCTTGCCCGGCAGCGAGCTCCCACCGATGCTGCAGCAGCAACGCCCCGAACCGGCGCCACCACCGGCGTAGCCTCACCCGAACCAGCGCTGCAGTGCCTCGATGCCTGCGCTCGACAGGTAGGCGATGGTGATGTAGTTCACGCACTTCGCGAGGAACATCACCGTCACGAACCGCCGCATCGTCATCCCAGCGACGCCCGCCGCGATGCCGCCAACGTCGATGAACGGGTTCGGCACCGCCCCCACCGCGAACACCGTCAACGTGCCATGCCGTCGCATCAGCGCGACAAGCAGGCGCCCGATGCGCGAGTTGCCGATCACCGCTCGTCCGCCGACGCCCGTCGAGTATCCCGTCAGCTCACCCATGGCCGACCCCGCAGCGACGATTACACCGACGACCACTGGCTGCGGCAGCGGCACGTACGGGATGCGCTCGAGCAGCAGCCCGAGCGTGATCCCGGCTGCTGCGCCCGGCACCGGGATGAACATCGACGCCGACCCGATCACGGCGAAGACGAACACGCCCAGGTATCCCCAGCGGCGGATCAGCTCGACCCCGCCGACCGTGTAGGCGATCGCCAGGGCCGCCGTCATCCCCACAAGCGCGAGGCCGACCCCAACGAGCGCCAGCCGCCGGTCCTCCACCTGGGCGATGACCTCGGCCGCCGCTGCCGCCTCCGGCCCTTCGAGTGACTCGAGCCAGCGCTCGATGCGGCGCTGCCAGCGCAGCCGGCGCGACAGGTGCTCGCGCTCAGCCGTGCGCTCGTCCGCGGCGGTCGGTGTCTCCACGCAAGCACGATATCGGACGGGCGGACCGCCGCCGCCGGGCCGCACGCATCCGCCCTATACTTGCGGCGATGCTGCTCACGCTCGATATCGGCAATACAAACGTCACCATCGGCGTCTTCGACGGCGACCAGGTGCGCGCCACCTGGCGCTTCGCCACCGACATCGAGCGCCTCGCCGACGAGTACGCCGTGATGCTGCTCGGGCTCCTGAACGCCGCGAGGATCGAGCCGCGCTCAATCGACCAGGCGGTGATGGCCTGTGTCGTCCCCGAGCTCGCGGTCGTGTTTGAACGGCTCTGCGAGCGCTACTTCGGCGCCGCCCCGCTCGTCGTCGGCACCGGTACCAAGACTGGCGTCCGCGTGCTCTACGATAACCCGCGTGAGGTCGGCGCCGACCGCATCGTGGACGTCGTCGCCGCGCTCCACGAATACGGCCCGCCGCCGCTGATCATCGTTGACGTCGGCACCGCTACGGTCTTCGACGCCGTCTCCGCCGACGGTGACTATCTCGGTGGCGCCATCGCCCCGGGCATTGGCATCGCCTCCGAAGCCCTCTTTTCACGGGCCGCAAAGCTCTACCGTGTCGAGCTCGAACGGCCGAAACATGCCATTGGGAAGAACACCGTCGCCGCCGTCCAGTCGGGCACCGTGTTCGGCTACGTCGGTCTCGTGGAAGGCGTGCTCGCGCGCTTCAAGCGCGAGCTGGGAGGGCAGGCCAGGGTGATCGCCACCGGCGGCTGGGCGGCGTTGCTCGCGCAGGAGACGCGCGCCTTCGATGTGATCGACCCGGACCTCACCCTGAAGGGGCTGCGCCTCGTGCACGAAATGAACACGCGCCGTGACTGAGAACGCTGGCCCGCTACACGGCCGCCGGGTGGTCCTCGGCGTCACTGGCAGCATCGCCTCCTACAAGGCGGCTGATGTGGCCAGCAAGCTCACGCAGGCCGGCGCGGTCATCGACGTCATCCTGACGCCGTCCGCGCGCGAGTTCATCACCCCGCTCACGTTCCGCTCGCTCACCGGCCGCCCCGTCGTCACCGACATGTTCGATGTCGCGAGCGAGCACGCCGAGGAGCACGTCGCGCTCGCCCGCGCCGCCGATGTCGTCCTCATCGCCCCCGCCTCGGCGACCACGATCGCCCGCCTCGCCCACGGCCTCGCCGACGACATGCTCGCGCTCACCACGCTTGCGACGACGGCGCCCATCGTCATCGCGCCGGCGATGGACGCCCAGATGTGGGCGAACCCGGCCACGCAGGCGAACGTCGCAGCGCTGCGCGCCCGCGGCGTGCTCTTCGCCGGGCCGGCCGAGGGCCGCCTCGCCAGCGGCCACGTCGGGCTCGGCCGGGTCCTCGAGACCGACGACATCATCGGCGCTGTCTGCGTCGCGCTCTCGCGCGACGGCGATCTCGCCGGCCGGCGCGTCGTCGTCAGCGCCGGCGGTACACAGGAGCCACTCGACCCCGTCCGCTACATCGGCAACCGCTCGTCCGGGAAGATGGGATTCGCCATCGCCCAAGCCGCGCGCGACCGCGGTGCCCGCGTGACGCTCGTCTGTGGCCCGGTCGCCCTTCGCACGCCATACGCTGTCGACCGTATCGACGTCCGGACGACGGCCGACATGGCCGCCGCGATCGCGGAAGCGACGCGCGGCTGTGACGCGCTGATCATGGCCGCCGCACCGGCCGATTTTCGGCCTGCTGACCCAGCCGTGCAGAAGATCAAGCGGACAGGCGACCGCATCACGGTCGAGCTCGTCCCGAACGACGACATCCTCGCCGGGCTCGGCGGCGGCTTCGTGAAGGTGGGTTTCGCTGCCGAGACCCAGTCGATGGTCGAGAACGCACGCGAAAAGGTGCGCCGCAAGGGGCTCGACCTGATCGCCGCAAACGACGTCACGCAGCCGCAGGCCGGCTTCGCGGCGGACACGAATCTCGTCACGCTGATCGACCGTGATGGCGTCGTCGAGGAGCTGCCGTTGCTCACGAAGTACGAGGTCGCCGGTCGCATCCTCGACCGCGTTGTGCGCATGCTCGCCAGCCGCGACACCCGCTAGCGACGCCGGCGCTACGCCGTCCGCACGTCCTCCCAGAACAGCCGCAGGTCGTTCGCCGTCCGCACGCGCGAGCCGCCATCGCGCTTCGCAAGGTACATCGCCTGGTCGGCTACCTTCACGAGCGTCGGGTAGTCGGCCGCATCGAACGGGAACGTCGCGATGCCGACACTCAGGCCGATCTTGAGGTCGTCCGGGAGCCACTCGTTGACCGGCGCGAGGGCCTGGATCAGCTGCTCCGCGCGGTCGAATGCTGTCTCCCGCGTGAGGTTCGGCAGCACGACCACGAACTCGTCGCCACCATAGCGGCCGATCAGGTCCTGCTGGCGCAGGGACTTGCGCAACGCGGCGCCGGCCTGCCGCAGGACGCGGTCGCCGGCGTCGTGGCCGAGCTCGTCGTTGACCCGCTTCAGCCGGTCCATGTCGCAGAACAACACACTCATGTAGCCATCGGAGGCCTTGGCCCGCCGCACTTCGCGCACCCCCTCGCGCTCGAGGGCGCCGCGGTTCAGCAGGCCGGTCAGACGGTCGAGGCGCGCCTCCTTCTCCTTGCGGCTCAGCAGGCGCGCGTTCTCCGCGTTCAGGCGCTCGATCTCTTCGACCTCGCGCGTGCGGCTGTACTCCTCCCGCGCCAGGTGCCCGACGCCGACCGAGATCAACAGCATGTAGGCGCAGCGCAGCAGCAGCACGCCAAGCTCGTTCGCGCTGGCGTCCCACGTGTAGAGGTACGCCAACGCGTAGCTAAAGGCACCGAAGAAGCAGGCGAGCAGCGCCTGGCGCAGGTCGAACCGCATCGCGACCGATGCGACGGCGAGCAGGAACAGTGGGTAGAAGGGGCTGTTCGAGCCACCGGTAATGGCGATGAATGCCGCGATCGCCGTGAAGTCGAGGAGCGTCGTTGCGATGCTCGTCTGGAACACGCGCCAGCGCCGGTACGGCTGCACGATGACGATCGGGAGCGCATAGCCGAACGATACGAGGATCATGCCCCATGCCGCGCGCATGTGCATGCCGCTGGTGTCGAGCAGGAACAACAACAGGGCAGAGTTTACGAGCAGGATCACCAGCCGCAGCCGGGCGATCAGCGACTCCATCCGCATCGTGCGCGCCGAGGCAGGCGGGAGCTCGAACAGCCATCGCAGCGATGGCCGGGCGCTGAATGCGATGCCGATTTGGGCTTCCACCCGCGTTTCGCCGCGGCGCACGCCCGCGACGCCCCCTTTGAGAGATCATCGGCGGGGATGGGCGACGCCTGACCAAGCGCCAGACGGAATTCCATCGAAGCTGACGCCGCGCCGGACTCGCGTGGCCCCCTTACGGACAAGTCTGGAGCAGCGGGCACGGCGTCGCCGTGGGCTCTCCCGGGACGGGCGTAACCGTGGGCGCCGGCGCCGTGGCCGCCGGGCGCGTCGCCGTGCGCAGCTGAGGCGTGTTCGTCGGCCGTGGCGGAACGGTGGCCGTGGGCGGCGCCTCGGTCGGTCCCTCCGTCGGCGCCTCGGTCGGCTCCGGCGTCGGTGGCTCCTCCGTCGCCGTCGCGGACGGCGTAAGATTCGCCGTCGCCGTCGGTACCGTCACGCCGGGCGTGAGCGTGCCAGCGGGTGTCACGGGGCGCTGCGCCGTTGCGGTCATCTCGGCGGCCGTCAGGGCGCCGCGGTCGTTGCTCCCCCCGTCGAGCGCCCGGGCGAGGATCGCGCCGAAGCCGAACGCGATAAGGAGCAACGCCGCGGCCGCTCCGCCGAACCAGAGCACAAACCCCCGGTTGAAGGCGCCGCCCGTGGCGACAGGGGGGCCGCCGCCGTACGCGCCATCCCCGCCCACCAGCACCGGCGGCGGCGCGCCCGTGACTGCGACGGCGGGGCGCGCCGGCGTGGGCGGCAGCGTGGGGTCGGCGGCGAGCGCGCCCGCACCGGGGAGCGCGCCGCCTGTCGCGGTGCGCCTCGCCGGGATGGTTGCAGCGGTGGCCCAGCCGGCGGCGATCTCGCGCCAGAGGTCTCCTTTGAGCGCCATCGGCGGCAGCACCGGCGTCAGCGCGCCGAAGACGTCGAGCAACGGCGGTAGCGCTGCCCGCACCGCGCGGCAGCCGTCGCATGACGCGACGTGCGCGTCCACCGCCGCCCGCACCTCCTCGGTGAACGGCGGAAACTGCTGCTCGTCGAGCACCGCCTGCAACCCGGCGCAGGCGGGCGCGCGTCTACGCGCGATGACGTAGCTGGCGAACACGTCGCCGGCGAGCGTCTCCATGCGCGAGACCACCTCGGCTGCTGCGGCGCGGTTGGTGCGCAGCACCGTCGCCATCGCCCCCGGGTCGAGGCGCTGGCGGAGGTGCAGATCGAGCGCGGCGTAGTCCCGCGGCTTCAGCTCAGTCGCGGCATCCCAGACGAGCGCCGGCAGGTCGGCGTCGCCGCGCAGCACCCTCGGGTCACCGACAGCGGCCGGGTCGGGCGCCTCGAAGGCGCCAAACGCCTCCTCATGCACCGGCACCGCCGATGCGCCGCCGCCCTCTGCCCTCGATATCGCCAGCTCATGCGCGTTCGTAAAGATCCACGCGTTGACGTCGCCGCCGCGCGCGATCGCGCCCAGCTCGCGGCGCAACCGGCTGAAGACCAGGCGCGTGACCTCGCCGGCTGCGTCCGCGTCGCGCAGGACGCGCCAGCTGAAGTCGAAGACGCGCGGGAAGTAGCGGTCGTATAGCTGGCCGAAGCTGTCGAGGTCGCCGCGCGCCGCGCGGCCCGCGAGCAGCGTGTCGTCCATGCCTCCACCTCCAAACCCGCGAGGCACGATAACACAGCCGTCCCGCAGCGCCGCCGACGATGTCCAGCCGCCTCAGCCCAGCTCCGCGAGCCACGGCAGCGCCCATCCGAAGCAGAGGACGAACACGACCCCTGCGACCGCGACCCAGCGCCGCACAGCCGGCACGGCCAACGCCGGGATCACCAGCACCGCGGTCAGAGCGACGACGATCAGCGTGTAGGCCAGGTTCGGACTGCCGAGGCCCTCCTCGGGCCGTCGCGCATCCAGCCCCGCCAGCACCATCCCCAGCACCAGCCCGACCATCGTCAGCACGATAATCCCTGCGACGTGCAGCACGACCGACAGCGCGATGACGTTCGTCCCCGGCGGGGCGATCCGCTGTGCAAAGCCCGTGCGACGGTTGTTCGCGACGATCGTGATCGCGGCCGCGGGCCCGAGGACGAGCGCCAGCGCGTAGCCCACCACGAACCCGGCGAAGACCTGGGCCATCAATGCCGCTCGAGGCGCAGCGCTGCGCGCCGCCGTAACGTATGCGTCGCCACTGGCTCGAAAGCCTCACGCCGGATGCGGCGCGCCAGCTCGTCGGCGGTATCGGCGCCACCGGCATACAGCAGGAAGAACGACGGCCCCGATCCCGCGAGATGCGGCACGTAGCCCTGCGCTCGCAGCGCGTCCATCGCGCGCTCGGTGTCCGGCTGCACCTGCGATGTAACGCGCTCGAACACGTTGGCCAGCAGTTCGTCCGTCAGCATGCGCCCGGCCTCCACTGCCTCCCGGACACCGAGGCTAACGTAGCCCTCGCTAAACTCGTCCGGCGTGAGCGCGTCGTACATCGCGGCCGTCTTCTCGTTGCGTTCGCCAGCCGGTGGTATCGCGAGCATGATGCTTGGCGCCACCGCGTCCGGCAGCGGCTCCACGCGCTCGCCGCGCCCGGACACCATCGCGGTACCGCCGGCGATGAAGAACGGCGGGTCGGAGCCGACCTTCGCCGCCAGCCGCCTCAGGCTGGCGGCGGGCTCGGCGGCCTCCCAGAGGACGTTCAGCGCCCGCAGCACGGCCGCCGCGTCGCTGCTGCCCCCTCCCAAGCCCGCGGCGACCGGGATGTGCTTCTCGAGCACGATGCGCGCGCCCCGCTGAGCGCGGAGGCGGGCGCGGAGTGCGACCGCAGCCCGCCACGCGAGGTTATCTTCCGGCGCCAGGCCCGCGATCAGATCCGCGGCCGGCCCGAGCACCTCGATAGTCACGCCGCTCGGCGCCGTCTCGACGGTCACGCTGTCGTGCAGCGCGAGCGTCTGCATGATGCTCCGCACCTCGTGGTAGCCGTCCGGCCGGATGCGCAGCACCTCGAGCGACCAGTTGAGCTTTGCCGGCGCGATGGCGCGGACGCGGCGCGTCATGCGGCGCGTCATGCGGCGCTCCGTGCGCGCCAGGCCGCCGCCAGCCGGTCCCAGTCCCCAACAGAAAGCGTCTGCGGCCGCCGCGCCGGGTCGATGTCGGCCGCGCGCAGCAGGCGCTCGGCCCCTTCAGGGGCGAGCGCAAGGCCGGCGGCCAGTGAGTTCCGCAGCTGCTTGCGGGGTTGTGCGAACCCAGCCCGCGCCACCGCGAACAGGTCCGTCGGCCGCGAACGGAGGTGCCGCACCGGCTCCACGTCGATGCGCACGACCGCCGACTCCACCTTCGGCGGCGGCGAGAACGCCCCCGGCGGTACCCGCATCACGATGCGCGCCCTTCCATAGACCTGCACCGCCAGCGACAAGAGCGACATCTCGCCCGGCCGCGCGACGATGACGTCGGCGACCTCGCGCTGCACCATGACGACGAGCGCGCGCGGCGGCGTCGCCGCCTCGAGGAAGCGGCGGATCACCGCTGCGGCGATGTTGTACGGCAGGTTCGCCACGACCGCGTACGCGGCGCGCGTCCCGATGAGCGTCCGCACGTCTACCTCGAGGATGTCGCCTTCGACGATCGTGATCTCGGCGCGGCCCGCGAACCGCTCGCGTAAGCCGGCGATCAGGTCGCGGTCGACCTCGACCGCCACGACGCGCGCCCCGCGCTCGGCCAGCGCTGCGGTCAGCGCGCCGCGCCCCGGCCCGACTTCGATGACGGTCTCGCCTGGCCGTAACTCCGCCGCATCGACAATGCGACGGAGGATGTTCGTGTCCGTCAGGAAATGCTGGCCGAAGCGCTTTTTCGCGCGCGGCCCGGAGGCGCCCCTAGCCGACGATCGTGATGTCGACCCAACCCGGCGTCCAGTCAATCGTCGCTCCGTCGGGAAATCCCAGGTCGATGATATAGCCCTTGATGGCACCGCCGGTATCAGCGGCGACCGCGTAGCCATATCCGGGAATGTACAGCTTCGTGCCCAACGGGATCACTTCCGGGTCGACCGCGACGATCCCCCGCGTCACCGGCACCCCCGTCGCCGTGATCCCGTATGCGGGGTCGCTCGCTGGCCGGCCGGCGCTCGCCGGCGTGTAGTAGGTCGCGTACACCCGCAGCGTGCTCCCCGGGGCGAGCGCCGCCGCCCCCGCGGATGCCGATACCGCTGGCGGCGGTGGTGGCGGCGGCGTCTTGGTGCCGTAATACACGATCGTGTCGACGGGCTCCGGGTCGAAGCGTTCGTCGACCAGCTCGCGCCCCTGCGCGACGCCGTCAACATAGGCGACGCTGTATCGGCGCACGAGCACACCGTCGTGTCCCGCCACGACCCGCGTCTCGCCATCGAGCATCGACTCGTCGGCGACGAACGCCGTCTCGCTCGCGACGTACTCCCGCTCCTCGTCGTTCCCGGCTGAGAGCTGCACGAGCCGCACCGAGAGCCCGTCCGTCACCGGATCGGTCGGCGACGGCAACACGAACGCGCCCTGCGGCACGACGACCCCAGCTTCTCGCAGCATGTCGCCGACCGTCGCTGCCAGCGTGTACACGACACGGTGACCCGACGGCAACGCCAGCGTCACCGCGCGCGCCCGCCGCACCTCGATGCGCGTATCCGCCTCGAGCGGAGCGGTCAGCGCGGGCGTCACTGCGTCGCCCGGCCGCACCGTGATCCCCGCCTCGCGGAGCGCCTGTGCGACCGTCGGCATGCTCGAGGTCGTGAGCCGCTCCCGCCCGTCCGCGGCGATCACGAACGGGACCGCACGTCGTACGTCGATGCGTACGGTCGCATCGCCGGTCGCGCTTGGCGCACCTACGCGCACCGTCGGCGAGGCGAACCGGCCGTCGACGAGCACGGTGTCGCGCTCGTCGAGGACGATATCGAGCAGCGACAGGAGCTCCTGCACGGTCGCGGGCGGCGTCCGCACCTGGTACGTCACGCCGTCCGCCGTGACGCGCACATCGTGCGCCCGCTCGACGCGCAGCACGTCGATGCCGCCCTCGCGCGCCTTCGTGACGCCGTCGCCATCCGCCAGCCGCACGCCCGCGCGGGCGAGCAGCGGCGCGTCGTGGGTGGATCGCGTCTCGACCACCAGCGCACGGCCGTCCGCCTCGACGCGCACGCGGTGGGGCGTGCTGACGAGGAAGCCAACGACGACCGCCGCCGTGATAGCGAAGACCGCGGCGGCATGGGTGCGAAGCCTGGCGGCAGGAATGGCGTACCGCGGCCGCTCGCGTCGGACGCGCGCGCCTTCGGCGGCCGGCAACGTGGGGGCGGCGGATGCCGGGATCGGCCGTGTGGGGGTCCGGAGCACACTCCGTCCAGTGCTACACCCGCCCGGGGACGCGGCATCCGGCGCGCGGGGCCGCCCGCGTCAGCGGACGGACCACGTCATCGGGCCGCCTGGATCAGATGTGGGCGCGCGTGACGCCCGGCGTGCGACCGCGATCGGCCGCGGAGAGAACGAGAATATGGTCGTGCACCCGCTGTCGATCAGGCCCTTCGGCTTAACGACGCTAGCTAGCTCCGGCCCGGTAACCCTACGGCACCCGAAGACAAACTACTTACCGCTGCTTCCTTCCGGACCTGACGGGGTTCGTAGCGCTCCGCCGCGTAGGACCAGGCCCTCAACGCCGCTCGGCGCCGCCAGTTCCCAGGTACGCTGACCTCGAGTGGGAATTCAGCCCCGCTATAGCGGCTTGCGGGTACAGGGCACCGCTGGCTCCCCGCCTAGCACGACCACTAGCGATCCTACCATCCGCCCCTAACGCGTCAAGCGCCGGGGCACGCCACGAATAACGACTCCGTGACGGGAATACCGACCTTCGGCTGTTGCGACGGCGGCCGTTGCTCCCTGAGAATGAGACGAGCTCGGAGGCACCGACCCCATGCCGCTTGACGATAACGACATCGCCGCGCGCCTCGGCCGCCTCGCTGGCTGGCAGCGTGAAGGCGACGCCATCACCAAGGAGTTCCGCTTTCCGGACTTCCGCGCCGCCGTCGCGTTCGTCAATAAGGTGGCGGACGCAGCCGAGCGCGCCGACCATCATCCAGATATCACGATCAACTACGACCGTGTCCGCATGACACTGTCGACGCACAGCGAGGGCGGCCTCACCGAGAAGGACTTCGCGCTCGCCTCGGAGATTGACGCAGCGGCGTGACGGACACGACGGGGACGCCAGTGCAGCAGGGCGAGCGCACCTCTTCCGCCACCGGCGAATGGTTTCGCCGTAACGCGAGCTGGCTCGCGCTCGTCGTCTTCGTCGCCGTCGTGGTGTTCCCACGCGTCTCGCCGTTCGAGGGCGCGAACGCCGTCCTCCAGGCTCCCCAGCGCTTCGGCGAGTGGGTGCTCGCCAAGCTCGAGCACCTCTTCGCCGACTACGGCTACTACGTTGTCTTCCTGGGCATCTTCCTCGAGAACGCGATGTTCCTCGGCCTGCTCGTGCCGGGGTCGATCATCCTCATCCTCGCCGGCCTCTCCGCCGAGAATGGCTCAATCAGCCTGCCGCTTGTCATCGTTGTCGCCGTCAGCGCGACGCTGATCGGCGATACGATGAGCTACCTGATCGGGCGTCTCGGCTGGGTGCGCCTGCTCGAGCGCGCCGGCCTGGGCGAGCCGATGGCCAAGCTCGAGCGTGCCATGAACGAGAATTCGCGCTGGATCATCCTCGCGTACCACTTCGCTGGCTACTCACGCGCTGTCGGCCCCGCAGCCGCCGGCCTGTTTCGCGTGCCGTATCGGCGCTGGGCGCCGCTCGATTATGCTGGCGCGACCGCCTGGGTCATCGCCTACGCGATGATCGGCGTCGTCCTCGGCCTCTTCGGCGTCGAGTTCGGCGACACGAAGTCGATGATGCGCGTCATCGAGGTGATGTTCACCGTGCTGCTCGTCGTCGCCGTTGTCGCCGCCTGGTACCGCATGCCTAAATCGCAGTCGCGGCCGGCCGCGGTCGCGATCCCTGTCGACGACGACGCGGCGTGATGGCAGGACGACCAGCCCGCACCCTGCCCGACTACCTCTCGCCGGGGCTCGATGTCGTCTTCGTCGGCATCAACCCGGGCCTGCGCTCCGCCGCCACCGGCCACCACTACGCCGGCCCCGGCAACCACTTCTGGCCGCTGCTGTACGAGACTGGCTTCGTCTCGGAGCCGCTGACCTATGCCGACGACGCGCGCGTCCTCGACTGGCGCATCGGCCTCACCAACATCGTCGACCGTCCGTCCGCCTCCATCAGCGACCTCTCGCTCGAAGAGCTCCGCGCCGGCGCGGTTCGCCTGCGTCGCAAGCTGCAGCGCTTCGCGCCGCGCTTCGCCTGCTTCAATGGCAAGCGCATCTATGAGGTGTTCGCCGGCCATTCGTGCGACGTCGGCCTGCAGCCCGAGGCCATGGACCCGACCCGCCTCTTCGTGATGCCCTCCACGAGCGCCCGCACGGCGTCCTACCAGCGCGCCGACAAACAGCGCTTCTTCGCTCAGCTGCACGCGCTCGTCCACGGCTCCGGCCGGACGGAGATGGCGGCGCCGCAACGGCGCAGGTCAGCGCCATGACCCGTCACGTTGGCGCCGAGGTGACGGCTGACCTGCCCGTGTTCTCGCCGCGACTCGACGAGGTGATGGCGGCGATGATCAAGGGCGAGGCGCCGAACGCCGGCCGCTTCTGCGGCTACTGCTACACGCCGCTCCCCAGGGCCGCCACCGTCTGCCCGCACTGCGGCACCGCCACCGACGACTACGCGCCCGTCGACCGCCTGCCGCGCGAGTTCGGCCAGCTCTACCGCCGCATGCGCAGGCGCGAGAGCCTGATCGTGAATTCGTTCGCGTTTGCCGGCCTCGGCCTCGGTGTGCTGATCTTCATCGCCCTCGTCGCTGTCGCCGTCTACCTCATGGACGCGTCGCTGTGGATGCTCGGCTTCGCGACCCTCGTGCTGCTCGTCGGCGGCCGCGTCTTCGCCGGCATCCTCGGCGGCTGGATCGGCGACGACATCGGCTACCGCTACGCGCGCCGCAAGCTCGCCGAGGAGTGGCCCGCGTACGAGCGCTGGCGCGACGAGCAGGCGGGCCGGGCGCCTCGCGCGCCGGCCGCCGGCGCGGCGCCCCAGGCCGAGCACGCGCCGCGGTGAGCGAGCGCTACACCGAGGTCGCCGTGCATGTCGCCGGCCGCGATGCCGAGCTCGCCGCCCACGCCCTCCGCACGCTCGCCGGCGCAGGCGTGGCGATCGAGCACGCATTCACGCAGCGGGATGCCGAGGCGGACGCCGAGGTCGCCCCGGACGCCATCACAGTCGTCCGCGCCTGGCTCGCCGACGGCACCCGGATCACGGCCGAGGCCATCACCGCCGCACTCAACGCGTGCGGCATCGCCGCCCGCAGCGAGGTGCGGCTGGTCGATGCCGAGGACTGGGCAGACGCCTGGAAGCGCCACTTCGACGTCGAGCGCTACGGCGCGCGGCTCGTCGTCGTGCCGTCCTGGCGGGACTACACACCCGCACCGCGCGACCTCGTGCTCCGCCTCGACCCCGGCATGGCCTTCGGCACGGGCCAGCATGAGACGACGCGCATGTGTCTCGAGGCGCTCGAGCGTCTGGTGTGCCCCGGCGCGCGTGTGCTCGATGTCGGCTGCGGCTCCGGCATCCTCGCCCTCGCCGCAGCGAAGCTCGGCGCCCGCGATGTCGTCGCGCTCGATATCGATGAGATGTGCGTCCGCGTCGCGCGGGAGAACGCCGCCGCGAATGGCTGCGAGTCCATCGTGCGCGTCGCACGCGGCTCGCTCGGCGTCGCGTGGCCGAGCGACCTCGGCGAGCCGCGCGGCTTCGATGTCGTCGTGGCGAACATCATCGCCCGCGTGATCGTCGAGCTCGCGCCACAGCTCGTCGCCGCAGCGGCGCCGGGCGGCGCCATCGTCGTCAGCGGCATCATCGCCGCGCGCGAACGCGACGTCGTCGACGCCCTCGCCCGTCACGGCGCCTCCGTGCAGGCCGTGCACGCGCTGGGCGACTGGCGCTGCATTGAGGCGACGGTGCGATGACGCGCCGCTTTGCCGTCGCCGCCGGCGCTTACGATGCAGACGTCGTGCGCATCGAAGGGCCGCTCGCCCGTCGCATGGCGAACGTCCTGCGCCTGAGGCCCGGCGAGTACGTGCAGCTGTTCGATGGCAGCGGCATCGAGGCGCGGGTACTGCTCGAGAGCGTGCGCCCGGCCGCGGTCGATGCCCGCGTGGTCGAGCGGGTGTCGGGGCCGCCGCCACCGCCCGCCGACGTGCGGCTTTACGTCGCCGTCGCCAAAGGCGACCGGTTTGACTGGCTCGTCGAGAAGGCGACCGAGCTCGACGTCGCGCGCATCGTGCCAATCGTGACCGCGCGCTCGGTCGTGAAGGCTGAGGGCGGCGCGCGTCTCGAACGCTGGCGGCGCATCGCCGCCGAAGCCGCCGAGCAGTGCGGCCGTGGCACGGTCCCCGCGGTGGCCGCGCCGGTGCGCTTCGCCGACGCGATCGGTGCCGCCGAAGGCGCGCTCCTCATGCCGTACGAAGCGGCGGGCCCAGGCGCGCCCACGGTCGGGCGGGTCATCGCGGACATCACGCCGCGGCCGGGCATCGTCAGCGTCATCGTCGGGCCGGAGGGCGGCTTCGAGCCGGCGGAGGTCGAGCGCGCGCTTGCCGCGGGCGCCCGCGTCGCCACGCTCGGGCGGCGCATCCTGCGCGTCGAGACGGCCGCGATCGCGGCGCTCGTGCTCATCAACGACGCGTTGGCCGCGCCGCGCTAGTTAGCCGGCGTCCGCCACGCGGACCATGCGCACCAGCTCGTCGCAGCGCAGCCCGTCGATCCGCCCGTCGGCGCCGCGTGTGAACAACAGATGGTCGGTCGCGTCCTCGCGCCCGATCGCGAAGAACAGCGGGTCGCTCGGGTCGTCCGGCACGAGCCGCACACCGCGCTTCCAGTTGCCCCAACGCGATGTCAGCGTCAGCCCGCCGCCGTCGCGTGTGACGGTGATGCGGCCGATGCGCGTCGCGGGCCGGAAGTTCGTCAGTCGGCCGTGCGTGAGTTCGTAGAGGCCCGGTGCCTGTTCGAGCACGTCGGCGGCGGTCGTCAGCCCTCTCGCGACTGACGGCGCGGGCAGCCCGAGCACCGCGCGCTTGATCGCGGCAAAGATCGGAGCCGGCTCGTCGAGCATGATGTTCATGAACTGCACGACGGCGAGACCGTCGTCCGGCAGGACGCCGAGGTTCGAGTTCCAGCCGCCGAAGTAGGCGCCGCCGTGCCCGATCCACACCCGCCCGGACGCCGGCACGCGCGAGAACGAGAGCCCCCACGACACCAGCCGCGGGTCCGGCTCGTACCCCGGCGCGATCATCGCGTCGAACGTCTCGGGCCGCACGATGCCGCCTCCGTGGCGCAGCAGCGCCGACGCGTACCGCAGCATGTCCGGCATCGTCGACTGCACGCCGCCGGCGGCCAGCGCCGCCTCTTTGAATTCGCCCGCGAAGCGGCCCCGGATGTTCAGGCCGTCGACCGGCTCCTCGTCGGGGATCGGGATCCCGGCGCGCTCGAGCTGCTCGCGCGTGTCCTCATTCTGACGCCGGTGGTACGGCACCGAGAGTGTGTCGTGCGGCTGGCCGAGGATGTCGCTGTCCCGCATGCCCAGCGGCCCGAAGATGCGGCGCTCGAGGACGTCCTGGAGGTGCGGCGTGCCCTCCACGCGCCGGATGATCTCGCCGAGCAGGTTGTAGCCGTTGTTCGCGTAGTGCCATTTCGTGCCCGGCTCGAACTCCGTCACGAGCCCGCGTTCGTACATCTCAGCGAATCCCGACGGCGGCTTCTTCGTCGACTGGTCCGGGTTTACGAAGTCGCGCAGCTGCTCGACCGTCGGCGCTTCGCCGATGCCGCCGGTATGGGTGAGCAGATGCCAGACGGTCATCGGCGCGCCCGGCCCCTCGATCCGCAGGTCAGGCAGCAGCTCTTGCACCCGCTGGTCGAGCCGCAGCCGGCCCTCGTCGACGAGCGCCATCGTGCACAGGCCGACCATCGTCTTGGTGATCGAGGCGATGCACTGCCGCCGTTGCGGTGACATCGGCGTCTTCGTCTCGACTTCGGCGTAGCCGAACGACTCGCAGAACACGACGTCGTCGCCGCGCACCACGCCGACCGTCAGGCCGGGCACGCGATGCTTCTCGATGACGGAGGATGCGGCCTCGCGGACGCGCTCGGCCAACCGGCGGTCATCCGCGCTCATCCGGCGTCCGCTCGCCAGCGCACCTCGAAGACACGCACAGGGTCCTCGAAGCCGCGGAACAGCACGTCGCCGCGATCATGGAAGAGGAAGCCCTTGCCGGCGACGAGCTGCCGTACCACGTCGGTCGTCAGGATCTCACCCGGATCGGCCTTCGCGCAGACGCGCGATGCGAGCTGCACCGCCGTCCCGAACAGGTCGTCGCCCTCGGCGACTGGCTCGCCCGCATTGATGCCGATGCGCACCGCGACCCGCTGCGCGGGCTGCGTGTCGTTGTGGTAGGCGAGCACGCGCTGGATGTCGAGCGATGCCTCCAGCGCCGCCGATGCCGTGAGGAACGATGCCATGATGCCGTCGCCGGTGTGCTTGATCCGCGTGCCGCCGTGCCGCCGCAGTGCATCATCGACGATGCCGTTGTGCACGCGCACGATCTCCTGCGCCTGCTCGTCCCCGAGCCGCTGCGTCAGCGCGGTTGACTCCTCCATGTCGGTGAAGAGGATCGTGCGGAAGCCGACCGCCGGTTGGTCGCCGGTGTGCTGGTGCGCGTGGCGCACCTCCCGCGCTCGGGCCTCGGCGGGGTCGATGCCGACGAACTCCTGCACCGCCTCGAGCACCTGCCGGATGTCGCCGACGTATGGCGACAGCGAGCGCCCCTCGAGGAGCTTCAGCCGGGCATCCGGGATGCGCGCGACCGTCTGTTGCACCGACTCCATCGTCAGATACGGGAAGTCGCGCCGGTGCATGACGAGCGTCGGCTGCGTGACCATCGGCAGCAGGTCGGTGACGGCCACGAGACGCTCGTCGTTCCAGGAGCGGCGTGCCTGCTCCGCCGTCAGTGCGGCCTGCATGTACAGCGCGAGCTGGTGCGCCTCCGCGCCGGACTCCCATCCGAAGACGGTGTGCGCCAGCGTCTCGGTGAAGAGGCCGTAGTCGCCCGCGATCAGCGTGTCGAGCGCCTGCTGGGTCGGGTTCCGCGCGTCGTCGGCGTACCCGGTCACGGGGCACCAGAGCACGAGGTGCGAGACCCGCTCCGGGTGACGCACGGCGTAGGCGATCGCCGCGGGCGAACTGAAGTACACGGCGAACAGCGCGAAGCGCTCTACGCCAAGCCGGTCGACGACGGCTTCGAGGTCAGCCGTGTGCGTCTCGAGGTCGATCGCCGGCACCTCGCGCTGCGACATGCCGGAGCCGCGGTTGTCGTAACGGATGACGCGGAACGTCTCGGTGAGGTGCTCGTACCAGTGGCGCCAGGCGTCGATCCGCCACTCCTGCTCGATGTGGCTCCATGGGCAGGCGGGTGGCGGGCAGACGAGCGTCGGCCCTTCGCCGATCGACCAGAAGGCGATGCTCGTGCCATCGGCCGCGGACGCGTACTGAATGCGCGGCTCCATGCGCCCATGCTAACGGATGCGGCGGCGCCTCCGGCATCAGGCGCGGTTACCGTTTTCGAAAGCTATCGCCGGGTGGTTGGCGTCGCCTGAGGCTGCCCCGTACGATGCTGCGCGTCAAAGGCGTTCGGAAGGCACACACTTGTCGTTAATCCGCCGCTGGTGCCCGTACGCGACGCTCGCGACCGTCGTTGCTGTCAATCTCGTCCTCCTCGGCGCCTACGTCTGGAGCCGTGGCGGCCAGCAGACCCGCATTCGCGTCGAAGCGCGCGGCGACGACTACACGGCGTACGTCGACGGCCGCTGGTCGATGGCCGCCCACATCGACGGCCCCGACGCCGGCGGCATCGCACTGCTCTTCGAGGACCAGAGCGGTACGCCGACGCTGCCGGCGGTCACGCTGCGCCGCATTCGGGTGACGGACCTCGCGACGGGCGAGACGCTCCTCGATGACCGCTTCGAAGGCCCGCTCTCGTCCGACTGGCGCGCGCAGCGCCGCGTGCAGGCGACGGGAAGCGGCCTGCGGTTCCTCGACGGGGCGGCGATCTTCCTCGCACGGCCTGTGGAATGGCGCGATATCGCGGTCGAACTCGATCTGCGAAATGTCATGGCGGGGTCGCTCGTCCTCCACACCGATGCGCAGGGGAGCGGCGTCCAGTATCACTTCGGCGTGTTCCGCCATCTGGTGCAGTCGTTCTCGTTCATCCAGGCCGGCGCGCAACCGCAGATCGTCGACGGCGGCACCGTCGAGCCAGCGCGGGCGCCGATGGTGCGTTCGATGCTGGCGATGGTGCTCGACCCGTATCCTGTGGTGCTCTCCACGCTCATCGCGCTCGGCATCGTGGCCGCTCTCGTCGCCCATGTGACGCCGAGGCTGCGCATCTCGTCGCCCCCGGAGCGCGTCGTCGCACGCTGGCGCGCGGTCGTGGGTGATCTCGGCTGGTACGCCGCGGAACTGCTCGCGCTCGCCGTGTTTCTCACGGCGGTCGTCCTGATCTATCGCTATACGGGCCACGCGCCGAACTGGCCGGACTCGGTCTCGTACGTCTTCCAGTCAAACGTGTTCGCCTCCGGCCGCATCGCCGCGCCCGGGCCGCCGAACGTCGCGGCCTTTGACTTCTTCTACCCGCCGCTCACCGTCGTCAACGACGGCCGCTGGGCGAGCATCTTCCCGTTCGGCCATCCCCTCTTGCTCGCCCCCGGCGCGCGGCTGGGCGTGAGCTGGCTGATGCCACCGCTCGCCGGCGCCGCCTCGGTCGTGCTGTTCTTCGCGGTCGCCCGGCGCTGGTACGGCGCGGGCACGGCGGTGGTCGCGGCACTGCTCATGGCGACCTCGCCGTTCTTCCTCATGCAGTCGAGCAATTACATGTCGCATGTCAGCGCGCTGCTCTACCTGCTCGTCGCGCTCGCTTGCATCGTGCTGCCACGGGCGCACGCCGGAGCTTTCGGCGCGCTGGCCGGCCTCGCCTTCGGCCTGCTCTTCAACACCCGCCCGCTGACGGCCGCGGTGCTGGCGCCCGCGTTCGCGCTCCTGCTGCTGCCGGGACTGCGCGATGCCGGCGAGCGTCCGTCCGCGCTACGGCGCATCGCCGGCTTCGCCGCCGGCTGCCTGGCCATGCTGCTCGCCTACGCCGCCTACAACTACGGTACGACCGGTGATCCGCTGTCGAACAACTACTTCTCGAGCAATCAGGTGCGGCTGGGCTTCGGCGGCGCCCACAGCGTCAGCGCCGGTATTCAGAACGACCAGACACAGCTCGCCTACCTGCTGCTCGTCCTCAACGGCTGGCCGACGTATGTCGGCCTCGCGCTCGTGCTCGCGCCATTCGTCCTGGGTACACGCGATCGCCACGACTGGTTCTGCCTCTTCGCGGCGCTCTCCATCCTCGTTGCCTACACGGCGTTCTCCGAGAACGGGATCATGCAGGGGCCGCGGCTCTGGTACGAGGCCGTGCCGTTCCTGCTGCTGCTCGCTGCGCGCAGCGTCGAGTTGGCTGCCCAGCGCCTCGCCCCGCTCGCCGCGCGCTCGCTCGCCCGCGCCGACGGCGCCGCCGCTGCCGCCGCCGTCCGCGTCGCGGGCTACGCGCTGGTCGCCGCGCTCTGTGGCGCCGCGGTCTGGGGCTGGCTTCTTGGCCGCCACCCGTCGTGGAAGGTCGAGTACGTCCCCGAGACCGCGCAGGCGATGCGCAACTTCAACGGCATCGACGACCGCCTCCAGCGCATCGCCGACCGCCAGCGGCTCGACAACGCCCTCGTCCTCGTCGCGCCCTGCCCCCACTGGCAGTGCTACGGCAACGTCTTCTGGCGCAATACACCTTCGCTCGATGGCCGCATCGTCTGGGCGAAGGACATCCCCGAGGCGAATGGCGACGTCATGCGCGCCTTCCCCGACCGGGAGGTGTGGCTGGCGAACTACAACGCCCCGTACATCGTCCCGTGGGGGACGAACGTCACGGGGACGACGCTTCCCGTCGTGGCGCCTGGCACCCACGCGCCGCGCGCGCGCGACGTCCTCGCCGCACTCGGCGCGCCCGTCTCGGAGTAGGCGCCGTTCGACGGTGCTCATGCGCATAGCGCGGGACCCGCATAGGCTGTCCGCACTCCAGGAGGTGTGTGATGGAACTGCGCCCGCTCGGCCGCACCGGCGTCAAGGTCAGCAGCCTGTGCCTCGGCTGCATGATGTTCGGCGGCAAGACCTCGCCCGACGACTCCTACGCCATCATCGATAAGGCGATCGATGCTGGCATCAACTTCCTCGACACGGCGAACGTCTACTCGCTCGGCCGCAGCGAAGAGGTCACCGGCGAGGCGCTCAAGCGCAACGGCCGCCGCAACCACGTCGTCCTCGCGACGAAAGTGCACGGCGTGATGGACGCCGAGGACCCGAACATGCAGGGCAACTCGCGCCGGCACATCATCCAACAGTGCGAGGCCTCCCTGCGCCGGCTCCAGACGGATTGGATCGACCTCTACCAGATCCACCGCCCGCAGTCCGACATCCCGATCGACGAGACGCTACGCGCGCTCGACGACCTCGTGCGTTCCGGCAAGGTGCGCTACATCGGCACGACGACGTACGCTGCCTGGCAGCTCGCCGAGGCCTGGTACATCGCCAAGGAGCTCGGCCTCAACCGCTTTGTCTCCGAGCAGCCTCCGTATAACCTGCTCGACCGCCGCATCGAGCGCGAGCTGCTGCCCTTCGCGCAGACCTATGGCATCGCCATCATCCCGTGGTCGCCCATTGCCGGCGGCCTGCTCACCGGCAAGTACCGGCGGGGCCAGGAGCCGCCGGAGGGCGCGCGCTTCGCCGACCAGTCGAACCCCATCTACCGCCGCCGCCTCAACGACCGCATCTACGACGTCGTCGAAGGCCTTCAGCCCATCGCCGATGCGAAGGGAGTGCCGCTCTCGCAGCTTGCCCTCGCCTGGGTGCTGCAGCAGCCAGGCGTCACCAGCCCGATCATCGGCCCGCGCACGATGGAGCAGTTCGACGACAACATGCGGGCGCTCGACGTCGAGATCACGGACGACGACCGCAAGGCGATCAACCGCGTCATCCGCCGCGGCGAGGCCGTCGCGCCCTTCTACGAGGCCGACTTCGGCCCGCACCGGTACAGGACGCTCGGATAGCGGCGAGATCGGCGCGGGGCGGTGCCGCGGCGGGGTCAACGTTCGCGGCGCCGCGCATATCGCGGCGCGGGCTTTCAGCCCGCGTCGCCTTCCGCAGATGGGCGACATCGCCCGACGCCCGCGCGGGCGAAAGCCCGCGCTACGACCTGACCCACGCGCGGGCCGGAGCCCGCGCTACAACCTTGAGTCACCGCGCCGCGCTCCCAGCGCGAGGGTAGCGCCCGGCACCCGCGCGGGCTGGAAGCCCGCGCTCGGTGGACGGCCCCGTCGGCGGTCGAGCGCGTCGCGGTTTATCGCACGCGCGCGCTCGCCCCGATCGTGTCCTTGTGCAGCCGACCGCCCTGCATGATCAGCGCCAGATGCTCCTTCTTCTGCAATACGCCGATGTCCGCCAGCGGGTCGCCATCGATGACGAGCACGTCCGCGAGCTTCCCGGGCTCGAGCGTCCCGACCTCCGCCGCCATGTGCACACACTCGCTCGCCGTCTTCGTCGTGGCGATGATCGCCTGCATGGGCGTCATGCCGCACTCCACCATCCGCGCGAGTTCCTCAGCGTTCTCGCCGTGCGGCCCCACGCCCGAATCGGTGCCCATCGCCACGCGCACACCCGCCGCGATCGCCCGCGCGATGCTCGCCTTGTGGTCCGCCATCACGTCCTTTGTCTTGCGGATCGCCTGGGGCAGCACGGAGCCCGGCGCCCGCTCGGCATTGCGCAGCACCCAGAGCGGGGCGACGAGCGTCGGCACGAGGAACGTCCCGCGGTCCTTCATCTCGCCGATCACCTCGTCGTCGAGCCAGATGCCGTGCTCGATCGACTCCACGCCTGCCCGCACGGCGTTCTTGATCCCCTGCGTGCCTTGAGCGTGCGCCATGCAGGTCTTCCCGGCCGCCGCCGCCTCCTCCACCATCACCTGGATCTCCTCCGGCGTGAATTGCGTGTGCGACGGCTCGTCCGCGGGCGAGAGCACGCCGCCCGTCGAGCACAGCTTGATGAAGTCCGCCCCCGCTCGCAGCAGCTGCCGCACCGCCCGCCGCACCTCGTCTGGCCCGTCGACGACGTTCCCCGGCCACTCCGGACCCTGCGCGCCCAGCAGCCGCGTCCGCACGCCCGACGGCATCGTCGAGTCGCCGTGGCCGCCCGTCTGCGAGAGCGCCGCGACGCTGATGCGCAGGCGCGGCCCGGCGATCAGACCGCGCTCGATGGCCATCTTGAAGCCGACCGGCGTGCCGGACGCATCGCGCACCGTCGTGATCCCCGCATCGAGCGTCGCCCGCGCGTTGCGCATCGCCATGAACGCGCGCAGCGTCGGCGGCGTCAACAGCCGCTCCTGCAGCGACTGCGGCTCGAAGAAGAGATGGACGTGGCAATCGATCATGCCCGGCATGACCGTTGCCCCGCTGACGTCCACCACCGTTGCATCACGCGGCGGCGCGACGCCCGTCCCAGCCGCCACGATGCGCCCGTCGTCGTCCACGAGGACGCTGGCGCGCGGCACGGGGTCTCCCCCGTTGCCGTCGATCAGCCTGCCGCCCGTCAGTACGGTCGCCATCGCCCACCTCCGTCACACGCATCGGTCGCCGCGTTTGGCGGGATGATAGACGACGTGGCGAACGTGTGTCCGTTTGGTCCGCCGCTTCGCGATGTGATGGGCGCCGGTCGGGCGATACCTAGGCGGCGAACTCCTTGCGCCCTTCGTACACCGCCATCGCGTCGTCGACGCCCCAGCCACCGTACGTGATCGCCGAGATCGCGCGCGTCATGCGGACCGCCTCGTCGAGCGGCTTCTGGTGGATGTTCCGCCCCGTCGCGCTGCCGTGCGCGCCGGCGATGAAGATCTGGTCGTGCAGCGTCTGCAGGAAGCGGCGCACGTCGGTGCTCGATCCGCCCGCGGTGATCACGCGCGTGCGCCCCGCCGCCGCGACGGCCTCGCGGAACGCCTCCGCCGGCGAGCGCCCGTCCTTCGGCCGCGGGTAGTTCACCTTCACAAAGTCGGCGCCGAGCGTCAGTCCGAGCCCCGTCGCGCCAGCGATCAGGTGCGGGTCGAACTCGTCGGACACCGCCGCGCCGCGCGGGTACACCCAGACGACCGCCACCAGCCCGTTGCGGTGCGCGGCAACGCACGCCTGCGCCGCCTCCCGCATCTGCTCCGACTCGAACGCGCTGCCGAGATACACCGTGAAGCCGACGCCGACGACGCGCACGCCCTCCTCGCGCAGCGCGAGCGCATCCTCGGCCGTCACCCAGCCGAGGCTGCGCGGGTCCGCCTGCTGCGTCTTGATCAGGTGCGACTTCGAGTTCAGCTTCACAACGTACGGCACGTCGCGATAGTCGCGCGCATAGCGCGCGATGAGCCCGAGCTGCGCCGCGAAGCAGCCGATGACGCCGCCGCTCGCGATCCGGAACAGGTGCTCCGGGTCGGCGTCGGCCGCGGCAATCGACGCACCGTCCGCAAGCGTGCCGACGAAGTCGTCGTTCAGGTGCTCGACCTTCTGGTCGCCCGCGAACAGCATCAGCCGCCCGGTGCCCTTCGTGATCAGCTCGATGTGCTCTTCGTAGCGCGCGCGCATTGCCGACGGGACGTCGGCCGGCGTCGCGATCGCGGTCGTGGTTGTCATGCGGGGCCTCCGTCAGGCTCGGCCGTGGCAGGCGGAAACAGCATCGCGGGGAGGTCACTCCCCGCGATGCAGTGTCGGACATCGACTGGCGCGGCGGCAAATCACTGGTGCCGCCCCACGGCTGCGCGGCTAATCCTTCGTCTCGTCCTCCACCAGCTCAAAGCGCTCGTTGAGGGCCGCCTGCAGCTTCGCCAGGCCCGTGTACGCGATCTCCTCCTGCGAGGCCATGCCCACGCCGAACGGCTGCTGCTGCCGCATCCAGTCCGCCTTCTCCTGCGCGAGCGCGCGGTAGCGGTCCCACGCCAGGTTGCCGAAGACGTCGACGATGTTCTTACTGAAGTGGCCGTCGGCGTTCACCGAGAACGCCAGGCAGGACACGATCGGCAGGCAGTACGCGCCCGCGACCGCCGTGTTGATCGCGACCGGCATCAGCGGCATCGTGTGGCTGCCGCGCGCGTCTCCCGTCACCAGCGGCGTGTGCCGGAACGGGTCGACGACCTCCTCGAGCGCCGGGAAGATGCGCTGGTTGCGGACGATCATGATCGGGTCGTCCTTGCCCTGGTACGTGCCCGTGATGTTGTGCAGCCGGTCAGTCGACGCGGCGACGCCGACCTCCCCCGGATACGCGCGGCTCTCAATCCGGGCGACGCCGTAGCGGTCGATGTCGCGCAGCAGCGCCAGGATCTCGCGGTTCTCCTCCGGCGCGTGCAGCTTCACCTGCCGGTGCGTCGGCGGCGCGTCGTGCTCGACCTTGTGGTCCATGTCCTCGATGACGAAGGTGTACCCCTTGCCGATGTCGGGGCTCAGCAGAAAGCCTGACGACCGCGCCGGGTCGGCGAAGGCGTAGTACAGCGGGAAGTTGTACGCGCCCGGCCCGCACTTGTCGGCGGCGAACACGGCGATCGACTCCGACGGCCGGTGCGCCGGCAGCAGCGGGAACGTCAGCTCCGCCACGCCCGGCCCGGTGCCGCGGACGTTTCCGCTCGGCGCCGTCGGGAAGAGGTCCTGCCCCGCACCGTAATTGCCCTCCTGCTTCGCGACCTCCGCCGCCTTCTCGAACGCCGCCCGGCACGCCGTGTGTACCGTCCGGGAGTTTACGCCGAGGGTATGCGTCATCAGGATCGCGATGTCGTCCCCCGTGTGCCCGATGTAGTGGTCGAGCAGCCACGACTGCTGCGCCATGTGCTCACGCACCACCTGCAGCATCTGCGCCGACGGCTGCGTGTGCCCGCCGGGCGAGCCGCAGTCGGCCTTGATCACGCTGAACGTCAGTTCCTTCTCCGCCATGGTTCCCCTCTCAGAACGCGCCTGCGCGGCCAGCCGCCGGCGCCTGCTCTCCTCGCGCGCGCGTGATGCCGTCATCGCGCCGCGCGTCCGTCTGCTTCGCTGCACCGATGAGCTCGCCGGCGTCCAGGCGCAGCAGCTCGCCGATGCTCCCCACCGTCACGTCCGGCTCGTAGTCCACCGCGAACCGCGGGTCGCGCGCGTACTTCCCCTGCCGCACGAACACCGTCGTCAACCGCCCGCCGAGCACGGCCTTCGCGCGCATCAGTACCCCCGGCTTGTCGTCGACCATGACGTACTGGTCGGCCGGGAACTGCTGCGTGAACGCCTCGAGGTACCGCTCTTTGTGCGTGAAGACGAGCACCCGCCCGTCGACCGCCGCCGTCACGCCCGAACGCCAGATCTTCGTCACCTGGAACAGCGGGTCACCGTCGGAGACGATGAACACCGTCCCGAGCCGCTTCAGGTGGGCAAGCACGTCGAGCGCCGCCGGAAACAGCCGCCGCCGAAAATCCCAGGTCGCGATTGCCGCCGAGGCGGCGTCGACGCGGCCGCGCGCTGCGGGAAACTCGGCACGTAGCCGCCGCAGGTCCTCGTAGAAGTCGATGACGTCGAGCTCCGTGCGGATCGCCTCGTACAGCTCCCAGAAGCGGGCGGCGATGCGCTCGCCGAGCACCTCGCGCATCGTCGCTTCGATGTCGAGCTTCACCGCGTCGTTATCGAGCAGCGTGTTGTCAAAGTCGACAAGGAAAACGAGGCTCGGCAACGAGCAACCTCCCGCGCGGCGGCGCCGGTGCATCTTATGCGGCCCGCCATCTACGGGCGAGACAGCCTGTCGCCGGCGCATCGCAGCTCGTCAAGGCGCTCGTGCAGCCCGAAGCTAGCGGCCGAACACTCCGACGAGCGTCGCCCCGCCAAGGACGTGCCCCCGCACCGCCGCTTCGACGTCCGCGCGAGCGGCGCCGGGCGGGAGCCCCAACGGCGCGTCGAGTGCGAACAGGCGGAAATAGTAATGGTGCGGCGCGCCGGCCGGTGGGCACGGGCCGGTGTACGCGCGCGTCCCGCGACCGTTCGCACCCTGGGTGCCGCCGCCGGCGACCGCGTCGCCTTCGGGTACGCCCTCCGGCAGCGCACTCACGTTCGCCGGGATATCGTACGCCACCCAGTGGACGAAGCCTCCCGCAATCGGTGCGTCTGGGTCGTCCACGATCAGGGCGAAAGTCTTCGTGCCCGCTGGCGCGCCCGACCACGACAGTGGAACCGAGACGTTGTTACCGCTGCAGGTGTATTTCAGCGGGATCGTCGCGCCATCAGGGAACGCGTCGCTGCGCAACGTGAAGTCCGTTGGTGGCGCTGTCACCGCGCCGCCGGCGGCTGCCGTCGCCGTCCTCGGCCCGCCGTTGCCGTCATCGCCGCACGCCGCGGTCAGCAGCGCCAGCGTTGCTGTCAGTCCCGCAAGCATCAGTCGCATCGGCCGCCCTCCAGCGCGTGGTCGCGCGTCGTCCATCATCTATCCTCAATCGTCTAGCCTCGCCTCGCAACAACGAGCAGCGGAGATGCCGCATGCGTCACAAAGTCCGCATCGAGGGCGTCGTGACGCCCGAGGACGCCCGCCGCCAGTACCTCTACCTCCCGTTCGAGATGCCGCCGGGCGCCCGCCGCCTCGAGGTCAACTACCACTACGACAACCAGGTCATCGGCGCCCAGGAGTTCAACGCCGGCAACAACATCGACATCGGCATCTTCGATACGCGCGGCCACAACTTCATCACGGGCGGCTTCCGCGGCTGGTCCGGTGGCGCCCGCACGTCGTTCTACATCGAACCGTCGGCGGCGACGCCAGGCTACCTCCGTGGCCCGCTGCAGCAGGGGGAATGGACGATCGTTTTCGGCTGCTCGAAGATCGACGACCCCACCGTACGCTATCGCGTCGACGTCAGCGTCGATATCGACCCCTTTGCCGCGCCGGACCCTCCCGGCGACCCTGTGCCCACGCCGGGCGAATCGCTGCACGCTGCCGCCGCCGCCGCACCCGCGGAATCCCAGCGCGATGCCGGGCGCCGCCCCGGCCGCTGGTACCGAGGCGACCTCCACGCGCACTCCGAGCACAGCGATGGCGCAAACACCGTCGCCGAGATCGTCGACTACGTGAAACGCGCCGGCCTCGACTACTTCGCCCTCACCGACCACAACACGATCGCGCACTGGGAGGACCTCGCGCGCCTCAACGATGGCGCCCCCCTGCTTATCCCCGGGGAAGAGATCACCATGTACGGCGGCCACGCCAACATCTGGGGCCTCGATACGTGGGTGGACTTCCGCGGCAGCGAGGGCGCGCTCGTGCAGCGCCTCGTCGAGGAGGCGAACCGGCGTGGCTCGATGTTCTCGATCAACCACCCGGACTCGCCGATCCCCTGGACGCACGACGCCGTCCGCGGCTTTCAGGCCGTCGAGGTCTGGAACGCCCCCTGGCGCTGGTACAACGAGCCCGCGCTCGAGCGATGGAAGGGCCACCTCGCGCGCGGCGAGCGCATGGTCGCTGTCGGCGGCAGTGACTCGCACTGCGTGCCCCCGGCGAAGATGACGCAGCCCAACGGCCCCGGCGAGCCGTGCACCTGGGTGTATGTCGCGGGCCCCCTCTCGCAGCGCGCCGTGCTCGAGGCGGTGTCGTTGGGCCATGTCTTCCTCTCTGAAGCGCCCGGCGGCCCCTACATCGAGCTGCGCGCCGATGCCGACGGCGATGGCGCCTTCGCGGCGTTGCCCGGCGACCTCATCGACGTCGGCGGCGGCCGGCGCGTGCGCTTCTCGATCCGCTACCGCGGCCCGGACGGCAAGCACATCCGCCTGTTCTCTCGCGGGGTCCTCGTGCACGAGGTGACGGCACCCGCCGAGGAGTTCGACACCGAGGTCGAGCTGCCGTGCGAAGGCGACGACTTCCTCCGCGTTGAGGTCCGCGGCTTCCGCGGCCGCCCGGAGCGCGGGGAGGTCGTCCACGCCATGACCAACCCCATCTACTGGGGTGCGTGGCCTGCGATGGTGACATAACGTTTCGGGCGGCCGCAGAATCCTCGAGCGAGGCGCCCCGCCACCGCCGAATCGCCGCAAACCCGGCGAATCCCGCCTACAGCCCGCCATCACGGCTGACGACAGTAGGGAAGGGCCGGAGCCATCGTGCCTGCCCGACAGATTTGACGTGCATGGGAGAATGACGACCGTCGTTCGTTCTGTAACGTCTTCGGTACACATCCGTCGGCGGAGCCGCTACGCTAACCGAGACCCCCTGCCACGGATGGCCCGCTGAGAACCCCGCTGCTGAGGTTGTTTCTTGGGATTCCTCGCGTCCGCCTTTCTCGCCTGTGTCACGGTCGTTGCGGCGATCGTCCCCGCCTTTCGCCCGACCGGCCGCCCCGGCGACAGGCCGTCCTTCCCCGCACCCGAGGGCTACCTGCTCCCCTGGGCCGGCGGCGAGCTGCACACGGTGACGCAAGGGGAAGAGACCCCGTTCACCCACAACGGCCTCGCGGCCTACGCCTTCGACTTCGACCTGAACTACGAGACCGTCGTCGCGGCCCGTGGTGGCCGCGTCACGATGGTGCGTTCGGACTCGAACCTCGGCGGCTGCAGCCCGTTCTTCTCGAGCTGGACGAACTACGTCGCGATCGACCACGGGGACGGCACGACGGGCCTTTACCTGCACCTCGCCTACAACTCCGTTAGCGTGAAGCCCGGCGACATCGTCGCCCAGGGCGACCCGATCGCGATCTCCGGCGAGACCGGCGTCACCTGCTCCGGCGATGGCTACAACCCGGGGCCGCACCTGCACTTCCAGGTGCAGCGCACAGACCCGAGCCACTACTTCACCCAGTCGCTGCCCATCGCCTTCGACGACATCTCGGCGAACGCTGGCGTGCCGCAGCAGGACGCCACGTACATGTCCGGCAACTACGGCCGCGGCAAGGAGCAGAAGATCAAGCTCACCCCCCACCGCGTCCCGCGTGAGTTCAACCCGCGCGCCGTCCCGCTGAACCCCGCGTTCTTCGAGGCGCCAAAGCCGCCCGCAACGCCGTCCTCCTCGGCCCCGGCCAAATCGCTGCTCGATGCCGACACCACCGCTGGCCTCGCTGCCCTCGCGACGGCCACCGCCGCCGCCAACGAGCCCCCGCCCCTCATCGAGCGCCTCCTCGAACTCACACCGACCGAGACAGCGACGGAGACACCGACCGAAACCCCCACGCCTGAGCCCTCGGCGACGCCAGCGCCCTCCGCCACGCCTGTCCCGCCGAGCCCGGTGCCACCGACGCCGGTCCCCAGCCCGCCGCCCAGCGCGACCACCGAGCCAGCGACGCCAATTGCCCAGGCTTCGCCGCTGCCGTCGAATACGGCGGTCAGCTCACCGACGCCTTAGGAACGCTCACTGGTCTGGCGGCTTAGCCCAGCACCCAGAGGTCGCCGACCTCCGCTGACCCGTCGTGGCCGGCGAAGAGGAACACGCGCCCATCGGCAACGGCTGCGTCGGCGCTGTAGCGAGGAGTCGGCTCGCCCTCGGTCATGAGCGGCTGCCATGACTGCGCCCTGATGTCGTACACCCACGTCTCCGCTACCGGCCCGTCTGGCGTGTTGCCGCTGACGACGTACCAACGGCCCGCCGATGCATCGAAGTCCGCGCCATACAGGTTGCGGGCGCCCGGCCGTGCCACTTGCTGCTCCGCCCAGCGTCCCCGCGCCGTCTCGAGCAGCCAGAAGTCACCCAGGAACGGGTTGCTGTCCGTCTGGCCGCCGAAGATCGCCAGCGCCTGCTGCGCCTCGAGCCAGAGGCCGCGCGTCAGGCAGCGCTTGATCGGCCGGTCGCCGCTCGTCTTCACCTGCGACCACCGGTTGTCGGCCAGGCTGAACGCCCACGTGTCGTCGAAGCGTCCCTTGTCGGTGAAGCCATGGCTGACGATCAGCCGCCGGGCGCTTGCGTCGTGCGCGCTCGCCGCGCCATACCGGATCTCGGGGTGGTCGGCGGAGGGATCGTCGAGCCGGCGCCAGCGTCCACCCTCGAACGCCCACACGTCGTCGAAGAAGCCGCTATCGCCCTGACCGAGCGCCACCACAACGCGCCTGGCCTGGCCGTCGTAGAAGGCGTTGTGGCCGAAGCGCGGCGCCGGCGCCTCCCCCGCGGCGTCCACCTTCGTCCAGCGCGACCCGCGCGGGTCGAACGTCCAGAGTTCGTTGGTCGAGACGCCACCGGCGCGCCCACCGAAGGCGTACAGCACGCCCTCGCCCGCATGGAACGTCAGGCTGTGGTCGCGCCGCGGCGATGGCGCGCCCGCCGCCTCGACGCGCGTCCAGCGCAGCGCCCGCGCAGGGGTCGCCGTCGCCGCAGAGCCCGCGGGGGTCGCTGTAACCGGGGCGGGCGACGTCGGCGAGCGCCGCGCGTCGCTGCCATCGCCGCAGCCGACGAGCGCAATGCCTGCGCCGCCCGCCGCCAGCGCCGCCGTCCCTCCCAAGAACCTCCGCCGCGAGATCGCTCGCACGTTGGCCTCCTTTCGTCCGTTCCTTGTACGCCGCGCATGCCGCAGTCGATCACCCATGCGGCCTCCCGCCGGATTCCGGGCTCGCCAACCCGATAACCAAACGGCTCGGTGTTGCGGCGGACCGCGGGCGCCGCGGCTGATTCCTCCCCCGCCACTAGCGCCGCCCGCGTTGTGCTGCGCCGCTGCACTGACACCCTGGGCGGACCGTGCGGCATGTGTCCGGCAGCACACGTCGGCCGGCAGCGACCGTTTTCGGCGCCGTCCGTCTTCGTCGGAGCGCGATCCACCGCTGATGGCACCCGCCGGTTCAGTGCCGACTAGTCTGTTTATTGCGGCCGCAATACCGCAAAGGTAGGATGGCGCCGGGTCGGCGGGATGGTACTACTTCCCTGATTACTTGCCGCCGGGGGAAGTGCCGCCGGCGGCAAGCGCCATATCTGCCCGATTGTCGGGGCACCTGGGTCGTTCGTGCGGTGCCGATCAACCGCGCATCGCACATCTCTCTCGCACGGATGCGGGGAACAAGTGGATGAGGGCTTAGTGCTGGAGGGACGATGAACCGTAAACCCTTGATACTCACCGCCGCGATCGTTGCCGCCATCGCCGCTGCCGCGATCGGCGCGGCGATCGCCGCCAACCGCGGCAACCGGGCTGAGGCCGGCGTGCCGCCACCCTTCACGTTCTCCATCGACTGCGACTCCGTGACCCCCGGCATCCAGTCGACCTGCACGTACCCGTCTGGCTCGTCGTTTACGGCGCAGTGGGTGATCACGAACAACAGCGGCGCCGCAGTC
>Ga0073934_10001403_pt1 | contig 58256 bp, 61 predicted proteins | sample LarsenN4metaG_FD_76834 | JGI IMG/M metagenome (GOLD analysis project Ga0073934, IMG submission 76834) | Hot spring sediment bacterial and archeal communities from British Columbia, Canada, to study Microbial Dark Matter (Phase II) - Larsen... ...
AGCCGCCACTCGGGCTTGCGGTGCCAGACGTCGATCGCGCAGCCGCGCTCGCAGCCCGGGCACACCGAGGGCGTGGCCTTCAGGTACCAGACGCGGTCGCGGTAGAGGAACGACTTCGACAGCAGCGCGCCGACCGGGCACAGGTCGACGATGTTGTCGGAGTAGGGGTCGTCCTCGAGCAGCTTCGCGCCCGGCCCGCTGGCCTGCCGGATCAGCGAGTGGTCGCCGCGCTCGAGCACGCCCAGCGCGTTGGACTTCGACACCTCGCGCGTGAAGCGCACGCAGCGCGTGCACAGCACGCAGCGCTCGTTGTCGAGCGTGATGCGGCTGGAGAGCTCGTGGAACTTCGTCAGCACGACCTTGGGCTCGCGCGACACCGAGGCCTCGCCGTTGTAGGCGACGTGGTAGTCCTGCAGCGAGCACTCTCCGGCCTTGTCGCAGATGCCGCAGTCCACCGGGTGGTTCAGCGTCAGGAACTGCAGGATCGCCTTGCGGTGCGCGCGCACGAGCTCGGTGTCGGTGTGCACCGAGAGCCCCTCGCTGACCGGCATGTTGCAGCTGATCTCGACCCAGCTGCGGCCCTCGACCTGCACCACGCACAGCCGGCAGTTGCCGGCGATCGACAGCGCCGGGTGCCAGCACAGCCGCGGGATGGCGATGCCGTTGGCGTCGGCGACCTGCATCACCGTCTGGTCGGTGCGCGCCTCGAAGGGCTTGCCGTCGATCAGGATGCGCGGCATTCGAGGTTCCCTTCGCACAGCGAGCGGCCGGTGCGGATCCAGTGCTCGAACTCGTGGCGGTACTTGGCGAGCATGCCGATCACGGCGTAGCCGGCGGCGTCGCCCATGCCGCAGATCGTGTTGCCGTCCTGCAGCTTCGAGATGCGGATCATCTGGTCCAGGTCTTCGAGGCGACCCTGGCCGGCGACGATGCGGTCGATGATGCGGTGCAGCCAGCCCATGCCCTCGCGGCAGGGCGTGCACTGGCCGCAGGACTCGTGGTGATAGAAGCGCAGCATCACCTGCAGCAGCCTGACCATGCAGGTGCCCTCGGCGATGGCGACCATGCCGCCCGAGCCCATCGACGAGCCGGCCGGCTCGACCTCTGCGGGGTCGAGGTTCAGCGTCTCGATGTCGGCCGCGGTCAGCACCTTGGTGCTGATGCCGCCCGGGATCACGCACTTGAGGGCGGCGCCGTGGCGCATGCCGCCGGCGTCGTCGAAGATCAGGCGCTTCCACGGGTAGCCGATCTCGATCTCGTAGACGCCCGGCCGCTGCACGTGGCCCGACAGCGAGATGAGCCGCGTGCCCGGCGCCTTGGGCGAGCCGATGGCCTTGAAGGCCGCCGCGCCGTGCTCGACGATCCAGGCGACGTTCGACAGCGTCTCGACGTTGTTGACCACTGTCGGCCGCTGGTACAGGCCCTTGACGGTGAGGCGCGGCGGGCGGTTGCGCGGGTAGCCGCGCTTGCCCTCGATCGAGGTGAGCAGCGCCGAGGCCTCGCCGCAGACGTAGCTGCCGGCGCCGCGGTGGATGACGATGTCGCAGTCGAAGCCGGTGCCGAGGATGTTCGTGCCGGCCAGCCCCGCGGCGTAGGCCTCGTCCAGCGCGCCCTGCAGCCGGCGGTACGGGCCCTCGAACTCGCCGCGCATGTAGACGAAGGCGTGGCGGACCTGCAGCGCGTAGGCCGCGATGAGCATCGACTCGATCAGCTGGTGCGGCGAGTTCTCCAGGATCCAGCGGTCCTTGAAGGTGCCGGGCTCGCCCTCGTCGGCGTTGGCGCACAGGTAGTGCGGCTGGCCGTCGTCGAGCTGGATCACCGACCACTTGCGGCCGGCCGGGAAGGCGGCGCCGCCGCGGCCTTGCAGGCCCGAGGCCGTGACTTCCTTCTGGATCTGCGTCGGCGTCATCGAGCCGAGCGCCTTCTCCAGCGTGCGGTACTGGCCGCGCGCGCGCGCCTCGGCCAGGAGGTGCGAGGTCGCGGTGACCGGGAAGGTCATCAGGATCTTCGCGTCCCTAGCCACGGCCCGCCTCCGTGGAGCTCTTGCCCGTGGCCGTGTCGCCGGCGTCGATGCGGTCGAGCAGCGCGTCGATCTTCTCGACGCTCATCGCCTCGTGGTACGCGTCGTTGACGACGACCACCGGCGCGGTGCCGCAGGAGCCCAGGCACTCGGCGGTGGCCAGCGTCACGCGGCCGTCGGCGGTGGTCTCGCCCTCGCCGATGCCCAGGCGCCGGCACAGGTGGCCGAGCAGCCGCTCGCTGCCGGCCAGCGAGCAGCTGACGTTGCGGCAGACCTCGAGCCGCACGCGCCCCGCCGGCGCACGCCGGTACTGCGTGTAGTAGCTCAGCACCTCCTCGATCTGGATGCGCGGCACGCCGAGCCAGGCGACGAGGCCGTCGATGTCCTCGTCGGCGACGAAGCCGCGTTCCTCCTGGATGCGGCGCAGGCAGGGCATGACCAGCGACGAATCGAAGCCGGCCGGGTAGCGCGCGCGCAGCCGCTCGAATTCGGGCCGCAGGCGCTCGACGAGGCTCGCGCCGCCGTTGCCGCCGCTGCTGCGGCCGGAATCGGTCGGGTGCAGGCTCACCGGTCGCACTCCCCGCCGATCATGTTGACCGAGCCGAAGGTGGGCACCACGTCGGCGAGCTGCCCGCCCTCGAGCATCAGGTGCGTGGCGCCCATGTGCACGAAGCTCGGCGCGCGGCAGTGCACGCGCCAGGGCCGGCCCTCGCCGGTGCTGACGATGTAGAAGCCGAGCTCGCCGTTGGCGCCCTCGTGGGCGAGGTAGGTCTCGCCGGCCGGCACGCGCGGGCCGTCGATCACCAGCTTGAAGTGGTTGATCAGCGACTCGATCTCGCCGTAGACCAGCCCCTTGTCGGGGAAGCTGCAGCGCGGGTCGTCGACGTTGATCGGGCCCGCGGGCAGCAGGTCGACACACTGGCGGATCATGTGCACCGACTCGTCCATCTCGCGCATGCGCACGACGTAGCGGTCGTAGTTGTCGCCGAGGATGCCGGTGGGCACGTCGAAGTCGAGGTCGGCGTAGGCCAGGTAGGGCGCGTCCCTGCGCAGGTCGCGCGCCAGGCCGGTGCTGCGCAGCATCGGGCCGGTGCAGCCGTAGGAGACGGCCTGCGCCTGCGTGAGCGTGCCGACGCGGCGCATGCGGTCGATGAAGATGCGGTTGCGGTCCATCAGGCCGTGGATGCGGCCGACGTAGGTCTCGAACTCCACCGACAGGATGTGGTCCAGGCGCTGCAGCCAGCCTGCCGGCAGGTCGCGCGCCAGGCCGCCGATGCGGCCGTAGCTGTAGGTGACGCGCGCACCGGTGAGGTCGGCCAGGTGCTCGTAGATGTAGTCGCGCAGCGTCATCAGGTACAGGAAGGCCGTCATCGCGCCCAGCTCCATCAGGCCGGCGGCGATGCAGGTGATGTGGTCGGCGATGCGCGAGTACTCCGACAGCAGCGTGCGCAGCACGCGCGTGCGCGGCGTGATCTGGATGCCCATCAGCTGCTCGACGGCGCCGCAGTAGGCGAAGTCGTTGATCAGCGCCGAGCAGTAGTTCAGCCGGTCGACGTAGGGGATCAGGTTGTGCCAGGTGTGGGCCTCGCACTCCTTCTCGAAGCCGCGGTGCAGGTAGCCGCAGTGCACGTCGGCGCGCAGCACCTTCTCGCCGTCGAGCTCGGTGATGATCTGCACCGTGCCGTGGGTGGCCGGGTGCGAGGGGCCGATGTTGACGATGACGCGGCCGTCGTCCTCGTTGGACGGCTCGAACGCCGCTCGCACCGGGTTGGGCAGGCGGGCGTTCACGGCGTGCCCCTCGACCGCGGAGGCGCCACGCCGTCGCGGTAGGGGACGAGCGGCTGCTCGTGGTGGATGTCGTAGTCCTTGCGCAGCGGGTGGCCGGCAAAGCCCTCGTAGAGCAGGATCGGCCGCAGGTCGGCATTGCCGGCGAAGCGGATGCCGAACATCTCGTGGCACTCGCGCTCCATGAACGCAGCCGAGCCGAACAGTGGCACCAGGCTGGGCACTTCAGGCGCCGCCTCGTCGACACGCGTCTTCAGGCGCACGCGCTCGGCGGCATCCAGCGAGCGCAGGTGCCACACCACGTCGAACCGTGGCCGGCCCGGCTCGCGCCCGAGCCAGTCGACCGCGGTCACGTCGACCAGCATCACGAAGCCGAAGTCGTCGCGCAGCGTGCGCGCGGCGTCGAAGATGTGCGCGGCGGGCAGCTCGACCACCGGCATGTCGGCGGCGCGTTGCACCGCCGTGCCCGGCACTGCGGCGAGCGCCGCCTCCAGGCGTGGCGCGAGCCGGTCGATCCAGCCGGTGTCCATGGTCAGAACTCGCCCTTCAGGATCACGTGGTGCTGGCGCGCGATCTTGTCCTGCAGCTGCATGATCCCGTCGATCACCGTCTCGGGCCGCGGCGGGCAGCCGGGGATGTAGACGTCCACCGGGATGATCAGGTCGATGCCCTGCAACACGGCATAGTTGTCGTAGAAGCCGCCGCTGGTGGCGCAGACGCCGAAGGCCATCACCCACTTGGGCTCGCACATCTGCTCGTAGATGCGGCGCAGCACCGGCGCCTGCTTGTGGGTGATGGTGCCCACCACCATCATCAGGTCGCTCTGGCGCGGCGTGAAGCGCGGCAGCGCGGCGCCGAAACGGTCGGTGTCGTAGATCGTCGAGCTGACCGACATGAACTCCATGCCGCAGCAGGCGGTGACGAAGGGGTAGGGGAAGATCGAGAACTTGCGCGCCCAGCCGACGATCTCGTCCTTGCGCGTGGTGAAGACGTCGAAGGTCGGCACCTTGGCGACGGCGCCGCCGGCGCTCCCTGCGGCGGGGGCGATCGGGATCGTGGCGCGCGGCGCGTTCATTCGGTCACCGCCTCGATCAGCCGGCTCTTCCACACGTACAGCAGCATCAGCACGAGCAGGAAGACGAAGAAGCCGAAGGTCAGCAGCAGCCAGCCGGTGAGCGGCTGCGCGCCGAGGGCCCAGATGAACAGGAACACCGTCTCCAGGTCGAACAGGATGAAGACGATGGCCACCGCGTAGTACTTGATCGGCACCGCCTTCACGTTGAGCGGGTCGACCGGCACCGCGCCGCACTCGAAGGGGTCGAGCTTGGCGCCCTCGGGCTTGGGCTGCGGGCCGAGGGCGGCGTTCATGACCAGCGTGATGGCGACGAAGCCGAGGATCACCGCGAACCACAGGCCGAAGGTCAGGTAGGGGCTCATGGCGTCGATGCGTGCGGCTCAGGCCCAGCCCTGGCGCGCCATCGAGCGACGCAGGTAGGCGATCTGGGTGGCCAGCGGCAGCTGCTTGGGGCACAGGTCCTGGCAGGCCAGCAGGCTCATGCAGCCGAACACGCCGTCGTCGTTGCCGACGATGTCGTACCAGTCGGCGTCGCTGCGCGAATCGCGCGGGTCGAGCCGGAAGCGCGCGATGCGGTTCATGCCCACCGCGCCGACGAAGTCCTCGCGCATGCGTGCGGTGCCGCAGCCGGCCACGCAGCAGCCGCATTCGATGCAGCGGTCGAGTTCGTAGATGCGGTCGGCCAGGTCGGGGTCCATCGCGGCCTCGATGCGGTGCAGGTCGGGCTCCGCCCCCTGCGCCTGCAGCCAGCCCTGCACGCGCTCGCTCATGCCGCGCATCCACTTGCCGGTGTCGACCGAAAGGTCGCCGATCAGCTCGAAGAAGGGCAGCGGCGCGAGGCGCACCTCGTCGCCCAGCATGCGCGTCAGCGTGCGGCAGGCGAGCGCCGGCTTGCCGTCGATCAGCATGGCGCAGCTGCCGCAGATGCCGGCGCGGCAGACGAAGTCGAACTGCAGCGTCGGGTCCTGCTTCTCGCGGATCTCGTTGAGCGCGATGAAGAGGGTCATGCCGTCGGCCTCTTCGACCTCGTAGCGCTGCCAGCGCGGCAGGCTGCCGGGCTGCCGGGGGTTGTGGCGCAGCACGGCGATCGTCAGGCGGCGCGGGGGGCTCATGGCGTGGGCAGCCTTTCGTCGATGCGCTCGTTGCGACCGCGCAGTGCCGCAGGCAGCAGGTGCTCCCAGGGCATCAACGAGCGCTGCACGGCGAAGCGGTCGGCCCCCGCCAGCTGCTCGCGCAGCGCGGCCACCGCGGCGGCGCGTGCCGGGGTGTCGGGGTGGTCGATGTAGTCCTTGGCGCCGTAGCCGCGCCAGCCGGGCGGCAGCTCCATCGCCGACACGTCGAGCGCCTCGTAGCCGAGCTCGGGCAGCGTGTCGCCCGCGCGCGGCCAGCGTGCCAGCGTGCGCTTGAGCCAGGCGGCGTCGTCGCGGCGCGGGAAGTCCTCGCGGTAATGCGCGCCGCGGCTCTCGGTGCGCGTGAGCGCGCCGTAGGCGATGGTGAGCGCGAGCTTGAGCATCTTCTGCACCCGGTAGGCGGTCACCAGCTCGGGGTTGGCGCCGAGGTCGGCGCTGCGCAGGCCGATGCGGCGGCTGCGCACGAGCAGCGACTGCAGCTCGTCGACCGCGGCGCGCAGCTCGCCACCGGTGCGGAAGATGCCGACCTTCTCGGTCATGATCTCCTGCATGCGCACGCGCAGCGCCGAGGCGTCCTCGCGGCCGCTGCCGGCCATGGCCTGCAGGTTCGCGGCCTCGCGCTGCATGAACTCGCGCACCAGTCCCATCGGCACGCTGGCGTCCTGCGCCGGGTCGGCGCAGAAGTCGGCGATCGCCTCGCCGACGATGCGCCCGGCCACCACCGTCTCGGCCACCGAGTTGCCGCCCAGGCGGTTGAAGCCGTGCAGGTCCCAGCAGGCGGCCTCGCCGGCGGCGAACAGGCCGACGAGGCCGGTGCTGTGGCCGTGCGCGTCGGTGCGCACGCCGCCCATCGTGTAGTGCTGGGCCGGGCGCACGGCGATCGGGTCCTTCACCGGGTCGGTGCCGAGGAAGCTCTGGCAGATCTCGTAGACCTCGCGCAGGTTGGTCCTGATGTGCTTCTCGCCGAGCAGCGTGATGTCCAGCCAGAGGTGATCGCCGAAGCGGCTCTTCACGCCCTTGCCGGCGCGGATGTGCTGCTCCATGCGGCGCGAGACCACGTCGCGCGAGGCGAGCTCCTTCTTCTCGGGCTCGTAATCGGGCATGAAGCGGTGGCCGCTCGCGTCCTTGAGCAGCCCGCCGTCGCCGCGGCAGCCCTCGGTGACCAGGATGCCGGCCGGGAAGATGCCGGTCGGGTGGAACTGCACCGCCTCCATGTTGCCGAGCGCGGCCACGCCGGTCTCCAGCGCCAGCGCGTGGCCGATGCCTTCGCAGATCACGGCGTTGGTGGTCACGCGGTACAGGCGCCCGGCGCCGCCGGTGGCGATGGCGGTGGCCTTGGCGAGGTAGGCGGTGAGCGAGCCGTCGACCAGGTTGCGCACCACCGCGCCGTGGCAGCGCCGGCCGTCGTGGATCAGCGCCAGCGCCTCGGTGCGCTCGTGCACCGGGATGCCGCCCGCGATGGCCTGGTCGGCCACCGCCTGCAGCATGGCGTGGCCGGTGCCGTCGCTGACGTGGCAGGTGCGCCACTTCTTGGTGCCGCCGAAGTCGCGCTGCGCGATCAGGCCGTGCGCTTCGGTGCGTTCGGTGATCGTGGTGCGCTGGCCGTTGATGACGACCTCGCGGTCGCCGGCACGCACGCGGCTCCACGGCACGCCCCAGGCGGCGAGCTCGCGCACCGCCTGCGGCGCGGTGTGCACGAACATCCGCACCACCTGCTGGTCGGCGCCCCAGTCGCTGCCGCGCACGGTGTCCTCGAAGTGCACGTCCTCGTTGTCGCCCTGGCCCTTGATCACGTTGCCCAGGCTGGCCTGCATGCCGCCCTGCGCGGCCTTGCTGTGCGATCGCTTGGCCGGCACCAGCGAGAGCACGATGGCCTCGTGCCCGCGCCGCTGCACCGCCACCGCCAGGCGCAGGCCGGCGAGGCCGCCGCCGATCACCAGCACCTCGGTCTGCACGACCTTCATCGTGGTGCCCCCGGTGCCGCCCAGGTTGGCGTGTAGATCTCGCCGGCGCGCTCGCGGTGCTCGTGGCCGAGCTTGAGGTAGGCGGCGAAGGTGGCCAGGCCGAGTACGAGGAAGAACACCGTCAGGCTCCACTTCAGCACCTGGAGCCGCCGGCGCTGCGCGTCGCCGTGCCACTTGACGGCCAGCCGGTACAGCCCGATGCCGCCGTGCAGCTCCACCGCGAACAGCAGCACCAGGTACAGCGGCCACCAGCGGCCGGTCCAGAAGCGGTCGGCCGATTCGTAGGGGCCGATCGCCTCCGGGTGCATCAGCATCTGGAACAGGTGCGGCGCGGCGAGGAAGAAGAGCGCGAAGCCGGTCGCCACCTGCACCCACCACAGCGTGGTGTCACCGTGGGCCAGCGTGCGGCGGTGCTCGGAGAAGGCTTGCCACTGGCGCCAGCTCGAAGGGAACTTGCGCAGCGCGAGCATCGCGTGCAGCACGATCAGCGCGGCCACGCCGGCCACCGCCACCGCCACGATGCCCGGGTAGGCGCGGCCGAAGAAGAAGTAGCCCTCGAAGGCGCGGCTCACCACCCACATCGCGTCCTTGCCGAACAGGATGGAGGACACGAAGAACATGTGGCCCCACATGAACAGCCCGAGCAGCAGGCCCGACAGGCTCTGCGCGAGGTCCAGCCGCGCCGGCCAGCGGCTGGCGCGCGGCCGCGCCGCGGCGGTGGGACTCGAAGGCGATGACGAGCCGAGCGTGGACATCGCACCGGGCGCGGGCGCGCCGTTGTGGAATGCCGCGAGTCTGGGCCGCGCGCGCGACGCGGCGCTTGAGGCGCGTCAGGGTTTGACGACTTCGCTGATCTCGATGACCAGGCCGCGGGTGTCGTTGGCCACCGGGGCCGAGCGGCCCGCCAGGTCGCCGGCCGCAGGCTGCGCCTGCCCGCTCTTGCTGACGCGCGCGTCGACCACGATGCGCGGGAAGGCCGAGATGCGCATCGCCGGCTGCATGGCCAGCGAGTCGTCGAGCGTGAAGTCGAACGGCAGGTCCTTGACCTGCTTGCGCAGCACCGCCAGCGGGATGCGCGGGCCCTCGGCGGCGCGCGCCACGATGAACACCGTGTCGTCGGGCTTGGCCTGGGCGGCCAGCGCCGGGGCGAGGCGCACCGTGCCGCGCACGCTGGCGGCGCCGGTGGCCGCGGGCGGGTTGGCCGCCTGCGCCGTGGCCGGGGCCGGTGCCGGCTTGGCGGGCGCCGCGCCGCCCAGGCCGCCGAGCTGGCGCGCCTCGGCGATGCTGCTCATGAGCTGGTCGCGCCACGGGCTGTCGGGCGGCGCCACCTGGGCCATGCGCTCCCAGTGCTTGACGGCCGCGGCGTAGTCCTTGCGGTTGTAGGCCGCGGTGCCGGCCAGCGCCAGCGCCTTGAGGTTGTCGGGCTCGATCTTGAGCGCGCGCTCGATCAGCTGCGTGGGCTCGCCATCGAGCACGCGGTTGTTCTTGACCGCCAGCGCGTCGGCGTAGTCGGCGAGCAGGCGGGCGTCGTTGCCGGCCAGCGAAACGGCCTTCTGGAACGCCGGCACGGCATCGGGGAAGCGGCCGAGCTGGACGTAGGAGCGCGCCAGCATGGCCCAGCCCTCGGCGTTGTCGGGCTGCTCCTTGAGCTTCTCGGCCAGGCGCTCCACGGCGGCGGCGAACTGCTCGGCGCCCATCTCGTGCGGCGAGCCTTCGCCTTGCGCCACGGGCACCTTGCCGGTGGCGAGTTCGGGCGATCCGGTGATCGCGTAGCCGGCCACGGCAATCGCCAGCACGGCGATCGAGACGAGCGCGACGAGGCGGGTGGAAGGGCGCGGCGCGGGTTCGGCCGACGCGGGCGCGCCCGCGGTGGCCGTGGCGGACGAGGCGCCCGCAGCCGCACCCTGCGCCAGCACCAGCTCGGCCAGCGCGCGCTCGATGCGCCCGCGCTCCTGTTCGTATTCCTTCTTGCCGATCGCGCCGCCGGTCTTGCGCGCTTCGAGTTCTTGCAGCTGGCCGCGCAGGGCGGCGAGGGAGTCGCTCATCGGCTGGATGTCAGCGGGCGCCCGGGGCGGGCTGGCCGGCTTGTTCGGGTTCTTCGGGGGTCTCGGGCTGGTCCGGCTCGAAGGCGTCGGCCGCCAGCTTGCTGCGCCGGCGCAGCACGAGGAAGAGGATGGTCACGCCGCCGAGCAGGAACACCGCCGGGCCGAACCACAGCAGCCACGTCGTGCCCTTGACCGGCGGGCGGTAGAGCACGAAATCGCCGTAGCGCGCGGTCATGTAGTCGATGATCTCGCGGTTGCTCTTGCCCTGGCGCAGCATCTCGCGCACCTGGTTGCGCAGGTCCACCGCGAGGTCGGCGTTGGAGTCGGCGATGGTCTGGTTCTGGCACACCAGGCAGCGCAGCTCGACCGCGATCTCCCAGAGCTTGGCTTCGAGCACCGGGTCGGCGGCGGTCGGCACCGCCTCCTTGGCCGAAGCGGTGCCGGCGCCGGCGAGCAGCGCGCCGAGCGCAACGAAAGCGAGGCTGCGCAGCAGCTTAGGCAGGGTTGACCACATTCTCGGTTTGCAGCTTCTTGAGCAGCGGCTCGATCTTGTCGCGCAGCACCTCGGGCGTGACCGGCCCGATCTGCTTGAAGCGGATCTGTCCCTGCTTGTCGATGACGAAGGTCTCGGGCACGCCGTAGACGCCGTAGTCGATGCCGACCTTGCCGTCGCGGTCGATGATCGAGGCCTTGTACGGGTCGCCGAAGCGCGCCAGCCAGCGCAGCGCGTCGTCGCGCTGGTCCTTGTAGTTCAGGCCGTAGATCGGCACGCTGCCGGTGCGCTTGGCGTAGTCGACGAGGATCGGGTGCTCCTCGCGGCAGGCCACGCACCACGAGGCCCAGACGTTGAGGATCCAGACCTTGCCGAGCAGGTCTTCGCGGCCGATCTGCTGCGCGGGGTCGTCCAGGCGCGCCAGCTTGAACGCCGGCGCCGGCTTGCCGATCAGCGGCGAGGGCACCTCGCGCGGGTTCAGATTGAGCCCGACGCCGAGGAAGCCCAGCAGCACGACGAAGAGAACCAGCGGAACGATGAACTGCCAGCGTTTCATGCGGTGGCCACTCCCGAAGGCACGGTCTGTTCGCGCCGCGCGGGGCGGTAGCGGCGGTCGGTGGCCGCCAGCAGCCCGCCCAGGCCCATCAGCACGCAGCCGCCCCAGATCCAGGTGACGAAGGGCTTGTAGTACAGGCGCACGACCCAGGCCGTGCCTTCGTCGACGGCCTGGCCGAGCGAGACGTAGATGTCGCCGGTGAGGCGGCTTCGGATGTCGGCCTCGGTCATCGGGTTCTGCTGCACGCGGTAGACGCGCTTCTGCGGCCTGAGCTGGGCCAGTTCCTTGCCGTCCTTGCTCAGGATGACGAGGCCCTCGGCGGCGCGGTAGTTCGGGCCCTGCACCTCGCGCACGCCCTGGAAGGTGAAGGTGTAGCCGGCGATCTCGCTGGTGTCGCCGAGGTCCATCGTCACGTCGCGCTCGACCTCGAAGGTCTTGACCATCGAGACGCCGAAGATGAACACGCCCACGCCGAGGTGCGCGATCAGCATGCCGACCATGGCGCGCGGCAGCTGGCCCAGGCGCGCGAAGATCGAGCCGCGCAGGCCGCCGGCGGGCTTGACGCGCTCCCAGACGTCGGTGATCACCGAGGCGAAGACCCAGAACGCGAGGAACAGGCCGAGGCCGCCGAGCCAGGAGATGCGGCCTTCGATCCATTCGGTGATCACCGCACAGACCACGGCCGCACCGAAGGCCCACTTCAGGCGCGAGGCCAGGTCGGGCAGCGCGGCCTGCTTCCAGCGCGCCAGCGGCCCCACGCCCATCAGCACGACGAGCGGCGCCATCAGCGGCACGAACACGGTGTCGAAGTAGGGCGGGCCGACCGAGATCTTGCCCAGGCCGAGCGCGTCGAGCAGCAGCGGGTACAGCGTGCCGAGCAGCACCGCGGCGCAGGCCACGACGAGCAGCACGTTGTTGGCGAGCAGGAAGGTCTCGCGCGAGACGAGCTCGAAGCGTGCGCCCAGCCCGACCTTCGGCGCACGCCAGGCGTACAACGCGAGCGAGGCGCCGATCACGATGGCGAGGAAGGCGAGGATGAAGAGGCCGCGCTTGGGGTCGGTGGCGAAGGCGTGCACCGAGGAGAGCACGCCCGAGCGCACGAGAAAGGTGCCGAGCAGGCTGAGCGAGAACGCCGCGATGGCGAGCAGCACGGTCCAGGCCTTGAAGGCGCCGCGCTTCTCCGTCACCGCCAGCGAGTGGATCAGCGCGGTGCCGACCAGCCAGGGCATGAAGCTCGCGTTCTCCACCGGATCCCAGAACCACCAGCCGCCCCAGCCGAGCTCGTAGTAGGCCCACCAGCTGCCGAGCGCGATGCCGAGCGTCAGGAAGATCCAAGCCGCGGTGGTCCACGGGCGCGTCCAGCGCGCCCAGGTGGTGTCGAGGTTGCCGCCGATCAGCGCCGCCACCGCGAAGGCGAAGGCCACCGAGAAGCCCACGTAGCCCATGTAGAGCATCGGCGGGTGGAAGATCATGCCCGGGTCCTGCAGCAGCGGGTTCAGGTCGCGCCCGTCGGCGGCGGCCGGCGCCAGGCGGTCGAACGGGTTGCTGGTGAGCAGCGTGAAGAGCAGGAAGCCCACCGACAGCCAGCCCATCACGCCGAGGATGCGCGCCAGCACCGGCAGCGGCAGGTTGCGCGAGAAGCGCGCCACGGCGAGCGTCCAGCCGGACTGCATCACCAGCCACAGCAGCATCGAGCCCTCGTGGCCGCCCCACACCGCAGCCACGCGATACCAGAAGGGCAGCGCACTGTTGCTGTTGCTGGCCACGTACTGCACGGAGAAGTCGTGCTGGATGAAGTTGGCCGTGAGGCAGGCGTAGCTGGCCAGCACGATGAGCAGCTGCACCAGCGCCAGCGGGCGGCCCAGCACCATCCAGTCGGCGCGGCCGCGCTGCGCGCCCACCAGCGGCAGCGTGCCGAGCACGAGCGCGCAGCCGAGCGCGAGCCAGAGCAGGAAGTGACCGAGTTCGGCGATCACTTGCCGTAGTCCTTCTTGATCGTCTCGGCCAGCTTGGGGTTGCCGTGCTGGGCCTTCTGCAGCGCCTCGGCGGCCTCGGGCGGCATGTAGTTCTCGTCGTGCTTGGCGAGCACCTCGCGGGCGTGGAACACGCCGTCCTTGATCTGGCCCTGGGCGACCACCCCCTTGCCCTCCTTGAAGAGGTCGGGGAGGATGCCCTCGTAGCGCACGGGCACCGTCCTGGCCGAGTCGGTGATGATGAAGCGCACCTGGGTGCCGTCGACCTTGACCGAGCCGGTCTCGACCAGCCCGCCGACGCGGAAGGTGCGCCCGGCCGGCGCCTCGTTGGCCGCCACCTGGGAGGGCGAGTAGAAGAAGACCATGTTGCTCTGGAAGGCATTCAGCACCAGGGCGACCACGGCGCCGACGGCCACCACCAGGCCGCCGAGCAGGGCAAAACGCTTGTGACGCGGTTTCATCGTTCGTCTCCGGGGTCGGCCGCGGCCTCGCGCAGCGCCTGGGCATGGCGCTTTCGGGCGAGCACGGGCTCGAGAAGCATCAACACGAGCGTGGCGCCGTACGAGGCCCACACGTAATAGCCGTAGCCCCCCATGGCGAAGAACTCGGCGGCACTGTTCCAGTTCATGGACGGTCTCCGGGGCGGATTGTTCCCGCTGACCGCCCGGTCAGTTCATCCACCCAGGCGGTGTGGGATTCGCGCTCGAGCACGATCGCCCGCGTGCGCGTGAACACCACCGCGAAGGCGTAAGCCCAGAAAGCAAAGGTCATGATCAACATCGCGGCGAGCATGGTCTGCGCCATCGTCGGCGCCTTGGTCATGCTGATGGTGGCACCCTGGTGCAGCGTGTTCCACCACTTGACCGAGAAGTAGATGATCGGCACGTTGACGCTGCCCACCAGGGCGAGCAGCGCGCCGGCCTGGTCGCCGCGGCGCACGTCGTCGATGGCGTTCACCAGTGCGATGTAGCCCAGGTAGAGAAACAGCAGGATCAGCGTGGTGGTCAGCCGAGCGTCCCACACCCAGTAGGTGCCCCAGGTCGGGCGGCCCCAGAAGGCGCCGGTCCACAGCGCCAGGAAGGCGAACATCGCCCCGGTGGGCGCGATGGCGCGCGCCAGCATCGAGGCCAGCCGCGCGTTGAAGGCCCAGCCCACGCCGGCCCAGAAGGCCATCACCAGGTACAGCAGCATCGCCATCCAGGCGGCCGGCACGTGGATGAAGATGATGCGGTACGACTCGCCCTGCGTGGCGTCGGTGGGGGCGACGAAGAAGCCGATGTACAGGCCGACCACGGTGAGCACGATCGTGATCGCCCACAGCCACGGCAGCAGCGCGCCGGTCAGGCTGTAGAAGCGCGACGGCGCGGAGAAGGTGAACAGGCGCAGCGGGCTGGTCGCGCCGGCGTTGGCGGCCGAGGTGTTCATGTCATTCGGTGGAGATGCGCAGCGCCGCCGCGGTGGCCCAGGGCGCGCCGAGGGCGGTGACGATGAGGAGCGCGCCGAGCAGCGAGAAGTGCCCCGAGGCCGACAGCCCGGCCTCGACCGTGCCGACCGCCCCGGTGCCGAAGATCAGCGCCGGCGTGGCCAGCGGCAGCACGATCAGGATGAGCAGCATGCCGCCGCTGCGCAGGCCCAAAGTGAGCGCCGCGCCCAAAGCGCCGAGCAGGCTGAGGATCGGCGTGCCCAGCAGCAGCCCGAAGGCCAGGGCCGCGAAGGCCGGCAGCGAGAGGTCGAACAGCACCGCCACCAGCGGCGTGGCCACCAGCAGCGGCAGGCCGGTGAGGATCCAGTGCACGGCGCACTTGGCAGCGGCCAGCGCCACCGCCGGCTGCGGCGCGAGCAGCATCTGCTCGAGCGAGCCGTCGGCCAGGTCGCCGGCAAAAAGCTGGTTGACCGAGAGCATCGAGGCGAGCAGCGCGCACACCCAGACCACGCCGGGCGCGATCAGGCGCAGCGTCTCGCGCTCCGGCCCCACGCCGAGCGGGAACAGCGACAGCGCGACGCCGAAGAACACCAGCGGCAGCAGCGTGTCGATGCGCCGCCGCGAGGCGAGCTTGAGGTCGCGCAGCAGCACCGCGACGAACAGGTCGGTCATGCGCGTCCATGGCCTGAAGCATGGTGGTCGAGGTCCAGCACCTGCGGCACGGGCTGCGCCAGGCTCAGCGCCTGGTGGCTGGTGAGCAGCGTGGCGCCGCCGCGTTCGGCGTGTTCGCCGAGCAGCTCGTTGAGCGTGGCGATGCCGTCGACGTCGAGCGCGTCGAAGGGCTCGTCGAGCAGCCACAGCGGCGTGGCCAGCAACAACGCCAGCCGCGCCAGCGCCACGCGCCGGCGCTGGCCCTGGCTCAGCGTGCGCACCAGGGCGTGGCGCTTGGCGTGCACGCCCAGGCGCTCGAGCGCGCCTTCGATCTCGGCGGCCGCCGGGCGGGAGCCGGCCAGGCGCATCAGGAAGGCGAGCGCCTCGCTGGCGCTCAGGTCGTCCTTGAGCCCGTTCTGGTGGCCGATGTAGAGCAGGCCGCGGCGCGAGGCGGGGTCGCTGCGCCGCTCGAGCGCGCCGGCGACGCGGATCTCGCCGGCCAGCGGCGTGGCCAGGCCGGCCAGCAGGCGCAGCAGGGTCGTCTTGCCGCGGCCGTTGCGCCCGCGCGGCCAGGTCACGGTGCCGGGCGCCAGCTCCACGTGCAGCTGCTCGAAGAGCACGCGATCGCCACGCTGGCCGGCCAACGCGGCGGCGTGCAGCACCGGCGGCGCTCCGGCGGCAGGCGAGGACAGGGCGGTCTGCAAGGGCGGGGGGTCGATTCAGGATCGGCGGGCAGTTTACGTTCCCGCGGCAATCTGCCCGCTTGACCGGTGTCATGGCAGCACCAGGGCCTCCCATGACGTCGCAGGTCATTGAGCGCGCACCCCGCGTGGCGCACAGTGCCCGTACGCACTCAACGCACTCGAATCAGGAGAACCCATGCGCCCCCTGCTCTGGCTCGTCACGCTGGCCTTCGGCGGCTACTCGTTCTGGGTGATGGCCCAGGTCGGCTACCTCGGCATCTGGCAGGCCGGGTTCGCCAACCCCGGCAGCACGCAGATCACGCTGGACCTGGTGGTGAGCAGCTTCCTGCTGATCGGCTTCGTGGTGCGCGATGCGCGCGCCACGGGCCGCACCTGGTGGCCCTGGGCGCTGGTGACGCTGGTGGCCGGGTCGTTCGGCACGCTCGGCTACCTGCTGTGGCCTCACGCGCGGCGCGCCGAGCGCGCCGCCGCTTGATCAGGCGGGGCGCTGCGCGCCGCCGCGTGAACTTCAGCCCGGATCCGCGCTTCAGCGCGGACCGCGCCAGTGGATCGGCTCGTCGTGGCGGCCGTCGCGGCGGTCGTGGCGGTTCGGAATGCCGTCACGGTCGCGGTCGCCGTGCGGGCCGTGGCGCCATTCGCGGCGATCGGGAACGCCGTTGCCGTTGCGGTCCCACCAGGGGTTGTAGACGCGGTCGTGGCGGTTGGGGATGCCGTCGCCGTCGGCGTCCCAGTGGCGCGGATCGCGGTAACCGCCGTAGGGCGAGTACACCGGGCGCGGCGCGGGGTACACCACCACCGGCGCGGGGGCCGGCGCCGGGTAGTACGCCACCGGCGGCAGCACCACCGGTGCCGGCAACGTGAAGACCGGGGTGCCGATCGTCACCGACCATTGCACCTCGGGACCGCGGGCTTGGGCTGCGCCTGCGGCGCCGAGCAGGCAGGCGACGAGGGCGGGAACGACGGTGACGGTCTTGCGCAGGTTCACGACTTGGCTCCGTGGCGGCCCGGAGATGTCGGGCCTCGCCATCACAACGGTCGACCCCCCCGTGCTCGCGCACAGGGCTTCGGTAAATCTTCGTGAACCCAGGGCCCCCGGAAGGGGGAGGGTGCCCGGCGCCGTGTCGCCCGGGGACCGCCTCAGGTCTCCTCGGGCACCATCTCGATGGCGCCGCAGGGGCATTCGGCCACGCACATGCCGCAGCCCTTGCAGTAGTCGTAGTTGAAGCGGAAGCGGTTGCCCGGGCCGAGCTTGATCACCGCGTTGTCGGGGCACACGCCGTAGCAGTTGTCGCACTCGAAGCAGTTGCCGCAGCTGAGGCACCGGCGCGCCTCGAACAGCGCGTTGGCCTCGGTGAGGCCGCCCTGCACCTCGTCGAAGCTGCTGGCGCGGCGTGCCGCGTCGAGCTGCGGGCGCAGCGTCTTGGGCGCGTCGGTGTAGTACCAGAGGTTCAGGCGCTCGAAGGTGGCCGGCTCGTGTTTGGCCGGCGGCGCGAGCGTGGTGCCGCGTAGCCAGGCGTCGATGTGGCGCGCGGCCTTCTTGCCGTGGCCCACCGCCACCGTCACGTTGCGCTCCGCCGGCACCATGTCGCCGCCGGCGAACAGGCCCGCGCGGCCGGTCATCATGGTCGCCGGGTCCACCTGCACCACGCCGTCCTTCAGCGCGAGACCGCTCACGCCCTCGAGCAGCGAGAGGTCGACGTCCTGGCCGAGCGCGAGCACGAGCGAGTCGGCCTCGAGCGTCTCGAACTCGCCGGTCGGCTGCGGGAAGCCCTTGTCGTCGAGCGCCATCTTCTCGATCGTCAGCGCGCCCTCGTCGGCACGCTTGATGGTCGAGAGCCACTTCACCATCACGCCTTCGGCGAGCGCCTCTTCGACCTCGAGGTCGTGCGCGGGCATCTTCTCGCGCGTGCGGCGGTAGACGATGATGGCCTCGGTGGCGCCCAGCCTCTTGGCCGTGCGCGCCACGTCGATGGCGGTGTTGCCGCCGCCGTAGACCACGACGCGGCGGCCGAGCATCGGGCGCTCCTCGCCTTCCATCGAGCGCAGCACGCCCACCGCGTCGAGGATGCGCGCGCCGTCCTGCGCCGGGATGTAGGCGCGCTTGCCGATGTGCGCGCCCACCGCGAGGAAGGCGGCGTCGAAGCCGCGCATCGCGTCCTCGATGCGATTCACCTTGCTGTTCAGCCGCAGCGTCACGCCGAGGTCGACGATTCGCTGCATCTCGGCATCGAGCACGTTGCGCGGCAGGCGGTACTGCGGGATGCCGAAGCGCATCATGCCGCCCGTCGTCGGCCCGGCTTCGAGCACGGTGACGGCGTGGCCCAGGCGCCGCAGGTGGTAGGCCGCCGACATGCCCGAGGGCCCGGCGCCGACCACCAGCACCTGCTTGCCCGACTCCTGCTGCGGCAGCGCGAAGCGCCAGCCGCGCTCGAGCGCCAGGTCGCCGAGGAAGCGCTCCACCGAGTTGATGCCCACCGCCTGATCGAGCTTTCCGCGGTTGCACGCGCCTTCGCAGGTGTGGTAGCAGACGCGGCCCATGATCGCCGGGAAGGGGTTGTCGCGCACCAGGTGGCGCCAGGCGGCCTCGTAGTCGCCGCCCTCGGCGTGGCACAGCCAGCCCTTGATGTCCTCGCCGGCCGGGCACTGTGCGTTGCATGGCGGCAGGCGGTCCACGTACACCGGGCGCTCGGTGCGCCAGGTGCCGGTCTTGTTGGCCAGCGAGCTGCCCGGGTCGAGCGTGATGGCGAAGGGCTTCAACATGGTCATGAGGCGACCTCGTCGCTCGCGTCGATCAGCCCGTAGCGCCGGATGTTGCGGTCGGCCTCGGCCTGGATGCGCGCCAGCACCTCGGGCTGCCCGGGCTTGCCGAACAGGTGCGCGAAGCGCTTCTGCGGCCGCAGGTACTCCTCCACCGGCACGCGGCGGCGGATCTTCGTCACCGCGGTGACCTCGCCGCGCTCGGCCTCGAACACCGGGAAGAGGCCCGTCTCGCGCGCCAGCCGCGCGAGCTTGATTGTGTCGGCGCTGGCCGCGCCCCAGCCGAGCGGGCAGGGCACCAGGATGTGCAGGTAGCGCGCACCGCGCAGCGCCATCGCGTACTCGACCTTGGCTTCCAGGTCGCGCAGGTCGGCCACGGTGGCGGTGGCGACGTAGGGGATCTCGTGCGCCATCGCGATGCGCGGCAGGTTCTTGCCCTGTCCGAACGGGGCGCCCGGCTCGGTACCCACCGCGCGCGTGGTGTTGGTGCGCGCCGCCGGCGGCGTGGCGCTCGAGCGCTGCACGCCGGTGTTCATGTAGGCCTCGTTGTCGTAGCAGATGTAGAGCACGTCGTCGTTGCGCTCGAACATGCCCGACAGGCAGCCGAAGCCGATGTCGGTGGTGCCGCCGTCGCCGCCCTGGGCGATCACGCGCACGTCGCTGCGGCCTTTGACCTTGAGCGCCGCGGCGATGCCGGTGCCCACCGCGGCCGCGTTGCCGAACAGCGAGTGGATCCACGGCAGCTGCCAGCTCGTCTCGGGGTAGGGCGTTGAGAAGACCTCCAGGCAGCCGGTGGCGTTGGCGGCGATCAGCTGGCCCCGGGTGGCGCGCATCGCCGCGTCGACCGCGTAGCGCGCGCCCAGCGCCTCGCCGCAGCCCTGGCAGGCGCGGTGGCCGGAGTTGAGCGAGTTGCTGCGCTCCACGCTCGCCTGCACGCTGCGTTGCTCGGGCGCGAGCAGGCGGTTGCCGACCGTGAAGGTGCCCGTCTGGTAGAACTTGAGCGGCTGCATCACGACACCCCTCACGACACCCGGGAGGCGACGGTGCCGACGTCGCGCAACAGGTTCTCGGCGATCGGCCCGCTGCGCCGCGTGGCGCGTTCGCGCTCGAGCTGGCGCTCGACCATGCGGCGGTCGAGGTCGAGGAAGTGCAGCGGCTCGAGCCGGTCGGCCGCCGCCTCGTGCAGCATGCGCGCGAGCGACGCGCGCGTGATGGCGCGCCCGCCGAGCCCGGCCACCACCGTGCAGCCGCGCAGCGCCAGGCCCGACAGCGCCAGGCGCACGTCGGTGCTGACCACGCCGCCCAGACCGACCGAGAAGCTCTTCTCGAGCACCACCACGCGCCGCGCGCCTTGCAGCGCCGTGCGCACCGCGGCGAGCGGGAAGGGGCGGAAGCTCTGGATCGCGAGCACGCCGACCTTCATGCCGTCACGCCGCAGTTCGTCGACCGTCTCGCGCAGCGTGCCGATCACCGAGCCGAGCGCCACCACCACGGTCTCGGCGTCGTCCAGGTGGTAGCCGCGCACCAGCCCGCCGGTGTTGCGGCCGAAGCGCTGCTCGAACTCGGCGGCGATCTCCGGGATGCGCTCGAGCGCCATCTGCTGCTTGGCGTGCGCGAGGTAGCGCACCTCCATGAACGCCTCGGGCCCGACCATCGCGCCGATCGACACCGGATCGGCGGGGTCGAGCACCTGGCGCGGCTCGTAGGGCGGCAGGAAGGCGTCGACCTCGGCCTGCGCCGGCATGTCCACCTGCTCCACCGCGTGCGTGAGGATGAAGCCGTCCATGCACACCATCACCGGCATGCTCAGTTCCTCGGCCAGCTTGAAGGCCTGGATGTGCAGGTCCAGCGCCTCCTGGTTGTGCGCGGCGAAGAGCTGGATCCAGCCGCAGTCGCGCTGGCTCATGCTGTCGCTGTGGTCGTTCCAGATGTTGATCGGCGCGCCGATCGCGCGGTTGGCCACCGTCATCACGATCGGCAGGCCCAGCCCGCTGGCGTTGTAGACCGCCTCGGCCATGAACAGCAGGCCCTGGCTGGCGGTGGCGGTGTAGGCGCGCGCGCCGGCTGCGCTGGCCCCGATGGCCACGCTCATCGCCGCAAACTCGCTTTCCACGTTGATGAACTCGCAGGGCGCGAGCGCGCCGCTCTTCACCAGTTCGCCCAGGCCCTCGACGATGTGCGTCTGCGGCGAGATCGGGTAGGCGCAGATCACCTGCGGCCGCGCCAGCGCCACCGCCTGCGCCACCGCGATCGAGCCTTCAATCTGCATGCGCACGGCTGAGCTCCTGCATCTCGCGTTTGACGTACTCGTAGGCCTCGGTGGCCGCGGCGACGTTGCCCTCGGCCACCTTGCCGCCGAAGCGGTCGCGGATGGCGTGCGCCACCGCGTCGAGCGTGATCAGCCCCGACAGCGCCGCGAAGCCGCCCAGCAGCACCGCGTTGGGCAGCGGCCGGCCGAGGTGCTTGAGCGCGATCTCGGTGGCCGGCACGGTGGTCAGCCGCTCGGCGCGGAAGCGCGCGGCGATGTCCGCGAGGCCCAGCTCGTCGAAGCTGCGCTTGGTGTTGATGAGCACGTAGCCGTCGGGCCTCAGGCCCTGGAACACGTCGACCTGGTGCAGCAGCGTCGGGTCTTGCACGATCAGCACGTCGGGCTCGACGATCGGCTCGCGCAGGCGGATGTCACGGTCGTCGATGCGGCAGAACGCCACCACCGGCGCGCCGGTGCGCTCGGAGCCGAAGCTCGGGAAGGCCTGCGCGTGGCGGCCCTGTTCGAAGGCGGCCACCGAGAGCAGTTCGGCGGCCGTCACCACGCCCTGCCCGCCGCGCCCGTGGATGCGAACCTGAAGCATGGGCGGCATTGTTCGAGCCGACTCGCGGCCTGCGCTTGATGGGCGTCAAGCAGGGGGATCGCGGGCTCAGGGTTTCCCCTGCTCATCCGAACGCGGCGGCCAGGCGTACGCATTGCGGTACCGTCGCCACGCCCGAGAGGAACCGATCCATGAAGACGACCGCGCTTGCCCTGACCCTGTCGACCCTCTGCGTGCTGCCCGGCCTGGCCGGCGCGCAGAACATCGAAGCCGGCCGCGCGCGTGCGCAGGCGGTGTGCGCGGCCTGCCATGGCGCGGGCGGCATCAGCGTGGCCGACAACATCCCCAACCTCGCGGGCCAGCGCGCGGCCTACCTCGAGGCGCAGCTGCGCGCCTTCAAGGCCGGCACGCGCAAGGCGGCGTCGATGAACGCCATCGCGGCGCAGCTGGCGCCGCAGGACATCGGCGACGTGGCGGCGCATTTCGCCAGCCTGACCGCCAATCTGACGCCGGCCAACGTGGCCGCCAAGTCCGAGCTGCTGCCCAACCTGACCACCGCCCGCGTCACGCTGCCCGAGGGCTACCCGAGCGGCTTCACGATGTACACCACCGTCAACCGGCCCGACATCGGCCAGGTGCGCTACCTCTACGCCAACGCGGTGGCGCTGCAGGCGGCGCGCGAAGGCAAGCCGCTGCCCGACGGCTCGGTGCTGGTGCTCGAGCAGCATGCCGCCAAGATGGACGCCGACAAGAAGCCGGTGGTCGGCAACGACGGCTTCTTCGAGCGCGACCGCCTGCTCGCCTACGCCGTGATGGAGCGGCGCGCCGGCTGGGGCAAGGACATCCCCGAGATGCTGCGCAACGAAGACTGGAACTACGCCGTCTACACGCCGGCCAAGCAGCAGCGGGCCGGCGTCAACCAGGCCGACTGCCTGGCCTGCCACAAGCCGCTGGACAGGATGAGCTACACCTTCTCGATCGAGGCGCTGAAGACGGCGGCGCTCAGGCGCTGATCGCGCCGCTCGCTTGATGCGGATCAGGCCGCGGCGCGCGCCGCGGCCTACGCTCGGCCGGATGGAGGAGTCCCCCGGCAGGGCCGAAGGCGCGCAGCTGCAGGAGCTGCGCACGATGCGCGAGCGCTCGCTCGAAGGCGGCGGTGTCGCGCGCATCGCGCAGCAGCACGCGCGCGGCCGCTTCACCGCACGCGAGCGCATCGCCGCGCTGCTCGACGCCGGCTCGTTCCAGGAGCTCGGCGCGCTGGCCACCCACGACATCACCGACTTCGGCCTCGCCGAGCAGCGCTTTCCGGGCGACGGCGTGGTCACCGGCTTCGGCAAGATCAACGGCCGCCGCGTGGCCGTGTTCGGGCACGACTTCACCGTGCTCGGCGGCAGCTTCAGCGAGGTGCAGAGCCGCAAGATCTGCCGCATCCAGGACCTCGCGCTCGAAAGCGGCATCCCGCTCGTCGGCCTCAACGACTCGGGCGGCGCGCGCATCCAGGAAGGCGTGCGCAGCCTGGCCGCCTACGGCGAGGTGTTCGTGCGCAACGTCATGGCCTCGGGCGTGGTGCCGCAGATCTCGCTCATCCTCGGGCCCTGCGCCGGCGGCGCGGTGTACTCGCCGGCGCTCACCGACTTCGTGATCATGGCGCGCGGCGCCGCGATGTTCCTCACCGGGCCCGACGTGGTGCAGGCGGTCACCGGCGAGGCGGTGAGCGCCGAGGATCTGGGCGGCGCCGATGCGCACATGGCGCGCAGCGGCGTGGTGCACCTGGTGGCGGCCGACGACACCGCGGCGCTGGAACTGGCCAAGCGGCTGCTCGGCTACCTGCCGCAGAACAACAGCGACGACGCCCCGCCGCTGCAGCCGCACGACCCGGCCGACCGCATGGACGCCGCGCTCGACCGCCTGGTGCCGGAGGCCGAGCACCAGGCCTACGACATGCGCGAGGTGGTCGAGCGCGTGGTCGACGAGGGCAGCTTCCTCGAGCTGCAGGCCGGCTTCGCGCCCAACGCGCTGGTCGGCTTCGCGCGGCTGGACGGCTTCGCGCTCGGCATCGTCGCCAACCAGCCGGCGCACATGGCCGGTGCGCTCGACATCGACGCCAGCGACAAGATCGCGCGCTTCATCCGCACCTGCGACGCCTACAACCTGCCGATCGTCACCTTCGTCGACTGTCCGGGCTTCCTGCCCGGCGTGGACCAGGAGCACCGCGGCGTGATCCGCCACGGCGCCAAGATCATCTACGCCTACTGCGAGGCCACGGTGCCCAAGATCAGCATCGTCACGCGCAAGGCGATGGGCGGGGCCTACGTGGCGATGAGCAGCAAGCAGATGCGCACCGACCTCGCCTTCGCCTGGCCGACGGCGCAGATCGCCGTGATGGGCGCCGAGCCGGCGGTGCGCGTGCTCTACCGCCGCGAGGTGAAGGAGGCGGCGGACCCGCCGGCGCGCGAGCGCGAGCTGATCGCCGCCTACCGCGAGCGCTTCTTCAACCCCTACCGCGCGGCCGACCTCGGGCAGATCGACGAGGTGATCGAGCCGCGCGAGACGCGGCCGCGCCTGGTGCGCGCGCTCGAGGTGCTGCGCACCAAGGTGCAGACGCATCCGCCGCGCAAGCATGGGCTGATCCCGACATGAATGAGCTCGGCTGGGGGCTGCAGGTCAGCGCGCTCGGCATGGGGCTCGTGTTCGCGCTGCTCGCGCTGCTGTGGGGGCTGCTCACGCTGGTGCTGCGGTTCGACCGCCCAACCGGGCCGCCCGGGTCGTCCGGGTCGTCCGGGCCGGCCGGACCGACGCTCGCCACGCCGCTCGGAACGGACGTCGACACGGAGCTCGACCCCGCCCTCGTCGCCGCCATCACCGTCGCCGTGACCGTGCACGCCGCGGCGCGCCGCGGCGAGGCGCCGCCCGAGCGGCGCGTGCACGGGCCGGGCAGCCTGCTGCACGCCTCGCGCTGGCTGGCGGCCGGGCGCGGGCGCCAGAACCGCAACTGGCGCCGCGGGCGCGGCGGGTTCTGAGCATGCGGCGCTACCGCATCGAGGTGGCCGGGCGCGCCTTCGAGGTCGACGTCGACGACGTCGGCGCCGACCGCTTCCAGGTCGTCGTCGAGGGCCGCCGCTTCGACGTGGCGCTCGGCGGCGCGCACGACGTCGCCGCCGCGGCGCCGGTGGCGGGCGGCCGCGTCTCGGTGGCCGACGGCGACGCGCTCACCGCGCCGATGCCCGGCCGCATCCTGCGCGTCGCCGTGGCCGAGGGCGCCACCGTGCGGCGCGGCCAGGACATCGCCGTGCTCGAGGCGATGAAGATGGAGAACGTGATCCGCGCCCCGCGCGACGGCCGCATCGCCGCGGTCTGCGTGCAGGTGGGTCAGCAGGTGGCGCACGGCGAGGCCATCGTGCGCTACGCCAAGCCCGCGCCATGACCGCCGGCGCCGACACGCTGACGCTGCTGGTCCAGGGCCCGGCCGCGCTGACGCCGGCCTCGCTCGTCATGCTCGGCGTGGCCGCGCTGCTGCTGTGGCTCGGCATCGCGCGCCGCTACGAGCCGCTGCTGCTGGTGCCCATCGGCGCCGGCTGCCTGCTCGCCAACCTGCCGCTGTCGCCGCTGGTCGGCGACGAGGGCATGCTGAAGATCCTGTACCAGATGGGGGTGGGCAACGAGCTGTTCCCGCTGCTCATCTTCATCGGCATCGGCGCGCTCACCGACTTCGGGCCGCTGCTGGAGAACCCGCGCATGGTGCTGCTCGGCGCGGCCGGGCAGTTCGGCATCTTCGTCACGCTGCTGCTCGCGCTGGCGATCGGCTTCTCGCGCGAGGAGGCGGCCTCCATCGGCATCATCGGCGCGATCGACGGCCCGACCTCGATCTACGTCAGCGGCATCCTCGCGCCGCACCTGCTGGCGCCCATCACGGTGGCCGCGTACAGCTACATGAGCCTGGTGCCGATCATCCTGCCGCCGATCATGAAGCTGCTGACCAGCGCGCGCGAGCGGCGCATCCGCATGGTCTACAGCCGGCGGCCGATCAGCCGGCGCACGCGCGTGCTGTTCCCCATCGTCGTCACGCTGGTGGTGGGCACGCTGGTGCCGTTCGCCACGCCGCTGATCGGCATGCTGATGCTCGGCAACCTGATGAAGGAATCGGGCGTGGTCGAACGGCTGACCAAGGCGAGCTCGGAGGAGATCGCCAACGTGGTGACGCTGTTCCTGGGTCTGGCCATCGGCTCGACGATGGTCGGCAGCGAGTTCCTGAAGGCCTCCACGCTCGCCATCCTGCTGCTCGGCATCTTCGCCTTCGTGCTCGACGCGGTGGCCGGCGTGCTGTTCGCCAAGCTGCTCAACGTGGCCGGCGGCGGTGCCAGCGTCAACCCGCTGGTCGGCGCCGCCGGCATCAGCGCCTTCCCGATGGCGGCGCGCGTGGTGCACCGCGTGGCGCAGGACGAGGACTTCGAGAACCACCTGCTGATGCACGCGATGGGGGCCAACGCCGCCGGGCAGGTGGCCAGCGTGGTGGCCGGCGGGGTGCTGCTGGCGTTGATGGGGGCGCGTTAGCCGGGGCGAGCCCGCCCGCGACGCGTTCGCAACGCCCTCGCAACGCCTCCAGGCGCATGATGGCAGCCGTGCCCTGGCGGGCACGACAAGGAGACCACCATGCACCGTCTCGTTCAAGCCCTGTGCCGCCGCACGGGCCTGTTGCTGGCGCTGGCCGGCGCCTGCTCGGCGCCGGCGTTCGCCCACCCGATGGACCCGCTCACCGCCGACGAGATGATCGGCGCCGCCAGCCTGCTGCTCGGCACCGGCGCGGCGCGCCCGGGCGCGGCGTTCCAGGCCGTCGACCTGCGCGAGCCGCCCAAGCACGAGGTGCTGGCCAGGCGCGGCGACCGCGAGGCCATCGTGTTCTGGCGCCAGGACCAGCGCAGCTTCAAGAGCATCGTCAACCTGAGCCGCGGCCGGCACACGCCGCCGCTGGCGATCCCGCCCTCCGAGGGCCAGCTCGGGCTCACCATCACCGAGGTGCTCAACTTCAGCTACGTGTTCAGCGATCCGGCCTTCGTCGCGGCGCTGGCGCGGCGCGGTCTGCGCACGCCCGAGCAGCTGGCCAAGGTCTTCATCACGCCGCTCACGCCCGGCTCGTTCGGCCTGCCCGAGGAGGCGCGGCGCATCGTCAAGGCGCAGATGTACTACACCGAAGGCGCGTCGATCAACCTGTACGCGCGGCCGATCGAGGGTCTGCAGGCGATCATCGATCTGGACGAACGCCGCGTGCTGCGCGTCATCGACACCGGCGTGGTGCCGATCCCGACCGCGACCCACGATTTCGACGAGGCCAGCGTGGCCGCGCGCCACGGGCTGCGCGCGCCGCTCGCGCCGATCCGCATCACGCAGCCGCAGGGTCGCAACTTCACGATCGCCGGCAACTTCGTCGAGTGGCAGAAGTGGCGCTTCCACCTTCGCTTCGAGCGCCGCGCCGGCACGGTGCTGTCGCTCGTCACCTACGGCGGGCGTTCGGTGCTGTACCAGGGCTCGCTGGCCGAGGTCTTCGTGCCCTACCAGGACCCGGACGCGAACTGGTTCTACCGCACCTTCATGGACGAGGGCGAGTTCGGCTTCGGCACGCTGTCGTCGCCGCTCGCGCTCGGCCTGGACGTGCCGGAGAACGCCGTGCTGCTCGACGGTCTGATCTCCGCGGCCATCCCCGACCCGTCGGTGCCCGTGGTGCCGCTGCCGCTGCCGCGCGTGGTCGGCGTGTTCGAGCGCGTCACCGGCAACCCGGCCTGGCGCCACTTCGAGCAGTTCAGCGGCGGCGCCTACGAAGGGCGCGCCGAGGTGGAACTGGTGGTGCGCAGCATCGCGCAGGTGGGCAACTACGACTACATCGTCGACTGGGTGTTCGGCCTCAACGGCAGCCTGCGTGTCGACGTGGGGCTCACCGGCATCGACGCGGCGCGCGCCGTGCCGCCGCACGCCGCGGCCGGCCGCTCGCACTACGGCACGCCGGTGGCGCCGCAACTCGTGGCGCAGAACCACAGCCACCACTTCAGCTTCCGGCTCGACCTGGACGTCGACGGGCCGCTGAACAGCTTCGCCCTCGGCAAGCTCGAGCGGCGCAGCGCCAGCGGCCCGCGCAAGAGCGTGTGGGTGGTCGACGAGCACGTCCTCGCCAGCGAAAGCGAGGGCCGGCTCGACCACGGCCACGCGATCTGGAAGGTGATCAACCCGGCGCGCCGCAACGCCTGGGGGCAGCCGAGCGGCTACGTGCTCGAGTCGCACTCGACGGTGGAGCCGCTGCTCGACAAGGCCGACTACCGGCGCGCCGGCTTCATCGGCCACCCGCTCTGGGTGACCGCCTTCGACCCCGACGAGCGCTACGCCGCCGGCGACACGCCCAACCAGCATCCGGGCGCACCGGGCCTGCCGCAGTACGTGCGCGACAACCAGAGCCTGGCCAACCGCGACATCGTGCTGTGGCTGACGGTCGGCTTCCACCACGTGCCGCAGGCCGAGGACTGGCCGGTGCTGTCGCGCGAGCGGCTGTCCTTCGAGCTCAAGCCGTCGAACTTCTTCGACCGCAACCCGGCGCTGGACCTGCGGCGCGCGCCGTTCGAGGTGAGGTAGCGAGAGAGGCAGCGCTGCGGGCGGCGAAGGTCGGGGCGAGCAAGGCTGCGGGCGAGGACGCCTTCGGGGCTCCTCCGCAGCGGCCCTCGCTTCCCCGAAGCCGCCCTGCGGTGCTAAAGCGACTTGAGGTACTGCACCAGGTCGGCCATCTGGCCGGCACTCAGGCCCAGCGAGCGCTTCGTGTCGTAGGTCTGCACCACCGCGTCCAGCGTTGCCGCGCTGCCGTTGTGGAAGTACGGTGCGTGTTGCCACACGCCCTTCAGCGGCGCCGTGCGGTACTGCAGGGTCGCGCTGCGCGACGCGTAGCTGGGGGCGCCGCCCGGCTCCGGCTCGCTGACCGCGTCGCTCGGCGGGTGCAGCCGCGTGTTTGCATCGGTGAACTCGGGGCCGCTGTGGCAGGTGGCGCATTGGCCGGCGTTGTTGAAGACGACCCGGCCCCGATCGGCTGCCGCGGCATCAAAACTGCCGCTCGGGGGTGGCGGTGCCGCCAGCGAGAGCTGGTAGGCCTGCAGCGCGGGCAGCTTGGCGCTGATCAGGTCCTGGCTGCCGTTGGTGACGTTCACGCCGGTGCGCGGCTCGACGAACGTGCCGTGCCCGCCCATCTGCGTCACGCCGACGTAGCGGTTCCAGTACGCCAGGTCGTCGCCGTCGCCGGTCGAGGTGACCTTGCGGATGCCCGCCAGGCCGTAGGCGGGCGGGATCACCTGCGGGCCGTTCTCGCCGTCGAGGTTGAAGCGCGGGTCGTACTTGCCCGGGCCCCAGGAGTTGTAGACCGCCTTGGCCGCGGCGCTCAGCGCGGGCGACAGCGCGATGATCGCGCCGGCGTTCAGGTCCCGGTTCGGCCAGCCGTCGAGCCGCGCACCGATGCCGGGCGCGAACGAGTTGTCGACCGTCGAATGGCACAGCGCGCAAGTGACGCCGATGCGAGTCAGCACGTCGACGCCGTTGATGCGCTCGACCGTGCCCTTGAGTCCGACCACCGCGTCGAGCTTGAGCAGGGCCACCGTGGTGGCCGGGCTGCGCAGGTCGACCGTGCCGTTCTGGATGCCCGCCACCACCGCCGCCGGCAGCGCCTGCGCATCGACCTTCAGGCCCACCGACAACGCGGTGGTCGGATCGACCAGCGTGCGGATCACTTCGTGCATTCGCAGCGTGTCGGTCCACTGCGTCTCGTCGCCGAAGGTGTCGTAGCGGAACACCTGCTGACCCTCGGCAACGAGCGCGGCGCGTTCGGCCTCGGCGTCGTCCGACCCGTCGCCGCAGGACGACATCAGTGCTCCGGCGATGCCGGCCATGCCCAGCACGGTCACGATGCGGCGTGCATCGCGGCGCCTTGTGCTGCGGGCACGGCGTGCCGTGGAGGTGATGGCTTGATGGCCGTGGGGGCTCGCCGGGGTGGTGGCTTGCATGTCGATCTCCACGTGTTGTCGACTTCGAGCCTGCGGCGCCCGTTGACGCGCGTCTGTACGCTGGCGTGCCGAGGAAGAAAGCCTGCCCTGTGCGCGTAGCGGTCGGCGCCGACGTTCGAATGCCGATCACGGAAAGGGCAGCGCACCGGCCGACTCGCCACCACGAGAACCCCTGATCTCGATCAAGGCGAAACCGCCACCAGCGCCTAAGTTGAAGATTGCCACCGTCCACCGAGAAGGTTGGCTCAAGAGGTCGACCGGACAGTGGTGGCAACGCGGTGTCCCGCCGCGGGTAGTCGAGTCGAGGTTGATCATGAACGCCACACGTCTTCCCACCCTGTTTGCCACCGAACCCTTCTTCGACGAAGCGTTCCGCACCTTCATGCGGCCGTTCCGTTGGGAAACCGCCCCCGAAGCCCCGCAGATGCCGCTCGACGTCGTCGAGCAGGACGGCGCCTATCTCGTGCGCGCGGTGATCCCCGGCGTCGCCAAGGAGGACATCCATGTCGAGATCGACGGCCGTCAGGTGATGATCACCGCCGAGTTCAAGAAGCCGACGTACGACAAGGAAGTGCGCCTGCTGCGCGGCGAGTGGATGTACGGCTTCGCCAGCCGCGTCTTCACGCTGGGCTTCGACGTCGACCGCACGAAGGCGGTCGCGAAGTACGACAACGGCGTGCTGACGCTCACGCTGCCCAAGCTGATGACGGTCAGCGCCGAGCCGCTGAAGATCCTGTGAGTGTCTCGCCCGGGGCCTCGCCGGGTGGGGCTGCCTGACAGCGCAGCCTCAACGACAAGGGCGAGGGGGGCGAGAGGGCGGGGCGGCAGGTCAGGTACCTGCCGCCCCGTTCGTCTTGCCAGGTGCGCGCCGCGCGCTTGATGTGCGTCAGTTCGTGCACCGGCGCCTTGGCTAGTCTCGCGCCACGTCAAGACCACCCGGCATGCCAGCGCACCACATTCGCAAGGGGCTCGACCTGCCGTTGGCCGGCGCGCCGGCGCAGGCGGTGGAGGACGCGCCGGCCGTCTCGCGCGTGGCGCTGCTCGGCGCCGACACGCCGGGCCTGCGAGCGGCCTTCGCGGTGCAGCCGGGCGACGTGGTGCGGCGCGGCGAGTTGTTGTTCGACGACCGCCGCAACCCCGGCGTGCGCTACACCGCACCCGCCTCCGGCGTGGTGCGCGCCCTCCACCGCGGCGAGCGCCGCGCCTTCGTCTCGATCGTGATCGACGTCAGCGCCGACGACGGCCCCGACGCACAGGTGCCGCTGGCCCACCGGCCCGCGGGCGCCGCCGCGCTGCGCGCCCTGCTGCTCGAGAGCGGCCTGTGGCCGGCGCTGCGCACGCGCCCGTTCAGCCGCGTGCCGGCGGCCGACGCGGTTCCGCAGGCGATCTTCGTCACCGCGATGGACACGGCGCCGCATGCGCCCGACCCGCAGGTCGTGCTGGCCGGTCGCGAGACCTTCTTCCGGCGCGGCCTGGTCGCGCTGGCCGACCTGACACCGGCGCCGGTGCTGCTGTGCGTGGCCCCGGCTTCGCGCCTGGCGCAGGGCGTCGACGCCCGCGTGCAGGTGCACGAGTTCGCCGGCCCGCACCCCGCCGGCACGCCCGGCGTGCACATCCACCACCTGCGCCCGGTGGACGCCGACCATCCGGTGTGGCACATCGGCTATCAGGACGTGGCCGCGATCGGCCACCTGCTCGAGACCGGCCGGCTCGACGTGCAGCGCGTGGTCTCGCTGGCCGGCCCGCTGGTGAGGCGGCCGCGTCTGGTGCGCACGCGCCTGGGCGCCTCGCTGGACGAACTGGTGCGCGACGAGCTGCTCGACGGCGAGGCGCGCCTCATCAGCGGCTCGGTGCTCGACGGGCGCGCGGTGCGCGCCGCCGGCGAGGACGCCTACCTCGGCCGCCACCACCGCCAGGTGGCGGTGCTGGCCGAAGGCCGCGAGCGCGAGCTGTTCGGCTGGATCGCGCCGCAGCGCGACAAGTTCTCGGTGTGGAGCGTGGTCGCCGGCCATTTCGTCAGCCGTTCCGCCGGCCGCGGCCGCGGCCTGCCGCTGACCACCACCACCAACGGCGGCGACCGCGCGATGGTGCCGATCGGCAGCTACGAACGCGTGATGCCGATGGACATCATGGCCACCCACCTGCTGCGTGCGCTGATCATGGGCGACGCCGAGGAGGCGGTGGCGCTGGGCGCGCTCGAGCTCGACGAGGAGGACCTCGCGCTGGCCACCTTCGTGTGCCCGGGCAAGACCGAGTACGGGCCGTTGCTCAGAAGGCTGCTCGAGCGCGTCGAGAAGGAAGGCGCCTGAGACCGTGAAGGCCCTGCGCCGCCAGCTCGACCGCATCGCGCCGCACTTCGAGAAGGGCGGGCGCCTGCAGCGCTTGTACCCGCTGTGGGAGGCGGCCGACACCTTCTTCTACACGCCGGCCAGCGTCACCAAGGGCGCGGCCCATGTGCGCGACGCGCTGGACCTCAAGCGCATGATGATGATCGTCGTCATCGCCACGCTGCCCTGCGTGTTCATGGCGATGTTCAACACCGGGCTGCAGGCCAACCTGGCGCTGGCCGCGGCGCCCGGGGTCACGCCCGAAGGCTGGCGCCACGCCGTGATCGCGCTGCTCGGCACGGGCTACGCGCCGGACAGCGTCACCGCCAACGTGATGCACGGCGCGCTGTACTTCCTGCCGCTGTACCTGGTGACGATGGCGGTGGGGCTGGGCTGGGAGGTGCTCTTCGCCGTCGTGCGCAAGGTCGAGGTCAACGAAGGCTTCTTCGTCACCGGCATCCTGTTCCCGCTGATCCTGCCGCCGACCACGCCGCTGTGGCAGGCGGCGCTCGGCATCAGCTTCGGCGTCGTGCTGGCCAAGGAGGTGTTCGGCGGCACCGGCATGAACTTCATCAACCCGGCGCTGGCGGCGCGCGCCTTCCTGTTCTTCGCCTACCCGGCGCAGATCTCGGGCGACGCGGTGTGGGTGGCGGTGGACGGGCACAGCGGCGCCACGGTGCTGGCGCAGCTGCGCCAGATGAGCACGCCGTTCGACCAGGCGGGCCTGCCGTGGTGGAACGCCTTCGTCGGCCTGGAGCCCGGCTCGATGGGCGAGACCTCGGCGCTGGCCTGCCTGATCGGCGCGCTGATCATCGCCGTCACCGGCGTGGGCTCGTGGCGCACGATGGTGGCGGTGGCGCTCGGCACGGTGGGCATGTCGCTCGTCTTCAACGCCATCGGCTCGGCCACCAACCCCTGGTACGCGGTGCCGTTCTGGTGGCACATGGTGCTCGGCGGCTGGGCCTTCGCCACCGCCTTCATGGCCACCGACCCGGTGACCTCGCCGTTCTCCGAGGCCGGCAAGTGGGTCTACGGCATCCTGATCGGCGCCTTCGTGGTGCTGATCCGCGTGCTCAACCCGGCCTACCCCGAGTCGGTGATGCTGGTGATCCTGTTCATGAACGTGGTCGCGCCGCTCATCGACCACGTGTTCGTGCGCGCCAACGTGCGCCGGCGCGAGAAGCGACTCAGTCGGCTGAAGCAGCAACAACAACAGAAGCAGGGCAGCTGATGGCGGCCAACAAGGACTCGGTGCGCTACACGGTGCTCTTCGCCGCCGCGGTGTGCGTGGTGTGCGCGCTGATGGTGGCGGTGGCTGCGGTGTCGCTGGCGCCGCGCCAGGAGGCCAACGCGCGGCAGTACATGCAGAAGAACGTGCTGCTCGCCGCCGGCCTGCTGGAGCCCGGTGCGCCGGCCGGCGAGGCCGAGGTGCGGCGCCTGTTCGGCGAGCGCATCGAGCCGCGCGTGGTGGACTTCCGCAGCGGCGAGCTGGTGCCCGCCGGGCGCATCGACGCCACCGGCTACGACCAGCGCCGCGCGCGCAACGACCCGGCGCAGAGCCGCGCCGCGCCGCCCAACCGCGCCGGCATCGCGCGGCAGCCGCACTACGGCCTCGTCTACTTCGTGCGGCCGCCGGCCGACAAGGGCAGCGTCGAGCAGGTGGTCATCGCGGTGGAGGGCCTGGCGATGTGGGGCACGGTGTACGGCTTCGTCGCGCTGGCGCCCGACGGCAACACCGTCACCGGCCTGGCCTTCTACGACCAGAAGGAGACACCGGGCCTCGGCGGCGAGATCGGCAACCCGAAGTGGCAGGCGCTGTGGCGCGGCCGCAAGGCCTACGACGAGCAGTGGCAGCCCAGGCTCGCGGTGATCAAGGGCCCGGCCGGCCCGGCTGACAAGGACCCGCACCGCATCGACGGGCTGTCGGGCGCCACGATCACCAGCACCGCCATCACGCGGCTGATGCAGTTCTGGCTGTCGGACGAGGGCTACGGGCGCTGGCTGAAGCGCCTGCGCGAGGCGAAGGGAGCGGCCTGAGATGAGCACGGTCAGCAGCACCTGGTGGGGCCCGGCCGAGCGCAAGGCGCTGGTCGCCCCGCTGGTGGACAACAACCCCATCGCGGTGCAGGTGCTCGGCATCTGCTCGGCGCTGGCGGTGACCACCCGGCTGGACAAGGCGCTGGTGATGGGCCTGGGCGTGATCCTCGTCACCGCGCTGGGCAACTTCGCGGTCAGCCTGGTGCGCAAGGCCACGCCGGGGTCGATCCGCATCATCGTTCAGCTGGCCATCATCGCCTCGCTGGTGATCGTGGTCGACCAGATCCTGCGCGCCACGCTGTACGAGCTGTCGCTCGAGCTCTCGGTGTACGTCGGGCTCATCATCACCAACTGCATCGTGATGGGCCGCGCCGAGGGCTACGCGATGAACAACCCGCCCTGGCCCTCGCTGCTCGACGGCATCGGCAATGGCGCCGGCTACGCGGTGCTGCTGCTGATGGTGGCCTTCGCACGCGAGCTGCTCGGCGCCGGCAAGGTGTTCGGCTACACCGTGCTGCCGCTCACCAAGGACGGCGGCTGGTACGAGCCCAACGGGCTGATGCTGCTGGCGCCTTCGGCGCTGTTCCTGCTGGCGCTCATCATCTGGGCGCTGCGCACCTGGAAGCCCGAGCTGCAGGAAAAGGATTGAGGACGCGCCATGGAGCACTACCTCAACCTGTTCGTCAAGAGCATGCTGCTCGAGAACATGGCGCTCGCCTTCTTCCTCGGCATGTGCAGCTTCCTGGCCTGCAGCAAGAAGGTGGACACCGCGCTCGGGCTGGGCGTGGCGGTGGTGTTCGTGCAGGTGCTGACGGTGCCGCTGAACAACCTCATCCTCAAGGGCCTGCTCATCGAGGGCGCGCTCGGCTGGGCGCATCCGTCGCTGGCGACGGTGAACCTGACCTTCCTCGCCTTCATCCTCTTCATCGGCACCATCGCCGCGGCCACCCAGGTGGTGGAGATGGCGGTGGAGCGCTTCGCGCCCAGGCTCTACACCACGCTCGGCGTGTTCCTGCCGCTGATCGCGGTGAACTGCGTCATCCTGGGCGGCGCCCTGTTCATGCAGGAGCGCGACTACACCTTCGGCGAGAGCGTGGTCTTCGCCTTCGGCTCGGGCATCGGCTGGCTGCTGGCCATCGTGGCGATGGCCGGCGTGCGCGAGCGCATGAAGTATTCCAACGTGCCCGACGGGCTCAAGGGCCTGGGCATCACCTTCGTCGTGGCGGGGCTGATGTCGCTGGCGTTCATGGTGTTCTCGGGGATCCAGCTGTGACCGAGGTCGTGCTGGGCGTCGTGATGTTCACTGGCGTGATCCTCGCGCTGGTGGCGGTGCTGCTCGGCGCGCGCAAGCGGCTCGTCACCAGCGGCGACGTCTCGATCACCATCAACGACGATCCGAGCAAGGCCTTCAAGACCGAGAGCGGCAACACGCTGCTCGGTGCGCTGTCGGGCCACGGCATCCTGATCCCGAGCGCCTGCGGCGGCAAGGGCGCCTGCGGCGTATGCGAAGTCGTCGTCAAGGAGGGCGGCGGCGACCTGCTGCCCACCGAGAGCGGCTTCATCTCGCCGCGCGAGGCCAAGCACGGCCTGCGCCTGGCCTGCCAGGTGAAGGTCAAGCGCGATCTGCGCATCGAGCTGCCGCCGGCGGTGTTCAGCGTCGCCAAGTGGCAATGCAAGGTGGTCTCCAACCGCAACGTCGCCACCTTCATCAAGGAACTCGTGCTCGCGCTGCCCGAGGGCGAGGACGTGCCGTTCCGCGCCGGCGGCTACGTGCAGATCGAGTGCCCGCCGCACCGCGTGAAGTTCAGCGACATGGTCATCGAGGCGCCGTTCAAGGAGGACTGGGACAAGTTCGACCTCTGGCGCTTCGAGTCGGTGGTCGACGAGCCGGTGACCCGCGCCTACTCGATGGCCAACTACCCGCTCGAGAAGGGCCAGCTCAAGTTCACGATCCGCATCGCCTTCCCGCCCGGCTACCGCGAAGACCTGCCGCCGGGCAGGATGAGCAGCTACCTGTTCAACCTCAAGCCGGGCGATGCGCTCACCGTGTCGGGCCCGTTCGGCGAGTTCTTCGCGCGCGAGACCGAGGCCGAGATGTGCTTCATCGGCGGCGGCGCCGGCATGGCGCCGATGCGCTCGCACATCTTCGACCAGCTGCTGCGCCTGAACTCGAAGCGCAAGATGACCTTCTGGTACGGCGCGCGCAGCCTGCGCGAGGCCTTCTACGTCGACGAGTTTCACAAGCTCGCCGCCGAGCACCCGAACTTCACCTGGCACCTGGCGCTCTCGGAGCCGCTGCCCGAGGACCACTGGACCGGCGCCACCGGCTTCATCCACAAGGTGCTGCTCGAGCAGTACCTGCGCAAGCACCCCGCGCCCGAGGACATCGAGTACTACATGTGCGGCCCCGGCGTGATGAACAAGGCCGTCATCGCCATGCTGCTCGATCTGGGCGTGGAGCGCGAGAACATCATGCTCGACGACTTCGGTTGACGGGCAAGGAGCGGACCATGAGCACCCTGACCCTGGCCGAACTGGTGAAGGACCGGCGCGCCGACGAGCTGATCTCGCTGCCCGCCAGCGCCAACGTGGCCGACGCGGTGGCCGTGATGTGCGAGCGCGAGGTCGGCGCCGTGCTGGTGATGACCGAGGACGGGCTGGTCGCCGGCCTGTTCTCCGAGCGCGACCTGCTGACGCGCGTGGTGCACGCCGGGCGCGACCCGCAGACCACCCCGCTGTCGCTGGTGATGACGCGCGACGTCAAGTTCGTGACCCCGGCCACCTCCACCGAGGCGGCGCTGGCGCTGATGCACCTGCACCGCTTCCGCCATCTCCTCGTGATCGACGGACCGCGCGTGCACGGTCTGGTCTCGATGCGCGACCTGGTGGTGCAGATCATCAGGAGCGGCGAGGGCCGCTACGAGCAGGTGGTGCGCGGTGCGCGGCCCGTCGGACCCGTCGGGCCCGACGCCGACGTGCGCATCGGCGAATGAACGAAAGGAGACGGGTGATGGATGCCTTGTTGTCGCCGCGCCGCCGCAGCCTGCTGTTGAGCGGCCTGGCCGGTGTGGCGGGCCTGGGTGCCGCCGGGTTCGGCGCCGGCTGTGCGCGAAACGATGGCCGTATGCGGCTCGCCGGCGCCACGATGGGCTCGACCTGGAGCGTGCGCATCGCCGGCTGGCGCGGCCCCGAGCAGGCCGCACGCGATGCCGTGACCGCGGCCTTCGACCGCGTGGTGGCGCTGATGTCGAGCTTCGATGCGGGCTCGGAGCTGGCGCGCTTCAACCGCCATGTCTCGACCGCGCCGTTCGGGTTCTCGCCCGAGACGCTCGCCGTGCTGGCGCGCGCGCAGCAGGTGTCGCTGCTGACCGCGGGTGCCTTCGACATCACCGTGGCGCCGCTGGTCGGCGCCTGGGGTTTCGGCGCCGGCGCGGCGGCGCGCGGCGGCGCGCCCGATGCCGCGGCGCTGGCCGCGCAGCCACTCGGCTGGCACCGCCTCGTGCTCGAGGGGCGAGCGGCGCGCAAGCTCGACCCGCATCTGACGCTGGACCTCAGCGGCATCGCCAAGGGCCACGCCGTCGACCAGGCCGCGCTGGCGCTCGAGGCGCTCGGCGTCGAGCGCTACCTCGTGGAGGCCGGCGGCGAGATCCGCACGCGTGGCCTCAACGCCGAGGACCGGCCCTGGCAGGTGGCCATCGAGAAGCCCGATGCCTGGCCGCAGCAGGTGCAGCGCATCGTGCCGCTGCAGGGCGCGTCGATCGCCACCTCGGGCGACTATCGCAACTTCTACGAGCTCGACGGCCGGCGCGTGCATCACGAGATCGACCCCGCCACGCGCGCCCCCGCGGCGCACGCGCTGGCCTCGGTGAGCGTGGTGCACGGCGAGTGCATGGCGGCCGACGCGCTGGCCACGGCGCTCTACGTGATGGGCCCCGAGCGCGGCCTGGCCTTCGCGCACGAGCACAAGCTCGCGGCGCACTTCATCGTGCGCGAGGCGGCGGCCCTGCGCGAGATCGCCACGCCGGCGCTGCTCGAGTTGGCGGCGTGAACGCATGACCTGGTTCGTGCTCCTGGTCTCGGTGGTGCTGGTCGGGCTGGCGGTGGCCGGCATGGCCATCGGGGTGATGTTCCGCCGGCCCTGCCTGCGCGGCAGCTGCGGCGGGCGCGAGTTGCGCGACGCGCAGGGCCGCAGCCTCTCGTGCGCCACCTGCCCGAACCGCCGGCCGGCGAGCGGTGGCCGATGAAATGAGCGCGCACCGCGAGCTGCAGGCACGCCTCGCTCGCGAGCTGCCCGCGGCGCGCCTCGTCACCGACCCGCTGCGCCTGCTCGCCTGGGGCACCGACGCGAGCTTCTACCGCCTGGTGCCGCGGCTGCTCGTGGTGCTGGACAGCGAGGCCGAACTGCTGCGCCTGCTCGCCCACGCTCGCGAGCTGAAGACGCCGCTCACCTTCCGCGCCGCCGGCACGAGCCTCTCGGGCCAGGCGGTCAGCGATTCGGTGCTGGTGATGCTCGGCGACGGCTTCCGCGGCTGCCGCGTCGGCGAGGGCGGCTGGACGATCTCGCTGCAGCCGGCGGTCATCGGCGCGGCGGCCAACCGGCGCCTGGCGCCCTTCAAGCGCAAGATCGGCCCCGATCCCGCTTCGATCGACGCCGCGATGATCGGCGGCATCGCTGCCAACAACGCCAGCGGCATGTGCTGCGGCACGGCGCAGAACAGCTACCACACGCTCGAGTCGATGCGCGTGGTGCTGGCCGACGGCAGCGTGGTCGACACCGGCGACGCCGCGAGCCGCACCGCGTTCGCGCGGGCCCGCCCCGATCTGGTCGAGGGCCTCGCGGCGCTCGGCCGCGAGGTGCGCGCCGACGCGGCGCTGGCCGCGCGCATCACGCACAAGTTCCGCATCAAGAACACCTGCGGCTACAGCCTGAACGCGCTGGTGGACCACACGGACCCGTTCGAGATCCTCGCCCACCTGATGATCGGCAGCGAGGGCACGCTCGGCTTCATCAGCGAGATCACCTACCGCACGGTGCCCGAGCACGAGCACAAGGCGAGCGCGCTGATCCTGTTCGACGACCTGGAGTCGGCCTGCCGTGCCGTCTCCGCGCTGAAGAGCCAGCCGGTCGCCGCGGTGGAACTGGCCGACCGCGCCGCGCTGCGCTCGGTGCAGGGCAAGCCGGGGCTGCCGGCGGCGTTGGCCGAGGTGGGCGCCGGTGGCGCGGCGCTGCTCGTGGAGACGCGCGCGGCCGACGTGGCCGCGCTGCACGGGCAGATCGCGACGCTCGAGCGCCTGCTGGCCGGTCACCCGACTCGCGAGCCGGCTCGCTTCTCCACCGACGCCGCCGAGTGCGCCGGCTACTGGGCCGTTCGCAAGGGCATGTTCCCGTCGGTGGGCGCGATGCGCGAGACCGGCACCACGGTGATCATCGAGGACGTGGCGTTCCCGGTCGAGCGCCTGGCCGAAGCCACGCTCGACCTGCAGGCGCTGCTGCGGGCGCACGGCTACGACGAGGCCATCATCTTCGGCCACGCGCTCGAGGGCAACCTGCACTTCGTCTTCACGCAGGGTTTCGACGATGCCGCCGAGGTGCGGCGTTATGCCGGCTTCATGGACGCGCTGGCAGACCTGGTGGTCGGCCGGTACGACGGCTCGCTCAAGGCCGAGCACGGCACCGGCCGCAACATGGCGCCCTTCGTCGAGCTGGAATGGGGCGCGCAAGCCACCACGCTGATGCGGCGCATCAAGGCGCTGTTCGACCCCGAGGGCCTGCTCAACCCGGGCGTCATCCTCAACGACGACCCGCGCGCGCACTTGGCGAACCTCAAGCCGCTGCCGGCGGCCGACCCGATCGTCGACAAGTGCATCGAGTGCGGCTTCTGCGAGCCCAAGTGCCCGTCGGCCGGGCTCACGCTCAGCCCGCGCCAGCGGATCGTCGGCTGGCGCGAGATTGCGCGCGTGGAACGCAGCGGCGGCGAGGCACGCGAGCTGCGTGCGCTCTACGACCACGCCGGCATCGACACCTGCGCCGCCTGCGGGCTGTGCGCCACCGCCTGCCCGGTGGGCATCGAGACCGGGCTGCTGATCAAGGCGCTGCGCGGACGGCAGGCGGGGTCGCTGGCGCGCGGCGTGGCCTCGGCCGTGGCGAAGAACTACGGCGCGATGACGGCCGGCGTGCGCCTCGGCCTGGGCGCGGCCGACCTGCTGCACGGCGCGGTCGGCACGGCCACGATGAAGGGCGCGCTCGACGGACTGCGTTCGCTCTCGGGCGGGCGCCTGCCCAAGTGGTCGCCGGCGCTGGCGCGGCCGGTGCACTTCGTGCCGCCGCGCGAGCGCTTCGGCAGCGGCATGCCGATCGTCTACTTCCCCAGCTGCGCGGCGCGCAACATGGGCCCGCAGCGCGGCGACGGCGACCCGAAGCAGCCGATGCCCGAGTCGGCCGAGCGGCTGTTCCGCAAGGCCGGCTTCGACGTGATCTACCCGGATGCGCTGGCGGGGCTGTGCTGCGGCCAGCCGTTCGAGAGCAAGGGTCTGGTCGATGCTGCCGATGCGAAGTCGGCCGAGCTCGAGGCCGCTCTGCACGCCGCCAGCGACGGCGGGCGGCTGCCCATCGTCTTCGACACCAGCCCCTGTGCGTACCGCATGAAGAAGTTCCTCGCCGGCCGCCTGCCACTGCACGACGTGATCGAGTTCGTCCACGACGAGGTTCTGCCACGCGTGGACCTGCGCCCACGCGAGGCCACGGTGGCCGTGCACCCGGTGTGCAGCGCGCGCAAGATGGGCCTGGCGGACAAGCTGACGGCGATCGCCGCGCGCTGCGCCACGCAGGTGGTCACGGTGGAGGAGGTGCAATGCTGCGGCTTCGCCGGCGACCGCGGCTTCACGCACCCGGAGCTGAACGAACACGCGCTGCGCCACCTGAAGGCGGCGCTGCCGGCCACTTGCGAGGCCGGTTATTCGACGAGCCGCGCCTGCGAGATCGGCCTGTCGGAGCACGCCGGCCGGCCCTACCGCTCGATCATCCAGCTCGTGGAGGCCTGTGTCGCATGAAGAAGGAGGGAAGCCCATGAAGGTCGGCCTGTTCGTGCCCTGCTACGTCGACGCCTTCTTCCCCGAGGTGGCGTTGGCCACGCTCGAGCTGCTCGAGCGCCTGGGCTGCGAGGTGGGCTACCCGCTCGAGCAGACCTGCTGCGGCCAGCCGATGGCCAACAGCGGCTGCGAGGCCGACGCCGCCGGCGCCGAGGCGCTCTTCGTGCGCAACTTCGCCGGCTACGACCACATCGTGGCGCCCTCGGGCAGCTGCGTGCACCACGTGCGCGATCACCTCACCGCGGTGGAGCAGACGCCCGAGGTGAGCGGCGTGCGCCGGCGCACCTTCGAGCTGGTGGAGTTCGTGCACGACGTGCTGGGCGTGCGCGAGTTTCCGTGGGCCGAGTTCCCCCACACCGTGGGCCTGCACAACGGCTGCTCCACGCTGCGCAAGCTCGGCACGGCAAGCTACTCGGAGATCGTGATGCCCGAGCATTCCAAGCCGAAGACGCTGCTCGCGGCGGTCAAGGGCATCCGCTTCGCCACGCCCGAGCGGCCCGACGAGTGCTGCGGCTTCGGCGGCACCTTCTCGGTGTACGAGGAGCCGGTGTCGGCGCGCATGGGCCAGGACAAGGTGCGCGACCACCAGCGCGCCGGCGCCGAGTACATCGTCAGCGCCGACATGAGCTGCCTGATGCACCAGAAGGGCTGCGCCGAGCGCATGGAGCTGCCGGTGAAGTTCATCCACATCGCGCAGATCCTCAACGGAGCACGCGAATGAGCCGGGTCGACCACGCCGAGGCCTCGAGCGAATTCATCGCCTCGAGCGACCACCTCGAGTTCCACGACCGCCGCCTGTGGGACCTGCGCAGGAAGCGCGACCGCGCCACCGCCGCCGTGCCCGAGTGGGAGACGCTGCGCGACCTGGCCTCGGCGATCAAGGAACACACGCTCACGCACCTGGCCGACTACCTCGAGCAGTTCGAGCGCGCGGCGCGCGCCAACGGCGCCGTGGTGCACTGGGCGCGCGACGCCGCCGAGCACAATCAGATCGTGCACCGCATCCTGGCCGAGCGCGGCGCGACCACGCTGGTCAAGAGCAAGTCGATTCTGACCGACGAGTGCGAGATGCGCCAGCACCTGGAGGCGCGCGGCATCGCGGTCATCGAGACGGATCTCGGCGAGCGCATCCAGCAGCTCGACGACGAGCCGCCCAGCCACATCGTCGTGCCGGCGGTGCACAAGCTGCGCGCCGACGTGGCCGCGGTGTTCGCGCGCACGCTCGGCACCGACCCGGACAACCACGACCCGCACTACCTGGCCGAGGAGCAGCGGCGCACCACGCGGCCTTCGTTCCTGAACGCCGATGCCGGCATGACCGGCGCCAACTTCGCGGTGGCCGAGACCGGCGCCATCGTCGTCTGCACCAACGAGGGCAACGCCGACCTGTCGGTGCACCTGCCGCGGCTGCACATCGCGTCGGTGGGCATCGAGAAGATCGTCCCGCGCACCGGGCACCTGGGCGTGTTCGTGCGCATGCTCTCGCGCAGCGCGCTCGGCTCGCCGATCACGCAGATGACCAGCCACTTCCGCGCGCCGCGCCCGGGCGCCGAGATGCACATCGTGCTGGTGGACAACGGCCGCAGCGAGCGGCTGGGCATGGCCGACTTCTGGACCTCGCTCAAGTGCATCCGCTGCGGCGCCTGCATGAACACCTGCCCGGTGTACCGGCGCAGCGGCGGGCTGAGCTACGGCGCCACCTACTCGGGGCCGATCGGCGTGATCATCGACCCCACCTACGACCTGCGCAAGTACAGCGCGCTGCCCTTTGCCAGCACGCTCAACGGCAGCTGCAGCGCGGTGTGCCCGGTGAAGATCGACATCCACCAGCAGATCTACACCTGGCGCCGCGTGGTGGCCGAGCGCAACGCGCTGCCGTTCGCCAAGAAGCAGGCGATGAAGATGGCGGGCCGGCTGATGGCGAGCCCCGCGCTGTTCCGCGCCGCGGTGGAGGCGGCCGGTGCGGGCGTCGAGTACCTGCCGCGCGTGATGCTCTACAACCGCTTCAACGCCTGGGGCAAGCAGCGCGAGGTGCCGGCCGCGCCGGGGCTGACGTTCAGGCAGTGGTGGTTGAAGAACCGTGGCGGCAAGGGTGGGGAGGGCCAGAGCGGATGAGCGCGCGCGAAGACATCCTGTCCCGTGTCCGGCGCCTGCAGCCGGCCGCGGTGGAGATGCCGGCGCTGCCGGTGTTCGACGCGCCGGCGCCGACGTTCGCCGCCTTCGCCGCGGCGCTGGAGCGCATGGGCGGCAAGGTGGCACCGCCGCTGGCGGCCGGTACGGATGCCGAAGCGGCGCTGCGCACGCTGTTCCCCCAGGCCGGCGTGGTCTGCTCGGCCTCGCCCGAGATCGCCGGCACGCGGGCGCTCGCCGCCATCCGGCGCCCGGCCGAGCTCGAGGACGTGGACGTCGGCGTCGTGCGCGCCGCCTTCGGCGTGGCCGAGACGGGCTCGGTGCTGCTCACCGAGGCGGAGCTGCAGGTCGAGGCGCTGGCCTTCCTGCCGCAGCACCTGCTCGTGCTGCTCGACCCCGCGCGCATCGTCGCCACGCTGCACGACGCCTACCGCGACGCCGCCTTCGCCAGCGCCCGCTACACGCTGCTGCTCACCGGCCCCTCGGCCACCGCGGACATCGAAGGCGTGCTGATCCACGGCGCGCAGGGCGTGCGCAGCCTCACCGTGCTGCCGCTGGCCGCGCCGCAGGCGCCCTGATGCCGCCGCCGGGCGTGCCGATCTCCGGCTCCGACCTGCGCGGCGCCGCGCGCCTGGCCACCGACGCCACGGCCGGCCTCACCGACCTCGTCGAGGCGCTGCACGAGCGCATCGCGCGCGTGCCGGGCCTGTCGCCGAAGGCGCTCGACGGGCGCACCGGCGGCATCACCGGCCTCGTGTACCGCAGCATCCGCGGCGTCACGCGCGTGGTGGGCGGCAGCATCGAGGCCCTGCTCGGCCTGATCGGCCCGGCGCTCGGCGGCGACGAGCCGCTGCCCGAGCGCGAGGCGCTGATCGCCGCGCTCAACGGCGTGCTCGGCGACTACCTGGCCGCCACCGCCAACCCGCTGGCCATCGCGCCGGCCTTGCGCCGCGAGGGTCGCGCGCTGGAGATCGAGCGCGCCGCGCTGGCGCGTGCCTTTCCCGAGGCCGGCGGCGAGATCCTGGTGCTGGTGCACGGCCTTTGCATGAACGACCTGCAGTGGCAGCGCAAGGGCCACGACCACGGCGCCGTGCTGGCGCGCGAGCTCGGCCTGGCGCCGCTGTACCTTCACTACAACAGCGGGCTGCACGTCTCGATCAACGGCCATGCGCTGGCCGAACGGCTCGAACGGCTCGTCGAGCAATGGCCGCAGCCGGTGCAGCGGCTGGTGCTGCTCGGCCACAGCATGGGCGGGCTGGTCGTGCGCAGCGCGCTGCATTACGGCATGCAGTCGGCCCGGCGCTGGTGCGCCAAGGCGAGCGACGCGGTGTTCCTCGGCACGCCGCACCATGGGGCGCCGCTGGAGCGCGCCGGCCACTGGGTCGACCTGCTGCTCGGCGCCACACCCTACGCCGCGCCGTTCGCGCGCCTGGGCCGCGTGCGCAGCGCCGGCATCACCGACCTGCGGCACGGCAACCTGCTCGACGAGGACTGGGTCGGCCGCGACCGCTTCGCGCACGGCGCCGACCGGCGCCAGCCGGTGCCGCTGCCGGCGGGTGTGCGCTGCTACGCGGTGGCCGCCAGCCTGGGCCAGCAGGGCGGCGAACTCGAGGAGCGCCTGCTCGGCGACGGCCTCGTTCTGCTGGCCAGCGCGCTCGGCCGCCACCGCAGCCCGGCGCGCTGCCTCGACTTCCCGCCCGCGCATCAGTGGGTGGGCTACGGCATGAACCATCTCGACCTGCTCGACCGGCCCGAGGTCTACGCCGAGTTGCGGCGCTGGCTCGGCACCCCGGGTCCGGACGGCGCCGCGGCGTTGCCGGTCGCCCAACCCTAGGGCGAGTCCGGCGGCGCAATTCGGGTCGGCTTGACCCGCGTCAATGGCGCTCGCCGTGCGCGGCGCAGAGTTCTCCCCGTTCGATCCGCCGAACCAGGAGAAACCCGATGAGAACCCGCTTGAGCCTGATCACGCTGGCCGCCCTGCTCGCCGCGTGCGAATCGCCGCTGCCGCCGGCGCCGCCCAACACGCTGGTGGCCGCGAAGGCCGAACGTGCGCCCGACATGAACGCCGGCGCGGCCGACGCGCTGTGGCGCCGCGCCCAGCCCCTGAACGTGAAGCTGGTCGACGGCGCCAACTTCGCCGGCGGCAAGGGCGAGACCACCGGCACGCTGAAGGCGCTGTACACCGCCGACACGCTGTACATGCTGATCCAGTACGCCGACCCCACGAACTCGGTGCGCCGCAGCCCCTACCAGAAGCAGGCCGACGGCACGTGGAGGCTGCTGCGCGACCCGGCCAACAAGGGCGGCGACGACAACCTCTACTACGAGGACAAGTGGGCCATCCTGTGGGCCGCCAGCCCGGTGCGCAACTTCGACCGCCAGGGCTGCACCGTGGCCTGCCACCTCGGCGAGGGCAAGCCCTTCGGCAACAAGTACACGCGCGACGAGGGCGAGATCCTCGACATGTGGCACATGAAGGGCCTGCGCACCGCGGTGCTCGGCCAGGTCGACGACCAGTACACCGACCACACCCGCTACGACAAGGACAAGAGCCCCAACGCCGGCCGCAAGGGCGATCCGGGCGGGCCCGAGTACCGCGCCATCCCGCTGGAGAACGGGCTGCCCAAGTTCATGCACAAGAGCGGCATCGCGGCCAACGCGCCGGGCGGCCAGTACTGGATCGCGCTGGGCGACGAGGTGCCGTTCGACGACAGCCGCTTCAAGCCCGGCGACGAGGTGGCGGGCCACGTCAGCATCCCGGTCAAGGGCGACCGCGCCGACGTGCGCGTGGCCATGAGCTGGAAGGACGGCGTGCACACCTCGGTGGTGAGCCGCAGGCTCGTCACCGGCAGCAAGTTCGACGTGCAGTGGAGCGACCTGAACGCGCGCTACACCTTCGGCTTCGCGGCGTTCGACAACGCCCAGGTGCGGCATGCGACGGTGGACGATGCGCTGACGCTGGTGTTCGCGAAGTGAGGCCGGCGCGGGGCGGCCTGCCCGCCCCGCACGCGCTCGTGCGCCGCGGGCCGCCGCGTCGCTGCGGAGGCGAGGGGCCGGGGGGCCGGCGAGCCGAGGCCTAGGGCCGCCCCGTCTCGATCATCGACTTGAGCCGCGTGAACTGCTGGGCGAGCACGTCGTCCACCGCCGGCGCGAGCTTGTCCAGCGCCAGCTCCGCGGCGCCGCTGACGCGGTAGCTCAGGCGCACCGCGGTCTTGCCGTCGCTGCGGCTCGTCACCAGCGTGAGCACGCCGCGCGCCGGCAGCGCGAGCAGCGGGCCGAGCGTCGCCTCCATCACGATCAGGCGGCCCGGGATGACCTGCAGCACCAGGGCGTGGCGGGCCGACGCGCCGTCGCCCCAGCGTTCGCACCAGCAGCCGCCGGCGCTCGGCTCCAGGCTCATGTTGCGCGTGTCGCCCGAGAAGCTGTGGCCCGGGTTCCACCAGGCCGGCAGGCGCACCAGCACCTCGTACACCTGGGCCGGCGTGGCGGCCACCTCGGCGCGGTGGGTGGACTCGAAGTGCGCGGCCGAGACGCCGCTGAGCTCGGCGAAGGCGGGGCCGGCGGCGACCAGCGTGCCGAGTGCGCCGAGCGCGCCCAACACGAAGGCCGAACGCACCGCAGCGCAGCCTGCCGCGGCCTTCATCGCCACACCCCGAGCAGCGCGCCCATCACGGTGTAGGCCAGCACCTGGTAGCCCGCGTTGACGAGCCACAGCTTCAAGGGGCGCTGCTCGAACAGGTAGATGACGCCGAGCGACATCGCCACCCAGCCCAGGCCGGCGGCGAAGCCGGCGAACAGGCCGAAGCCGAGGCTCGCCTTGGGCCCGATGAAGGCCGCGAGGTTGAAGGCCATCACCAGGTGCGCCAGCGCCGCCAGGCCGAACACCTTGCCCATCGAGGCGCGCCGCGTCTGCTCCTCGGTCAGGCCGGCGGCCTGCATCCAGGGCTTGGCGAAGGCGAGCGGCGAGTACCACAGGCCGCCGATCACGAATCCGATCGCCGCCGCGGCGAGCACCGCGGGATAATGAATCTGCACGCCGTCCATCGCTGGTCTCCTCGGGTTCACCCGGATGCCGATGCGGCGCATGCTGGCGGTCGCGGCCGCGGCCGGCCAGAGGCCCGCCACCGAAGCCCGACAACGCGATGCCGAAGCCCGACACCGGAGCACCGAACCCGCCGGCCGCGGCGCGCTTCGACGACCGCGTGCCGATCGCCGTGGGCGTGCCCGCCTTCGGCATCGCCATCCCCTGGCTGACCGGCCTGTACGGCCCGCTGACGCCGGCGCGGCCGCTGTGGTGGGCCGGCCAGGCCCTGTTCGTCGCGCTGGCCGCCGCGATCTGGCTGGGCAACCGTTGGCTGCTGTTCAAGCAGCGCGAGCACTTCGACTGGTTCAACCACCCGCAGCGCAAGCTGCTGATGCTGGTGACGGCCAACGTGCTGTACACGGCGCCGCTGACCGTCGCCGTGCTGCTGGCGTGGTTCGGCCTCGCGGGCCTGCCGCGCGACGCCAACGCGCTGCAGACGGTGACGCTGACCAACGTGATCTGCGTGCTCTTCGTCACCCACGCCTACGAGACGATGTTCCTGATCCGCGAACGCGAGTCCGACCTGCTGCGCGTGGCGCTGCTCGAGCGCGCCGGCGCCGAGGCGCAGCTGGCGGCGCTCAAGGCGCAGGTCGACCCGCACTTCCTGTTCAACAGCCTGAACACGCTCGGCCACCTCATCGTGCACGAGCCGGCGCGCGCGCGCGAGTTCTGCGACACGCTGGCCGAGGTGTACCGCTACGTGCTGGCCAGCCGCGACCGTGACACCGTGCCGCTGGCCGACGAGCTGCAGTTCGTGCGCCGCGTGCACAGCCTGCTGGCGCTGCGCTTCGGCAGCGCGATGCAGCTCAGTCTCGACCCGGCGCTCGACGCCGAGGCGGCGCGCTGGCGCATCCCGCCGCTCGGGCTGCAGACGCTGCTGGAGAACGCCGTCAAGCACAACCAGGTCGGGCGCGACGCGCCCCTGGCGGTGCAGCTGGCGCTGGCCGGCGACCACGTGCGCGTGAGCAACCCGTGCCGCCCGCGGCTGAGCATGCTGCCCGGTCGCGGCGCGGGCGCCGATGGCCTCGGGCTGGCCAACCTCGACGAGCGCTGCCGCTTCGTCACCGGGCGCGCGCTGCGGCGCTCGGAGCAGGGCGGGCACTTCGTGGTCGAGGTGCCGATGCTGGCGGCGGCGGCGTGAGCAAGCGCGCATGAAGGTCTTCATCGCCGAAGACGAGCCGCCGGCGCGCGAGCGCCTGATCGAGACGCTGGCGCGCGTGGCGCCCGACGTGCGCGTGCTCGGCCATGCCGACAGCGTGTCGGCCACCGCGGCGTGGCTGCAGGCGCACCCGCCGCCGGACCTGCTGCTGCTGGACATCCAGCTCGCCGATGGCCTCTCGCTGGATCTCTTCCAGGCGCATCGCGTGCGCCTGCCGGTGGTCTTCACGACCGCCTACGACCGCTTCGCGCTCGACGCCTTCCGCGCGCTGGCGGTGGACTACCTGCTCAAGCCGGTGGCCGACGACGCGCTGGCGCAGGCGCTGGCCAAGGTGCGGCAGTTCCGCGCCCACTTCGAACAACCCCAACCGCCGCAACAGCCCCGACAGCCCCGACAGCCCCAACTTCCGCCCGATCCGTCCGGCGGCTACGCGCCGCGGCTGGCCTGCCGGCTGGGCGCCGTGCACCACGCGCTGGCGGTGGCGCAGATCGCGCGCCTGGTGTCGCTGGACAAGACCACGCATGCGGTGGCGCTGGACGGCCGCCGCTTCACCGTCGACCGGCCGCTGGCCGAGCTGGAGCAGATGCTCGACCCGGCGCGCTTCTTCCGCGCCTCGCGCCAGGTGATCGTGGCGGCGCAGGGCGTGCGCCACTACGCGGCGGCCGGCAAGGGGCGGCTGACGCTGACCCTGCTGCCCGACGGCGAGACGCTCGCCGTGGCGCAGGAGCGCGCGGCGGCCTTCCGCGCCTGGTGGGAGCGCGCGCCGGCGGGTTGAGGATGCGTGGCTAGAGCCGCGCCACGCGCCCCTCGCGCACCAGCGGCGCGTACAGCGCGGTGTCGGCCGCCACGCGTGCGCGCAGCTGCGCCGGCGTCGACGGCGTGAGCTCGAAGCCGAGCGGCGCGACCCGCGCGCGCACCTCGGGCGCCTCGATCGCAGCGACGAGGTCGCGCTGCAACTGATCGACCAGCCCCGCCGGCGTGCCCGCCACCGCGGCCAGTCCGGCCCAGGGGTGCATCTCGACCTCGGGCGCGCCGGCCTCGGCCAGCGTGGGCAGTTGCGGATGGTCCTTGAGCCGAGTGCGCGACGCCACCGCCAGCACCTTGAGCTTGCCGCGCTGGATGAGGCCGCTCGCGGTGGCCAGGCCGAAGGCGGTGAAGTCGACCTCGCCCGCGGCGACCGCGGTGAACAGGCTGCCCACGTCCTTGAACGGCACGTGCAGCAGCTGCACGCCGGCGGCACGCGCCAGGCTCTCGATGGCCACGTGGCTCGGATGGCCGTTGCCGAGCGTGGCGTAGCTCACGCGGCCGGGTGCGCGGCGTGCTGCGTCGAGCAGCGGCGCGACGCCGCTCCAGCGCCCCTCGCCGGCCACCAGGATGGCGAAGGTGGTGTGGAACAGCAGCGTCAGCGGCAGCAGGTCCTTCTGCGGGTCGTAGGGCAGGCTGTCGTGGATCAGCGGGTTGACGCACATCGTGGCGGTGTCGACCAGGAACAGCGTGTGCCCGTCGGCCGGCGTGCGCCGCAGCTCGCCGAAGGCCACGATGCCGGAGGCGCCGGGCTTGTTGTCGACGATCACCGGCTGCTGCCACTGGCGCGCCAGCACCTCGGCCACGGCGCGCGTCACCACGTCGGGGCCGACGCCCACGTTGTAGGGCACGACGATGCGCACCGCGCGTTCGGGAAAGCGCTGCGGCAACGCGAAGGCCGGCGCGCCGAGCGCGGCGGCGCCGAGCAGCAGGTGGCGGCGCCTCAGCCGGGCCATGCGGCGCTCCACAGGCGGTCGAGCACGGCGCCGCTGGCCAGCAGCACGGCGTAGAGCAGCTCGAGCTTGAAGGTGCGGAACAGCACGCCGTTGAAGGCCAGGCCGGGCGGGCAGTGCAGGAAGTCGCGGCGCAGCGCCCAGGCCGCCGGCAGCAGCAGCAGCGGCAGCAGCAGCGCCGGTGCCGCGGCCAGCCAGGCCACCAGCGGCGTGAGCACGAAGGGCCCGATCAGCAGCAGCGTGTACAGCCGCTGCCCGGCCGTGGCGCCGAAGGTCACGGCGAAGGTGCGCCGGCCGACCAGCGCATCGTGCGCGATGTCGCGCTGGTTGTTCACCGCGAGCGCCGCCGCGGCCAGCGCGCCGATCGCCACCGCCGACACCACCGAGGCGGCGCCGATGGCATCGGTGAGCACCCAGTCGGTGCCCATCACCGCCACCAGGCCGAAGAAGACGAACACCGTCAGCTCGCCGAACGGCGTGTAGGCGATCGGCTTCGGCCCGCCCATGTAGGCCAGCGCCGCCACCAGCGAGCCGATGCCGATGGCCAGCACCGGCCAGCCGCGCAACGCCACCAGCACGAGGCCGATCAGCGTGGCCAGCACCGCCACGCCGACCACCGCACGCCGCACCGTGCGCACCGGCAGCCAGCCGAGCGCGGTGGCGCGCGGCAGCCCGGTGCGCGTGCCGCTCGCCTCGCCGCCGCGCACCGTGTAGCCGACGTCGTTCTGCAGGTTGGTGACGATCTGCACCAGCAGCGCCGCGGCCAGCACGACGAGCGCGACTTGCAGGTCGAGCGTGCCGCTGCGCTGCCAGCCGAGCGCCGCGCCCACCAGCACCGGGCTCACCGCGACGAGCAGGCTGTTGGGCCGCAGGGCGGCCAGCCAGGCGGCCGGCGAGCCGGCGCGCACGGCCGGCAGCGCGGGCACCGCCGGCGGCGGGTTGGTCGTGGTTCGTTCAGTACCGGCCATGGGTCTTGGTGATGTAGTGGGTGAGCTCGCTGGCCTGCGCCGCCAGTTGATGCTGCGCCCGGTGCACGCGGCGCACGATGGCGCGCATCAGGCGGTAGACGATATGCGGCTCGCTGTCGAGCAACGCCTCGAGCTGGCTGCGCTCCAGCCCGAGCACGCGGCAGGCGCCGCGCGCCACGAACGAAGCGTAATGCACGTTGTCGTCGAGGAACGACATTTCGCCCACCATGTCGCCCTTGCCGAGCGTGAACAGCGGCACCTCCTCGGGCGTGCCGGCGGCGCGCAGCACGGCGATGCTGCCGGCCACGATCTCGTAGAGCCGGTTGTCGCTGCGGCCCTCGGGAACGAGCACCTCGCCGTCGGCGAGGTCGCGCAGCGTGAGCAGCAAGGCCAGCGTGCGGCATTGTTCGTCGGTCATCTCGGCCGCCAGGCGCGAGGCGCGCAGCGCGTCGTAGGGGGTGGTCGGGTTCATCCTGGGGTCTCCCCGGGTTCGGCCAGCGCCACGTCGTCGGCGCGCCGGATGAAGGCGTCGACGAGGGAGTTGGCCAGGTTGTCGAAGACGGGGCCGGCGAGGGCGCCGAGCAGCGCCGAGTCCAGCTCGTAGCCGAGCCTGAAGTCGACGCGGCAGCCCCAGTCGGCCAGCGGTGTCAGGTCCCACCGGCCTTCGAAGCGGCGGAACGGTCCTTCCTGCAGCCCGATGGTCATCCAGTGCGGCGGCTGCATCGGGTTGCGCGTCACGAAGTCCAGGTGCAGCCCGTGCCAGCGCACGGCCAGGCGCGCCACCACCAGCGCGTCGCTGCGCTCGAGGATGGTGGCCGACGCGCACCAGGGCAGGAACGCCGGGTAGTGCTCGGCCCGCTCGATGACGCCGAACAGCCGCGCGGGCGGATGGGCGACGAGGGCGCTGCGCAGGATGTCCACGTTCACGCTCCGCCGCGCGCGCGCCCCGCGCCGCGGCGCATGGCGATGGCGTCTTCCTGTTCCAACTCCTCGAGGCGCGCCTCGATGCCGGCGACGTCGCGCCGTACCTCGGGCAGCAGCACGTCCTGCAAGGCCCGCGCGCGGCGCACCGAGCGGCGGTAGTCGGCCGACAGGCGCTCGAGGTTGCCGCTCACCGCGGCCAGCGGCGCCGCGGCGGCGAGCAGCGCGGCGAAGGCGGCGCGGCAGCGGCGCAGCTCGGGCGAGTCACCCACCGAGGGTGGCGCGGCGGGGCCGGGGGGCTGCCGTTCGGTCGGCGGTGGTGCCTCTCGCGCCGCCTCCCGCTCCGTCTCCCGCTTGGTTTCCCGCTTGGTTTCCCGCTCCTTCTCCCACCGGGCCTCGAGCAGCCGCACGCCCATCAGCGACGAAGCCTGCGTGACCAGTCGCGCGCCCGTGTCGTCGAGCGGCGGCCGCACCTGCAGGCCCTGCAGGCCGTGGCGCGCCAGCGCCGCGGCGAGCGCGCGCATGGCCTGCTCGTGCGCCTGCTCGAGCGCCGCCGCCAGCACGGCATGGCGGCCGAGCTGGCGCAGCATCTCGCCGGCCAGCAGCAGGCACTTCTCGTCGAGGAAGACATGGCCTTCGTGCAGGGCGCGCTGCTCGTCGTGCAGCTCGAGCAGCGCGGCGCGCGTGGGGCTCGCGGTCCTCATGGCTGCGCGGGCGCGGCCGACGCCGCCGAGACCGTGGCCGCCTTCGCGGCGAGGTGCTGCTCGATCTGCGCATCCGACAGCCGCGACAGCTCGCTCGCCGGCAGACCGGCCAGCAGCTGCCAGCCGATGGCCATGCTCTGGTCCAGCGTGCGCGGCGTGTCCTGGTTGACCAGCCGCCGCTCGAAGGCCTGGCCGAAGGCGAGGTACTGGCGGTCGGTGGCCGCCAGCCCCTCCTCGCCGACCACGCTGGCCAGCACGCGCGACTGCACGGCGCGCGCGTAGGCGGCGTAGAGCTGGCTGGCCAGCGCCGGGTGGTCGGGGTGGGTGTAGCGCGCGCCGGTGCCGTCCTTCATCAGCCGCGACAGGCTCGGCAGCACGTCCACCGGCGGGTACACGCCGAGCCGGTCGAGCTCGCGCGAGAGCACGATCTGGCCTTCGGTGATGTAGCCGGTGAGGTCGGGGATCGGGTGGCTGATGTCGTCGGCCGGCATCGTGAGGATCGACAGCTGCGTCAGCGTGCCGCCGCGCCCGTGGCCGGCGCGCAGCGTGCCGGCGCGCTCGAACAGCGTCGCCAGGTCCGAGTACAGGTAGCCCGGGAAGCCCTTGCGGCTGGGGATCTCGCCCTTGCTCGAGCTGACCTCGCGCAGCGCCTCGGCGTAGTTGGTCATGTCGGTGAGGATGGCCAGCACGTGCTTGCCGCAGCTGAAGGCCAGGTACTCGGCCGCGGTGAGCGCGAAGCGCGGCGTGAGCAGGCGCTGGGTCGACGAGTCGCTGGCCAGGTTGAGGAACAGCGCGGTGCGCTCGAGCGCACCGCTCTGCTCCAGGCTGGCGCGGAAGAACTCGGCGCTGTCGTGCGGCACGCCGATGCCGGCGAAGACGATGGCGAAGTCACTGTCGCCGTCGCGCAGCCGCGCGTGGCGCGCGATCTCCACCGCCAGCCGGTCGTGCGGCAGCCCGCCGCAGGAGAAGATGGGCAGCTTCTGCCCGCGCACCAGGCTGTTCATCAGGTCCAGCGTGGTCACGCCGGTCTCGATGAAGTCGCGCGGGCCGGCACGCGCCACCGGGTTGATCGGCGCGCCGTCGATGCGCGCACGCTCGCGTGCCGCGATCGGCGGGCCGCCGTCGATCAGGCGGCCGACGCCGTCGAACACGCGGCCGAGGATCGACGGCGCGAGGCCGAAGCTCGGCGGCTCGCCCTGGAAGCGCACCACCGTGTCGGGCAGGTTGAGCCCGGCCGTCGACTCGAGCACCTCGATGGTGATGAAGCCCTCGTCGAGCGCGGCGACGCGGCCGCGGCGTGCCGCGCCGTCGCGCGCGATGACCTGCACCGCGTCGCCCAGGCCCACGTCGAGCGTGCGGCGCAGGAACAGCAGCGGCCCTTCGAGCCGCGCGGCGGCGCCTTCAGCGGCCAGCAGCATCGGCGGTCTCCGGGGATGGGTTGGGCGTGGCCGGCGCGGCGGCCTCCGCGGCCGGCGTGGCCAGCGCCGCGAACTCGCTGTCGACGCGCGCCTCCAGCGCCTTGAAGCGCTCGAGCTCGGCGTTGCCGATCTCCTCGCCCATGCGCTGCACCGCGCGCACCACCGGCAGCGCGGCGATGCGCTCGGGGTGCACGCCGCCGGCGAGCGCGGCCTCGGCGCGGTCCAGCGTGCGCGCCAGCACGCGCATCATCGCGCCCTGGCGCTCGGGGGTGCAGACGCGGTCCACCTCCGAGAAGGCCGACTGGCGCAGGAACGCGTCGCCCAGCAGCTCGGCGGCGAACAGCGTCAGCTGCTGGGCGAGCGGCAGCGCGTCCTTGCCGATGATGCGCGCCATGCGCTCCAGGCGCGCCTGGTCGTCGAGCAGCGCGAGGAAGCGCCGGCGCAGCTCGAGCCACTGCGCGTTGCCGTGGCTTGCCCACCAGGGCGCGAAGCCGCGCGCGTCTTCGGCGTAGCTCTGCAGCGGGTGCACGGCGGGGTAGAAGCGGGCCTGCGCGCGCTTGACGTCGAGCGCCCAGAAGGCGCGAACATAACGCTTGGTGTGGCTGGTCACCGGCTCGCTGAAGTCGCCCGAGGGCGGGCTGATGGCGCCGATCAGCGTGACCGAGCCGCGGCCGGCGCCGAGCGTCTCGACGACCGCCGCGCGCTCGTAGAACTCGGCCAGGCGCGACGACAGGTAGGCCGGGTAGCCGCCCTCGCCCGGCAGCTCGCCGAAGCGGCCCGAGACCTCGCGCAGCGCCTCGGCCCAGCGGCTCGTGCTGTCGGCCATCAGCGCCACGTCCAGGCCCTGGTCGCGGAAGTACTCGGCCACCGTGACGGCACTGTAGATGCTCGCCTCGCGCGCCGCCACCGGCATGTTGCTGGTGTTGGCGATGATGACGGTGCGCTCCATCAGCGCGCGGCCGTTCTTCGGGTCGGTGAGCTGCGGGAACTCCTCGAGCACGCCGGCCAGCTCGTTGCCGCGTTCGCCGCAGCCGAGGTAGACGATGACGTCGGCCTGCGCGCCCTTGGCGAGTGCCTCCAGCAGCACCGTCTTGCCGGTGCCGAAGCCGCCCGGGATGGCCGCCTTGCCGCCGAGCGCCACCGGGAACAGGCTGTCGAGGATGCGCTGGCCGGTGACGAGCGGCGCACCCGGCGCCAGGCGCGCGCGCACCGGGCGCGGCGTGCGCACCGGCCAGTCGTGCGCCATGGTCAGCGCGCGCGGCTCGCCGCCTTCGCCGGCGAGCGTGCAGACGACCGCGTCCTCGCGCTGCCGTCCGGCGGGTGCGACCTCGAGCACGGACCCGCGGGCATCGGGCGGCACCAGCAGGCTCTGCGTGCGGCCCGAGTCCCCACGCACGCTGGCGAAGACCTGCCCCGGCGCGACGCGCTCGCCGGGCTTGACGCGCGGCTCGAAGTCGAACGCCGCGGCCGCCGCCTCGCGCTGCCCGGGCACGACGAAGGGACCGGGCAGCCCGGCCAGCGGGCGCAGCAGGCCGTCGAAGATGTTGCCGAGCAGGCCGGGGCCGAGGCGGATGGCCAGCGGCAGCCCGTCGCCGTGCACCTCGGTGCCGGGCCTCAGGCCGGTGGTGTCCTCGTAGACCTGCACGGTGATGTCGTCGCCGTCGAGCTTGACCACCTCGCCGAGCAGCGCCAGCGGACCCACGCGAACCGCCTCGCGCAGCGCGAACGGGCCTTCGGCGCGCGCGCGCAGCACGGGCCCGCTGATCCAGTGAAGGGTCGCGCGGCTCATGGGGCACCCGCCTCGAGCAGGCCGACGATGCGGCCGCCGATCTCGTCGCGGTCGGCGAGCAGGCCTTCGAGCGTGGCGTCGACCACGTTGCCGCCGGCCACGATGCGCAGCCCGGCGCCGAGGCGCGCATCGGCCACGAAGCGTGGCGCGTGCAGCCGCCCGGTGAGCACGGCGCGTTCGGCCTCGGGCCAGGGCAGTGCGTGCTGCATCGTCCAGCCGGTGGGGCCACCGCTGTCGCCGAACAGGCGCTCGGCATCGCGCAGCGCCCGCTCGACCCAGCGCACCCGCGACGGCGGCGCGGCCCAGCGCTGGCGCAGCAGCTCGGGCAGGCGCACCCAGGCGCGCGCGAGCAGCGCCTCCATGCGGCGCTGCGCGTGCAGGCGCTTCCGGGTCGCCAGCTCGGCCTGCGCGGCGGCGAGCACGCCGGCGGCGCGCTCGCGCTCGGCGGCGAAGGCGTGGTGCGCCCGCGCCCGCGCCGCCGCCCGCGCCTGCGCCAGCAGCGTCGCGGCCTGCGCGCGGGCCTGGCCGAGCAGCGCCTGGCACTGGCGCTCGCGGTCGCTCTCGACGAGGTCGAGCAGGGCCTGCGTGCGCGCCTGCAGCGTCATGCCGCCATGCCCAGCTGCGCGCGCAGCCGCGCCGCCAGATCGGGCAGCGGCTTGTCGCCTTGGGGATCGGGCACCACCAGCACGAGCGGCGCGAGAGCGGCCAGCGCGGACTGCAGGCGCGAGGGTTCGATGCGCGCGGCCAGCGCGGCCGACACCAGCACGAGCGGCGCCTCGCCGAGCGCGGCGTCGAACGCGGCATCGAGTGCGGCATCGCGTGCAGCACCGACTGCGCGCGCCTCCTCGCCGGCGCCCACCACGCGCGTCGCCGCGCCGGCCAGGCGCCAGCCCGCCGCGCTGACTTCGTCGCCGAGGTAGAGCGCGCGCGCCATCAGCCGAGCCGGTTGAGGATGAGGATGGAGACGATCAGGCCGTAGATCGCGATGCCCTCGGCGAGGCCGACGAAGATGAGCAGGCGGCCGAACAGCTCGGGCTTCTCGGCCAGCGCGCCGATCGCCGCCGTGCCCACCTTGGCCACCGCGAAGCCGGCGCCGAGCGCGGCCAGCGCGGTGCTGGCGGCGGCCGCGGCCAGGCCCCAGGTGAACATGTCGCTGCCGGCGGCTGCCGCGGCGGGCGCGGCGGCGAGGGCGCGGCCGCTGCCGGCCAGCAGCAGCACGGTGGCGGCGAGGGCGATGAGCAACGTCATCGCGCCGAGGGAGCCGAGAACGACGGCGGGGCGGGCTTTCACGAAGCAGTCTCCTGAACGAGGGGCCTATCGAGCGAAGGCGGGGGCGGCAGCGGCCTGAACACGCGGCCCTCCGCGGCAAGGAAGCGGGCGAAGAACTCGAACAGCACGAGCCGCGTGGTCTGGATCGACACCACCAGCCCTTCGAGCAGCACGACGACGAGGTTGCCGACCACCAGCACGAGCGCCGCCGCCAGCGGGTGGCCGGCGGCGTCCATCAGCGCCAGGATGGCCGACGAGAGCCCGGCGTGCGCGAGCGCGAAGGCGCCGACGCGCGCGAACGACAGCGTGTTGATGAGCAGCTGCATCAGCCGCTCGAGCAGCTCGCCGATGGCGACCAGCGCGTGCGTGATGCGCCCCTCGGGCCCGTCCAGCCAGGCGTGCCCGGCGCAGAAGAGCGCCGCGCCGCCGGCGGCCAGCCAGGCCGCGGCTTGCGTGACCGGTGCCACCGGCAGCAGCAGCAGGTCCAGGTAGCAGGCGAGCAGCCCGCCGTCGGTGGCGAGCCAGCGCCCGAACTCGCCGCGCCAGTGCGCCTGCAGCGCCGACAGCAGCAGCCCGAGCGTGAGCAGCACCGCGCCGCCGATCAGCGGCACCATCAGCACGGCCAGCGGATCGGACAAGGGCTCGATCCACAGCGGATGCAGCACGTGCACGCTGAACACGCTGCCGAACAGCAGCCCGAACAGCGCCGCCGACAGACCACCGGCGATGAACAGCCGCGCGATCGGCGAGCGCCGGCGCAGCGCGAAGCCCACCGCGGCGATGACGAGGCCCTGGCCGACGTCGCCGAACATGTAGCCGAACAGCAGCGGCACCGCCAGCGCGAGCAGCGCGCTCGGATCGGCCTCGTTGCCGGCCGGCATGCCGAGCGCGCGCGCGAAGACCTCGAACGGCCGCGCCCAGGGCGGGTTGGTCAGCAGCATCGGCGAACGCAGGCGGGCCGGCGCGGCGCGCAGCTGCACGAGCGCGCGGGCGCCGCTCGCGTCGAGCGCCTGTTCGAGCACGGCAGCGTCGGCGGCGCTGGTCCAGCCGGTGATCCAGGTGAAGAGCGGGCCCGACTCGAGCGCGCGCACGTTGTCGAGCATCCACTGCAGGCGTGCCGCGTCGGCCAGCGCGCGCGCCAGGTCATGGCGCGCGGCGAGTTGGGCGAGCGCGGCTTCGGCCTCGGCCTGCTGGCGC
>Ga0073934_10001406_pt1 | contig 58053 bp, 48 predicted proteins | sample LarsenN4metaG_FD_76834 | JGI IMG/M metagenome (GOLD analysis project Ga0073934, IMG submission 76834) | Hot spring sediment bacterial and archeal communities from British Columbia, Canada, to study Microbial Dark Matter (Phase II) - Larsen... ...
CCGTGGCGCAGTGCGGGAGGGCCTCGAGGCTGCGCAGCGCGCGAGATGCGAAGTCGATGCCGAAGATCACGACGTTGTCACCGCCGCCATCGGCGTCGTCGAGGACGGCCGACGCCGCGATCGTGCGCAGCGCGGTGGTCTTGCCCGAACCACCGCCACCGAACACCAGCAGGCCGCCGCCGTCTTCGAGGTCGACGAGCGCCGGGTACTGATCCTGGCGTTCGGGGGCGTCGACGAGACCGACCGCGACGGTACGTCCGGGTCGGGCGTGTGCCCCGGCACACCGTTCGTCCGCGCGTAGCGACTCCAGCGTGATGTGGTCGGGCAACATCTCGCGCCACGGCTCGCGCCCCCGCTCCAGCCCCAGGTGCGCCGCTGCGGCCCTGACCGCGTCCACGAGCACCTCGACCTGCGAGCGCTCGTCGCCGGACGACGTTCCGAGCCGCAACGGACGTTCGCGGTCGTGCGTGCCGCCGCCCGACGTGAAGTCGCCGACCGTGACGGCTCGTGGTTCGCGGCACGGACCGAGACGCGCGCCGGCGAACGCCGACTGAAATGCGACGAGCTCGCGGGGGCCGAGCCGTGCGTAGCCCCGGCCCTTGAGCGGGAGCGGGATCTCGGCTGCTTCGGGTGACCCGATGATCGATGCCGATTCGGCCGAATCGAGGACGCGCAACGAGATCCGGAGGTTGGTGTTGGCAAGGATGTTGTCGTTGACCGATCCGGAGGGTCGTTGGGTCGCGAGGACGAGATGGATGCCGAGGCTGCGGCCGCGCTGGGCGATGTCGACGATGCCGTCGACGAATCCTTCGACCTCGCGCACGAGCGTCGCGAACTCGTCGACGACGATCACGAGCGACGGTGGAGCTTCGTCCGGATGCTTCTCGAGCATCTCCCGGAGGTCCTTGGCGCGACCTTCGAGGAGCCGCATGCGACGGTCGAGCTCGGCACGTAGCGACGTCAGCGCGCGCCTCGAAAGCGCGGCGTCGAGGTTCGTCACATAGCCGACGGTGTGCGGTACTCCTCGGAACACCGTGCTCGACGCGCCACCCTTGTAGTCGACGAACAGGAAGTTGAGGCGGTTGGGCGGGTAGTGCGCGATCAGCGACGCGACGATCGACTGGAGCAGTTCGCTCTTTCCCGCGCCGCTCGTGCCGGCGATCAACACGTGAGGTCCGTCGCCGACGAGGTCGAGCACGAACGGTCCGTCGGCCTTCGTACCGATCGGCGCGGCGAGCGCGTAGCCGGGGTCGGTTCGCCAGTTGGCCGCGACCCACTCCGGCGAGACGTCGTCGACGCCGAACGCGGTGAACAGCGGAACGACGCGAGGAATGGCCGTCGTCGCCGACGCGACGGATGCATCGCGCACCGGCGCCAACGCGCGCGCGACGCGCTCCGCCACCTCAGGATTGAGGCGTTCCGGTTCGAGCTTTGTGATCTCACGCTCGGGGTTCGCGAACCACAACGTCGACAGCCGTCCTGAGCCGACGGGCTCACAGTGCACGACGCCGGCCGCCTGGCGGACGATCTTCGCGTCGCTGTCGGTGATCCACACGACGGAGATTCCGGCCGCCGGACAGCGGTCGAGAAGCTGCGACACCAGCGCCGGGTCGGACGCGATCTCCTCGTCGAGGACGAGCAGCATCCACGGCCAGCGCCGGTCGATCGTACGGTCGGCAGAGCCGAGCCGCAGGTCGGCTACCTCGACGATCGCGCGCAGCAGCCGCTCGGCGGCGGCGCGCGTGTGCGCGAGGTGCGCGCCGGCGAGCGGCGATGTCGCGGATCGCGTGTGCGGAAGCCACTTCAGCCACGCCGCGACGTCGCGCTCGGGTGCGACCGCGCCGGCGACGACGAGATCCTCGGGGCTGTGCAGGCACGCGCCTTGGAGCACCAGCGATCCGGCGAGCGACGACACGTCGGCGGGGTCGCCGCGCAGCGCGACGACGCCGAGCTCCGCGAGCTCCATACACACCGGCACGCCGACGAGGACGTCGTGACCGGCGGCGGCCGCGTGCGCGTGCTCGCGCCAGTCCTCGTCGCCGCCGCGCTCGATCTCGACGACGATCCGCGACGCGACGTCGCCGAGCCCGACCCGCAACGACAGGAAGTCGGGCGCCGTTCGCCCGCGCGCCCAGAGATCGACCGTACGGAGCTCGGCGCGGCGGGCAAGATCGGCGACGTCGGGCGCACCCCGGACGCGCCGGACCCGTTCGTCGGCCAGTGCGGCGCGCACTTCCCGCTCGCGTTCGGTCACACGGCGTCGGAAGCGTTCGACGGCGGCGCTGTATCGCTGCGAACCACGCTGGCGCTGTTCCCACCAGTTCCCGGCGACGGACAGCGGCGTCAACGCGGTGAGGGCCAGGAACTGCGGCTGCTGCGAGAACGCGTACATCGTCAGGCCCGCGGCCAGGGGGAGGACCGCCGAGAAGAACGCGAACCTCGACGGCTCGGGCCGGCACGGAACGTCGCCGAGGGCGTCGATCCTGCGCTCCACAACGATCGACGGCCGGTAGGGCGTGCGGTGGAACGGGACCTGGCCGAGCTGGTCGAGCGCTCCGGAACGCCCGCGGCGGAACGGTCGCACCACGATCGCGCTGGCGCCGAGTTGAGTGACGGTCTCGGGACCGATCGCAGTCGGGGCGGTGATCGACGCTCCGTCGACCAGCACGCCGTTGGCCGCCGCCGGGCTGGGCACGACGACCACCGAGCGATCCGGCATCACCTCGAGCCATGCGTGGGAAGCGGACACGGTCGGATCGCGCAGCACGATGTCGCAGCCAGGATCGCGCCCGAGGACGAAGCGGCCCGGCACGATGACCGTCGACGAACCGGCGTCGGGCCCGGCCAGGACGTCGACCGTCACCCCGGTTTCCGGTACGGCCCGCGCCGGTGCTCCCTCCGTCGCGCCGAGGAGCAGCGTCTCGCCCGACAGGAGGCCGACGCCGGCGACCGTTTGGTCGGGCGCGAGGAGTTCGCCGGTCGCCGCCCGCGCGAGAGGCAGCGGCGCGCGCTCGCTCGCGAGCCCGAGGTGCTCACAGATCGCGCCGGCAAGCGCGGCCACGGTCGCGTCGCCGTCGAGGTCAGCGCGCAGGTCGGCGTGCAGCTCGCCCGCCCCCGTACCCACCTCGACGCGGAGCAGGATCTCCACGACGACCCCCTCTGCGAGCGCCCCGTGCCGGTGCCCGGCGGCGAGCGAGTGTAGCCGCACAACGGACAAGGAGGAAGAAAATCTTTCAGATACCCCGTTTCGCCCGGTACGCTCGTACCGCTCGGGTGGGGAGAGCGAGATGGCGGGAATCGGTCGGCGCGCGGGGGTACGAGGCGCGGCAACTGCCGGGAATCGCGACCCGGCTCGGCCCGCGTTCGGGCAGCGCTCGACCGATGCCGCGCGACCCGTCACCGGCCGGCAGGGCCTCGTCGGCGTCGGTGCCGTCGTCGCCGTCGTGGGCGCGATGGTGTTCCTCTCGGTCGTCAGCACGCCGAGCTCGGCGAGCCGGCCCGAGCTGTTCGCCGGTTCGATCGCGCTCGACAACGTGCGCGGGCAACCCGTCGTCATCGACCTCGCGACCGGCGCGCTGACGACACGCTTCACCGAGCTCGCCGCGTACGTCGACCCCGAGATGCGCTCCGTGCGCGCTGTCCCGGTGCTCGACGGGACCCTGCTGGTGAGCGAGCGCGGGATGATCAACTTCCTCGGGCTCGACAACTATCTCGTGCGCAAGGAGTCCGGCGTGCTGCTGGCACGCAACCTCACCGGCGCCCGTGCGCTTGCCTCCGGCACCGAGGCGTACGTCGTCGCGCAGCACGGCGACGCGGTCCACGTTGCCCTCGTCGACCGGTCGACGGTCGAAACCAACAAGACGAAGGGATCGCTCGAGCTCGCCGGCACCATCGACCCGCGTGACGCCGGATACGCGACTGCGGGCGGCCACCTGTGGTTCGTGCGCGACGGCGAGCGCCTCGTCGAAGTGCGGCCGGCGTCCGGCGCGCAACGCACGCTGGCCGCCATCGACCGCGCGCACGTCGGGCCGGGCGCCGTCCTCGCCGCGGGTGGCGGCGCCGAGCCCACTGCCGTCGTGGTCGCCGAATCTGGGCGTCTGCGCTTGTTCGACCCGAGCGGCGACGCGCCCGTCGTCGAAGTACCGAGCGGTGTCGCGAACGCGACGTCGCTCGTTCCGACGACGGGCTCCGACGCAGTCGTGTGGTTCCTGTACGAGGACGCGAGCGGCTGGCTCACGGTCGGACTCGATACGGCAACGGGCCGGCGGGTCGGGCCGCACCGTGTCACGGGAGCGGACCTGACAGCCGCACCGGTCCCGCCGGCGTACAGCCGGGGCAAGCTCTACACGCTCGACGGCCGCACGACGGGCGCCGACGGCGAAACGCCCGTGCTCCTCGCGATCGACCCCTTCACGGGTATCGCCCAACCGATCACCGACTCGAAGGGAGCACCCGTTGCATACGCCTTGAAGGACGAGATCGAGCGCGTCGACTTCGCGCCGACACAGGTGATCGCGCGCGGGCCCCGCGTCGTGTTCAACAACCGCTTCGCGTTCCTCGCCTACGTCGTGTTCAGCGACGGTACGCACCCACCGGCACTCGTCGACAAGACCGACACACGCAACGAGTTCGACCCGACGAAGTCGCCGAGCGAGCTCGTCTCTCCCCCCGCCCGGCGCGACGATCCTTCGACGCCGACGACGGTGGTGGATGCGCCCCCTGCGCACGCACCCGATCCGCCCGCGTCCACCCGCGCGGTGATCGACGAGGCGCTCGATTGCGCCGCCGAGGGACAGAAACCGCACGTTCCGCTGATCACGTCGGCTGCCCCGATGCCGCGCGCGGTGACGCTCACCTGGCTCTACCGCACACTCGACACGCGCGACTGCGTGCCCTCGACCTACGTCGTCTCGGTCCGCCCGTTGAACGGCGCACGGCCCGTCAGCGACGCGTACCGCCAGGTGGACGGGCAGATGCAGATCACGTTCGACGGCCTGCGACCCAACTCGACCTACGAGTTCGTCGTCACCGCCCGCATCGGAGACGCGGAGACCGCCTCGCCGCCGTACGTCGTGACGACGCTACCGACTGGGCCAGAACGTCCGATCTCGGTGTCGGTCACTGCCGACCCGGCGAAGGGCGCGTGGCGCGTCAGCTGGACCTCGTGCGATCACACCTGCGACGTACCGGTCGCGGCGTGGGCCGTCGAAGCCAGCGAGCTGTGCGGCGCGGGCAACGCTGCTGCCCTCCCCCGCGTCGAGACCGCCGGAAGCGCGCGGGTCGTCGACATTCCCTACACCGGGAGCTACGGGGACCTCACCGGGCGTTCGCTGCGCTTCGAGGTCTACGGGCGCGCGGCCGACGGGATCAACGGCGATGCTGCGTCGTCGCAGTGTGTCGAAGGATGGCGCAACCCGGCGCTCGACAAGCTGCAGTTCAGCGCCTCGCTGACGGGCGCGAACGACGACGGCACGATCGGCGCGCTGCTCGCCCTCCACGTCAACGGGAACCCGCTCAGCGTGCTCGGCAGCGAAGACGTTCGCCTCACGTTCTCGGTCGACGGCGCGACCGTCGCGACGCATGGTTTCTCTGCGCGCGGACGCCATGAGGTACCCGTGACTGCGTCGGCCCGGCGCTCGCACAGCGCGGCGGTGAGCATCGCGTCGCACGGCCGGACGTGGAACCTGCCGCCACAGCACTTCGAGGATCATGTCCCGTGGGCGGATGTCACGCTGCATGCACTCGCGCGAACGACCGACAACCCCAACGTCGGCGTGGTGCACGCGACCGCGAGTCGTCTCCGCGAGAAGGCACCGGGCAGCACGGTCGTCGCGTCGGGAAGTCTCGTGTGCGGGAGTCGCGCCGCGCCGGCCTTCGTCGACCGGCCGGTCGCACCCGACGGGACGTTCACGCTCGAGAACATCGATCTCGTCGATCTCGGCGGGCAGTGCGAGCTGGCCGTGTCGTTTCGGGAGCCGGCCGAACCTGCCTTCCATGCCGGCCCGAGCCCGGTCGTGAGGGGGGCCGTCGATCTCGGGTCGCCTCGCCCGCACCACGAGGTCGGTGGGTTCGGCGCGACATGGCTCGCACCCGGGGGCCCACTCGTCGTGGAAGGCAATCCATCGGCCTTCGGCGGCGAACTGACGATCACGTACACGACGCGAGGCGACCGCGGCGGCCCGTGCTCGGCCGAGTACGCCGTTCCTCCGGCGCCGTCTGTGTACGTCGAGGTCGCGCCGACCTGCTTCGCGGCCCTGACGGCGGGGCGCCAGGGGCACGTACGCGTGCGGGGGTACGTCACCGTCTCGCGCCGCTACCTCGGGCAGTCGACCTCGGTGGAGTTCGACGCGCCCGACACGATCCTGCGTGGCGACGTCGAAGAGCCGACGCCCTCCACTCACACGACGACGTCCGAGCCACCACCGCCGCCGACCTCGGCCGGGCTCGCGGTCGCCGGCCGGCTGCAGTCGCACCTCACCCGTTCCCGACCAAGGAAGACCGATGTCTGAGTACGCCGATCACGCCCAGCTCGCGCAACAGTTCGCGCAACTTGCCGCGAACGTCGCCCGTGTGATCCAGGGCAAGGACGACGTCATCCGCTCGGCAGTGGTGTGCATGCTCGCGGGCGGTCACCTGTTGATCGAGGACGTACCCGGCACGGGCAAGACGTCGCTCGCGCGCGCGCTCGCCGCATCCGTCGGACTGACGTCGAAGCGCATCCAATTCACGCCCGACCTGCTTCCCTCCGACGTGACCGGGCTGTGGGTCTACAACCAGAAGGAGTCCGCGTTCGAGTTCCGGCCGGGGCCGGTGTTCGCCAACATCGTGCTCGCCGACGAGATCAACCGCGCCTCGCCCAAGACGCAGTCGGCGCTCCTCGAGGTGATGGAGGAACGCACGGTCACGACCGACGCGATGATCTATCCGGTTCCGGCGCCGTTCATGGTGATCGCGACGCAGAACCCGATCGACATGGAGGGCACGTACGCGCTGCCGGAGGCACAGCTCGACCGCTTCCTCATGCGGATCTCCATCGGGCCGTTGGACGAGAACGCCGAGATGCTGGTGCTGCGGACCCAACGCGACGGGGCGACCGTCGAGCACCTCGAGCCTGTCATGGACGCGTTCGAGGTGTCGAGGCTGGTCGAACAGGTCAAGCGCGTCGAGGTCGGGCCCGCGCTGGAGCAGTACATCGTCGGAGTGTCGGCTGCTACACGCGCGGCGCCCGAGGTCCGTCTGGGCGTGTCGCCGCGCGGGAGCCTCGCACTGCTGCGCGCCGCGCGCGCAAGCGCCGCCGCGCACGGCCGTCCGTACGTGTCGCCCGACGACGTGAAGGCGATGGCACCGCTCGTCCTCGCCCACCGCATGCTGCTGCACCCCGAGGCGGAGCTGCAGGGGCGAACCGCGGCCGAGGTCGTCGCGCGGGCGCTCCAGTCGGTACCCGTCCCGAGAGCGGTGAGCCTTTGACGCGCCTCGGCGTCGGGGCCGGCCTGCTCGGTGCCGTGTCGCTCGCGGCCGGCGTCGCGCTGCGTTGGGCGGCACTCGCGCTCGTCGGCGTCGCGCTCGTCGGGGCGGTCGCCCTCGCGCTCGCGTACGCGCTCCGCCGCCCGCACGTGCGCATCCGGCGCGAGATCCAACCGCCACGCGTTGCCAAGGGGCTTCCCGCGATCGCGTTCCTCGAGATGACCAACGTCGGCCGGTCCCCGGTGCCGCGCACGGTCGCGGAGCAGCCGTTCGGCGACCTGCGCGTGCGCACGGTGCTGCCCCGCCTCGAACGGGGCCAGACGGGCATGCGCACGTACCGCCTTCCGACGTCGCGGCGCGGTGTGTTCGGGATCGGGCCGCTCGAGGTTGCGCGCTCGGATCCGTTGGAGCTCGTCCGGTTCACGCAGCGACACGGCGGCAACGACGAGATCTGGGTCTCTCCGAGGATCCTGCCGCTGCGTCCACTGCCATCGGGGCCGACCCGGCACCTCGAGGGCCCGACGTCCGACACGTCGCCGGAGGGCACGATCACGTTCCACCGTCTCCGTGAGTACGTCGCCGGCGACGACATGCGGATGATCCATTGGAAGTCGACCGCGCGCACGGGCCGGCTGATGGTCCGGCACAACGTGGACACGTCGCAGCCCTACACCGTCGTGCTGTTCGACCTCAGGCCGGGCCCGTACTCGCCGGAGACGTTCGAGACCGCGGTCGACGTCGCCGCGTCGGTTGTCGTATGTGCCGCGCGCGGGAAGTCGCCCGTTCGCCTGCGGGTCACCAAGCCGCGTGGTGTCGCACCCGCCGCCGATGCCCCGGGTGAGCAGGTGGGGAGCGCGCGCCACCACGAACCGCAGGCTCTCGTCGACTACCTCACGGGCGTCGAACCCGCCGCGTCCGGCTCGTTGGCAGCGGAGCTGGCCCGCCTCCGGCGCGAGCGGGGCGGCACCGCGCTCGTCGTCCTCACGGGCGCCGCCGATCCCACCGACCTCACGTCGGCGGCGGCGTTGCGGCGGCGGTTCGAGCGGGTGATCTTCGTGTCGATCGCCGAGGTACGCCCGGGCGGCCTGCCCCAGCACCCCGGTGTCCGCCTCATCGAGGCAGCCGACGGCAACGCGTTCGCGCGGGCCTGGAACCTCGAGGCCGCGCGGTGACGACGGCACGCATCGCACGGCCGGTCGCGGTCGCCCTTGCGCTCGCGGCATCGATGCTCGCGTGCGCGCCTTGGTTGCGCGGATTCGACGACGCCGTGCTGCTCCCGCACCTGTTCGTGGCGACTGCGATCGCGTTCGGCGTTCCGATGGTCGGGGCGTACGTGGCTCCGCGCGCTGGTTGGTGCGTCGCGGCCGCGAGTGCGCCGTTGTTCGTCGTGTACGCCACGACCGCCGTGCTGCGCGACCCGACCGGCGTCGGCCTGGTCACGCGCGCACTCACCCAGGGCGGCGCACGGCTGCTGTCGTCGACGATGCCGTTTGCCCAACCGGAGTGGCTCGTCGTCGTCCCCGTCGCAGCGTGCTGGGTCACCGGTGCGCTCGCCGGCGAGTCGCTCGCACGGGGCAAGGGCATCGGCGTTCCAGTGGTCGTGTGGGTCACGTCGTTCGCGCTGGCGTACGCGGTGACCGTCGACGGAGCGGACTCGGCCACGGGCACCGCGGTCTCGTTGGCGGGTGTCGCCGGCGCGTTCGTGCTGGCGCGCCGGTGGTCGATCGACAACGACCCGGCGGTGGTCGAGGGCGAACCGCTGCCCGCAACTCGTCTCGTCGTCGGCGGGGCCGGCCTGGCGGTCGTCGTGACCGTCGCCGCCGCGACACCGGCGCTGCCGGCCTTCGACGCGGAGCCGGCTCGACCCCAACGCACGCCGGTCGTCGACGAGGCCACGCCGTTGACCCCCGTGCGCGTGGTCGCGCAGATGCGCGCCGACGCTGTCGAAGAAGACCGAACCCTGTTCGTGGTCGAGACCGACGCGCCGTCGTCGGGCTACATCGCGCTCGCCGAGCTCGACGCCTACGACGGCGACGCGTGGCGCTTCCACCGGACGTTCGCTCCGACGGGAGGACGAGTCCCCGCGTCGGCGCCCGTCGAGGGGCACGAGGTCACGCAGCGCTACAGGATCGAAGACCTCGACGGACTGCCCTGGATGCCATACCTCCCGACCGCGCGCTTCGTCGCCGGCATCGAGGCGCGCTACGACGCCGCAACGGGGATGGTGGTGCCGAGTGCACCGTTGCCGCCGGGCACGCGCTACACGCTCCGCTCGCTGGCCGTTCCGGAGACGCTCGCCCGGATCCCTGCCGAAGAATTGCTCGGGGCGGGTGCGTCGAGCAACCCACGCGACATGCTTCCGCCCGTTGCCGGCGGCGACGAGTTGCGCGCCGCTGTCGACGCGCTCGAAGACGAGCTCGGCGCCACGAGAACCCATCCGGTCGAGTTCGTCCGCGCGCTCACGGAACGATTCCAGACGTACGCGCGTACTGACCCAGCACATCACTCGAGCGACCACTCGAGCGCTGCGACCGGACGCATCGCGGCCGGAACGTCGCTCGGCGACGTGCTCAACGCGGTGGTGGGCAAACGCGAGGGAACTCCCGAGCAGTACGCGACGATCGTCGCCCTCGTCGCGCGAGACGCACGCGTGCCGTCCCGCCTCGTGACGGGGTTCCGCCTGGTCGACAGCAGTTCCGCCGAGCCGTTGCCGGCCGGCCGCTACGAGGTGCGGGCCTCGGACGCGTGGACGTGGGTCGAGATCGCGACCGCGCGCGGCTGGGTCGTCGCCGATCCGACGCCCGACTCGACCGACGTCACGACACCCACGACGGCGGGGGCATCGGCGGGCGAGACGACGACCACGGTTCCGTCGACGGCCGTCGCCGAGCAGCCGCAGGGTGCGGTCGCGCCCGCCCCGCGCGTCGCGCGCCGCGCACCGACGTCGTTCCCGCTGCGCTCGGCCCTGGCGATCGTTACGGGGGTCATCGTCGCCGGCGTCGTCGTACTGCCGCTCTCGTACCGGGTCCGCCGTGCCCTCCGGCGCCGCGCTCGCCGAACGGGCAGCGCGCGGCAACGCGTGCTCGGCGCGTGGCACGAGACGCTGGAGTCGCTCGCCGAAGTCGTCGACGAGCCCCTGCATGCGCTGACGGCAGGGGAAGTCGCCGCCTTCGCGCGCGGTCGGTTCGGCGGGCGGGTGGGCAACTGCACGGCGACCGTAGGGAGCGCGGCCGACATCGTGCTCTTCGCGCCGGCGATCACCGTCGGCGACGCCGACGCCCGGCGGACGTGGGACGCGGCAATCGCGTTGCGCCGGTGCCTGCGATCCGCCCGGCCGCGGCGCGCGCGGGTGCGGGCCGCGCTGCGCGTCCGCCGGGTCGCGCTCGCCCATCCGCGCGGAGCGCGCTCGGCGGCGCGATGATCGGCCGATGCGTGGGGAACGAACGCGCCGGCGTGAGCGCGCTCGGCGGGACGAGCGGATCCAACGCCAACCGGCCATCGATCTGTCGTTGTACTCCGGCGGCGCGGCGGCGCCGACCATTCCTGGTTTCCGCGACCTCGTGCGCATCGGAGAAGGCCGCACCAGCGTCGTGTACCGGGCGCGCGCCGAGACGAGCGGCGCAACCTTCGCGTTGAAGGTGTCGCGCTCGCGCGAGGTGGGCGCCACCGAGGTCGACGCGTTCGCGCGCGACGCGCTGCGCCTGACCAACCTCGCGGGCCATCCGAACATCGTGCCGTTCATCGAGTCGTTCACCACCGACGACGGCCGGCTCGTGATCTGCCTGGAACTGTGCCGGGGCTCGCTCGTCGGCGTCCTGCGTCGCAAGGGGCCGGTCGACGCCCCGCTCGCGACCGGGTGCGGCGTCAAGATCGCGGGTGCGCTCGAGAGCGCGCACACGGTCGGGCTCGTCCACAACGACGTGACGACCCGCAACATCCTCGTGCGCAGCACTGGTCAGCCGGCGCTCGGCGACTTCGGCGTCGCCCGGCTCAAGAGCCGCCAGCAGGCGGCCGACGGCGGCGCCCTGCCGTTCTCGAGCTTCCACGTCGCGCCCGAGGTGCTCGAAGGCACGACCGGCTCGGCCGCGGCCGACGTGTACGGGCTCGCGTCGACGATCTACGAGCTGTGCACCGGAGCGGCGCCATTCGCCCGCAAACCCGGCGAGTCGACGGCGTCGGTCGCGTTGCGCATCCTGCGCGACCCGCCCCTCGCCGACACACGCATCCCCGCACCGCTCTGGGACGTGCTGCGCACCGCGCTCGCCAAGGATCCCACGTACCGACCGGCAAGTGCCGCCGAGCTCGCAGCGCGGCTCGACTCGGTGGCGCGCGCCGAACAATGGCCCCGCACGTTCGCGCACGTCACCCGCACCGTCGCCGCGGCCCCGTGATTCAGCACCGCATCCCGCGCTTGGGAGCCTGCATGTCGACGAGGTAGGCGTCGACCGCGTCGTCGATGCAGTCGTTGCCGCGGCCATACGCCGTGTGGCCTTCGCCTTCGAAGACGACGAGCACTCCCGATTCGAGCTGCGACGCGAGGCCCTCCGCCCACTTCAGCGGCGTGGCGGGGTCGTTGGTCGTGCCGAGCACGAGGATCGGCGGGGTGCCGGCGGCCCGGACGGGCGCCGGCTCGGCGACGGCATCGACCGGCCAGACCGCGCACGGGGACGACAGGTACACCGTCGCCGCACCGAACGAGGGCGCATCCGCGGCGACCGCATCCGCGACCCGGGTGAACTCGTCGCCGCGCGGGGTCGGCGTGTCGAGGCACCCGATCGCGTAGAACGCTTCCGTCTGGTTGTCGTACTCGCCGCCGGGGTCACGACCCGTGTACGCGTCGGCCAGCGACAGCAGCGTCGAGCCGTCACCCTGCGCAGCTTCGCGCAGCGCGTCGGCGAGGATGCCCCAGCCGTCCTCCCCCGCGTACAGCGCGGACGCGACACCGATGTCGGCCTCGCCCGGGCCGAGCGCGCGCTCCTCCCCGGCGATCTCGGCGTAGAGCTCCTCGGCGTCGATCGCCTCCATCAACAGTCCGTAGGACTCGCGCGGATCGTCACCACCGAACCCGCAGTCGGTGCGGGCACAGTGCTCGAGAAAGGCCTCGAGCGCGGCGTCGAAGCCGCGCGCCTGATCGCGCGCCACCTCCTCGAACGACAGCGAAGGGTCAACCGCGCCGTCGAGCACCATGGCGCGCACCCGGTCGGGAAACGCGTCGGCGTACAGCGCCCCGATGTAGGTGCCGTACGAGAACCCGAAGTACGTCAGCCGCTCCTCACCGAGTGCGGCCCGGATGAGGTCGAGATCCTGCACGGTCGCGCGCGTCGAGACGTACGGCAGCAACTCGGCGCTGCGCTGCGCGCATCCTTCGACGAGCCGCTCGGCCGCGTCGAGTGCGGCTGCTTGCTCGGCGGGAGTGTCGGGCGACGTGTCGACCTCGTAGAAGAAGTCGAGGTCGTCGACGCAGTCGACGGGCGCCGACCGGCCAGTGCCGCGCGGGTCCCATCCGACGATGTCGAAGCGCTCGAGCACCCGGTCGGAGAAGAACAGGTCGGCATCTTCGACGAAGTCGGTGCCGGCGACACCGGGACCGCCCGGGTTCATCACGAGCGCCCCGATCCGGTCGCCGCCGGCGCGGCGGCGCGTGAGCGCGAGGTCGAGGGTCTGGCCGCCCGGCTCGTCGTGGTCGACGGGCACGGCGAGCGTCGCGCACTCGACATCGCGGCAGGCCTCCCACACGAGCGTCGAGGCGTTCGCATCGGTTCCCACCGGCGGCGGCGAGGGTTCGCGGCTGTCGTCGTCGCCGCTGCACGCGCCCGCGACGGTGAGGGCCAGGACGAGCGCAGCGGCAGCACGGACGCGCATCGGCAAGCACCCTACGCTGTACGTGTGTTCCGGCTGAGCACGCGCGCCGATCCCGCGTTCCTCGCGGAGATGTGCTACGAGATCGCGTACTGGCGCGACGACGGTGCCGAAGAACGACCTCCCCTCGACGCGCTCATCGCAGATGCGCAACATGCACGCTTCGTCGAGGGATGGGGACGGCCGGGCGACCTCGCGGTGCTCGCGCTCGACCGGCGCGACGAGCCCGTCGGCGCGGCCTGGTGCCGCCGCTTCGACACGTGCGAAGTGCGCATCGCCGTGTACCCCGAGTTCCGCCGTTGCGGCGTCGGCAGCCTCCTGCTCGGCTCGCTCGAAGCGCGCGCCCGCGCGGCCGGTGCGCCGAGCCTGGTCACGCACGCCGACCCCGACAACCCCGCCCACGGCTTCCTCGTCAAGCGCGGGTTCCGCCCCGATGCGGACCACCCGGCGCGCCTGATGTGCATCCTCGATCCCGCGCGCATGGGATGATGTGGCTCGATGGCGGGCTCGGCGGGGAAGGTGAAGTCGTACCTGGCGATCGGCGTCGCGGCGGTGGGCATCCTCGCCGACGTCGTCGGCATCCTGGGCGCGGTCGGCGACTGGGGCGGTGAGACGACCACCGTCGTGCTCGGCACCGAGGCCGCGGGCGCGAGCGAGTCGACGACGTCGACCGATGCGCCGGCCGTGACCGAGGCTCCGTCGACGACGCAGGAACCGACGACCACGACGACCGTGCCGGCGGAGACGCCCCAGCAGTTCCTCGACGCGCTCGCGACCGCGTTCGCAACGGGAGACGGCGAGTTCGCGTTCTCGCGCCTGCATCCGCAGGTCATCGCCCGCTACGGCGAGGACCAGTGCCGCGCGCGCATGACCGAGATCTCGGACCCGACGGCAGCCTTCGAGGTCGTCGCCGTGTCGGAACCGGCCGACTACACGTGGGTGACCGACAGCCTCAGCTCGGTGGCGCAGAACACGCTGTCGGTCGACGTCATCCGAACGGCGGGCGGCACGCAGGTGTCGGTCACGGTGCACATCACCGAGATCGACGGCCAGTTCCACTGGTTCACGGACTGCGGGAACCCGGTCTGACGCGCGTCAGCGCTGGCCCATGCGCATCATGCCGCCGGGGTCTTCGGGCCCGTGGTGCGCGGCGTCGACGGCCTCGCGCAGCTGCTGCCACTTGCGCTCGCGGCGGCGGTCGTTGTCGTACCAGAGTCCGCCCCCGACGAACGCCAGCGTGCCCGGGATGAGCAACAGCGAGTAGGGCGGGCCGCCGTCGGTCTGCTCCTCGACGACCTCGACCTCGCCTCCCGCGGCCGGCGGCGCGCCCGCGTCGCCACCCGCGCCCGTCGGCGGCTGCGTTTCCGGTTGGGGTTCGGGCTCGGGTTCGGGCTCGGTGGAGGCGGCCGGCGCGCCCGACAGCGTCGCCGCATCGCAGTCGACCGCGTCGGGCCCGACGTCGAACGGGAAGAGCCCGCCGACGGCGGCGAGATCGGCGTCCGGGCCTCCCACCGGCATGAGGCGCGGGTTCGCGTACCGGCCGTAGCTGAAGATCTGCACTTCGATCGCGCCCCGGCCGTCGGGTCCGACGGCGCCGGTGCCGATCGCGTCGCCGCGCGGGCCCTGGAAGATCATCTGCCAGTCGCCCGCGTACTCGGGCTGTGTCGTGAAGAAGAACCCGATGTTGCTGTATCCGTTGAAGTGCACGAGCGAGAAGCACGCGTCGAACACCGTGGGCAGTACGGCGACCGGCGGAGCGGTCGTCGTCGTGGGTGCGGCAGTCGTGGTGGTCGGCGCAGCGGTCGTCGTCGTGGTGGCCGAGACGGCAGGCGTCAGCGGCCGTTGCATGCGCGTCGTGGAGTCTTCCGGCAACAGCGCGACCGCCGCCACCGTCGCAAGGGCGAAGAGCGCGCCGGCCCCGGCCTTCTCACCCGCGGGGACGTGCGGGAAAGGGTCGAGCCGCGCGCCCTGCTTGACGCCGCCGGGCGCGGCCGCGGCCAGCGCTTCCTTGACGAGCGTTAGCTTGCCGTCCTTCACGCTGGGTGCGCCGAGCTTCTTGCCCTTCGACGCGAGCCAGTCGTTGAGGTTCTTCACCCATTCGCCCGCGGCGTCGGCGCCGAACGGCAGGTTCGCCGGGTCAAGCTCGAGCTTTCCGTCGGCGACCTTGGCGGGCACCGTCTTCGGCTCCATCATCGGCGCCTTCAGCTCGATGTCGACCGATCCCGGCTGCGCGCCGGGCTTGAACGTCGCCTCGAGCGGCACAGGGATGGGCAGCCAGTCGATGTTGCCGGGGCTGAGCTCGACGCTCGCTCGCTTGCACGCGATGAAGTCCTTGATCTCGCGCGGCGCCTTCTTCGGCAGCTTCGGCGGCTTCACATCGCCCATCGCTCACCCCCGCAGGTCGCGCGCAGTGTACGGCCCCCGGCTGGCGATCGGCGCGACCCGACGGCGAACATGCCCAGGTGTACACCGACGACGAGATCGACGACGCGGAGCAGCTGCGGCGCCGCCGCCGCGTGATGCGTGCGGTGCTCGTCGTCCTCGTGCTGCTCGGCATCGTGTGGGCGTACGCCATCTGGTACTCGACGACCCAGGATTCGCCGGAGGACTTCGAGGCCGCCGACCGCGAAGCCATCGCGAACGCGTGCGAGGATGCCCTCGACCGGTTGCGCGCGCTCCCCGACCTCGACGCGCGCAGCACGGCGCTCGACGCGGTGGCGCTCGCCCGCGCCGAGCACGAGGTCTTCGGCACGATGCTGCGCGACATCCGGATGGTCGACGTCGACGGCGACGCGGCGACCGCGCGCAAGCAGTGGCTCGAGGACTGGGACGACGTGCTCGCTCGCCGCGCCGAGTACGTCGACCGGCTCGAAAAGACGGGGACCGGCGAGTGGCGTTCGCCGCTCGACACGATCTTGCGCATGAGCGAGTACGCCGACGCCCGCGGCATCCACGAGTGCTCGCCCGAGTACCTGCAGCTCGACGTGCTCGACCGCCCACGGTCGTACGAAGATGCGTGACATGAGGCTGGAAGGCAAGGTCGCGCTGATCACCGGAGCGGCGAGCGGGATGGGCCGCGCCGCGGCCGAGCTGTTCGCGCGCGAAGGCGCGCGCGTCGTCGTCACCGACCTCGCCGACGACGCCGGCGAACAGGCCGTCGCGGCGATCCGCGCCGCGGGTGGCGAAGCCGTCTACGTGCGCGCCGATGTGTCCCGGGCCGCCGACTGCGACGCGATGGTGCAGGCGGCACTCGACACGTTCGGCGCGCTGCACGTGCTCTACAACAACGCCGGCGTCTTCCCTGCCGACGACGGCGGCGTGCTCGACACGCCCGAGCCAACCTGGGAACGCGTCATGGACGTGAACCTCAAAGGCGTCTGGCTGGGGTGCCGGGCCGGAATTCCCGCGATGCTCGCGTCGGGCGGCGGTTCGATCGTCAACGTGGCGTCGTTCGTCGCGCTGATGGGCGCGGCGACCGCGCAGATCGCGTACACCGCGAGCAAGGGTGGCGTGCTGTCGATGACGCGCGAGATTGCGGTCGAGTACGCGCGGCAAGGGATCCGCGCCAACGCGCTGTGCCCCGGCCCGATCGAGACGCCGCTGCTCGCCGAGCTCCTTTCCGACCCGGACCGCCGCGCGCGGCGGATGGTCCACATCCCGATGGGTCGCCTCGGCCGCGCGGAGGAACTGGCGAAGGCCGCGCTGTTCCTGGCGTCCGACGACGCGTCGTTCATGACCGGCGCCGCCCTGGTCGTCGACGGCGGCATCACCGCCGCCTACGTGACGCCCGAGTGAGCCCGCCCGTTCTGGGCACTCCCCTGACCGCCAGAGCGCGCGTAGGAGTGCCCAGAACCGGCGCGCTTACCAGTCGACGTCGTGCGCGCCAGCCGCGACGACAGGCAGACGACGACCGACACCCTCAACGTCCTTAAGAGACACCGCAGATGCGGAGATCGTGACACGCGGCCTTCGGCGCGAGGATCGCGGGGTGAGACGGGAACTGCAGTACGAGTGGCGGGGTGCGCTGACCGACGGCGAGATGGTCGCGCTGGTCGACTCGTACGGCGGGCAGCCGCAACCGGGGTGGTGGGATCGAATCCGGCCGCACAGCCTCGGGTGGGTCGTCGCCCGGCTCGACGACGGCACGGCCGCGGGCTTCGTCAACGTCGCATGGGACGGTGGCGATCACGCGTTCCTCGTCGACACGAAGGTCCGCGGTGACCTCCAGCGGCACGGCATCGGCACCGAGCTCGTCCGGCTGGCGGCGCAGCACGCGCGCCTGGCGGGCTGCGAGTGGCTGCACGTCGACTTCGAGGAGCGGCTCACGCCGTTCTATCTCGACGCATGTGGGTTCCGGCCGACACCCGCCGGGCTGATCCGACTCACGACCTAACCTCTGCGCATGGCGCGAGGGATGCTGACGCCCGACGAGCTCGACGCGCTCGTGTCCGACGGTGTGATCGACACGGTCCTGGTGGCGTTCCCCGACCAGCAGGGCCGGCTGATGGGCAAGCGCGTCACCGGGAACTACTGGAACGACCACATGAGGTCGGGGCGGGAGCCGATCCACGCGTGCAACTACCTCCTCGCGGTCGACGCGGAGATGACGGTCCTTCCCGGCTACTCGTTCGCGAACTGGGAGCAGGGCTACGGCGACGTCGCCGCAGTGCCCGACCTCACGACCATCCGGCGCATCCCGTGGCTCGAAGCCACCGCGATGGTGCTGTGCGATCTCGTCGACGAGGAGAGCGGCGAGCCGGTCGAGGTCTCACCCCGGCGCATCCTGCAACGCCAGGTCGAGCGCGCGGCGGCCGCCGGCTACACCGTCATGTTCGCGTCGGAGCTCGAGTTCTTCCTGTTCCGCGAGTCTCTCGACGAAGCGACCGTGAAGGGCTTTGCGGGGCTCACCCCACACTCGCACGTCATCGAGGACTACCACATCCTGCAGACGACGCGCGACGAATACCTCATCCGTGCGATCCGCAACGGCGTCGACAGCGCGGGTGTTCCGGTCGAGTTCTCGAAGGGCGAAGCGGGTCGGGGGCAGCACGAGATCAACCTCGTCTACTCCACGCCGATCGAGATGGCGGACCGGCACGTCGTCTACAAGAACGCCGCGAAGGAGATCGCGTCGCAGTACGGGCGCGCGATCACGTTCATGGCGAAGTACTCCGAGCACGAAGTCGGCTCGTCGTGCCATGTGCATTCGAGCGTGTGGAGCTCCGACGCCTCCGAGTCGTTGATGTGGGACGCCGCCGCAGCCGACCACCTCGCACCAGTGTTCCGAGGCTGGCTGGCGGGCCAGATCGCATGCGGGCACGAGCTGGCGTGGATGTACGCGCCGACGGTGAACTCCTACAAGCGGTACCAGCCCGAGTCGTGGGCTCCGACCGCGCTGGCGTGGAGTGTCGACAACCGGACGTGCGGGTTCCGCGTGGTGGGACACGGGAAGTCGTTCCGCCTGGAGTCGCGCATCCCGGGCGCCGACGTGAACCCGTACCTCGCGTACGCGGCGACGATCGCCGCCGGACTGCACGGCATCGAGCAGAACCTGGAGCCCCCAACCCGCTTCGACGGCAACGCGTACGCGGCGCCCGAGCTCCCTCGCGTTCCGGCGAGCATCGTCGAGGCGATCGACGCGTTCGCGCAGTCGAAGGTCGCGATCGACGCGTTCGGTCGCGACGTGCACGAGCACCTGCTCAACACGGCACGCCAGGAGTGGCTCGCGTTCAACCGGGCGGTGACCGATTGGGAGCGGCGCCGCAACTTCGACCAGTGGTAACGGTCGGGCTCACGGGCCGCAGGCTCGAGAAATATCTCGACGCGATCACCCGTGCAGGCGGGCAGCCTCGCATCGTGCTTCCCGACGAAGACCCGCACGCGGTCCTCGACGAGATCGGCGCGCTCGTGCTCGGCGGAGGCCCCGACGTCGAGCCCGCCCGCTACGGCCAGGAGCCGCACCCCGAGACCTACGGCGTCGAGCCGCACGTCGACGCGTTCGAGATCGAACTGCTGCACGCCGCACTCGAACGGGAGCTTCCCGTCCTCGCGATCTGCCGCGGGTGCCAAGTGGTCAACGTCGCGTTCGGAGGCACACTGCACCAGCACATCCCCGACGATCCGGGCGTCCCGCCACACGGCAAGCCCGGCGAGCGCGGCGAGCGCGCAGAGCGCACGGTGGAGGTCGCGCCCGGCTCGCTCGTCGCGAGCGTGCTCGGCGCGACGACGATCACCGCGTCATGCCATCACCACCAGGCAGTCGCGGATCCCGGGAAGGGCCTGCGCGTCGTCGCCCGTGCCGCGGACGGCATCGTGGAAGCGATCGAGCTCGACGACGCGTGGCTGCTCGCCGTCCAGTGGCACCCCGAGGACACCGCCGCGACCGACCCCCGCCAGCAAGCGCTCTTCGACGCGGTCACCGCGCGCGCGCAACCTGCGCCGAAAACCATCCACTGACGCGCGATTCCGGCGCAAGAACGCTGGTCAAGCGATGCGGGCGCGCAGCTCGTGCTTGGGGACCTTGCCGCTGGGGTTGCGCGGCATGGCGTCGATGATCTCGAGCCGCTCGGGGATCTTCTGCGTCATCAGGCCCACGCTCTTGCAGTGCTCGCGCACGTCGTGCATCGTCGGCGGGTCGCCCGCGTCCTTGGGAACGACGAACGCGACAACCATCTCGCCGCGCTCCGCATCGGGGACACCGAGCACGGCGACGTCGGCGACCTTGGGGTGACCGTAGAGGACGTCCTCCACTTCCTTCGCGGAGACGTTCTCGCCCTTGCGGATGATGATGTCCTTGATCCGGCCGGTGATGATCACCGCCCCGTGCTCGTCGAAGCGGGCCATGTCGCCGGTGCGCAGCCAGCCGTCGTCGGTGAACGCCTCCTTGTCGAGCGACCCGTCGACGTACCCGCGCATCACCTGCGGACCTTTCACGACCAGCTCGCCGGTGTCGAGCACCCTCATCTCCACCCCGGGTGTCGGCGTGCCCTCGCCGTGGCGCTTCGAGTCGTCGGGCGCGTCGATGTCGGTCTGGCTGACGATCGGCGCCTCGGTCATGCCGTAGCCCGACGTGATGCCCACCGACGACGGAACGGCGGCCTTGAGGTCGTCGTGGAGTTGCGGGGGCTTCGTCGAGCCACCCGAAGGGAAGGCGCGGATCGTGCGGTACGCGTCCGGGTTCGCGCGCGCTTCGGCGAGCAGCGCCGTGTGGATGGCGGGCGCGCCGTTGCCGAGCGTGACGCCGTGCCGCGCGATCAGCTCGGTCGACGCCTGCGGCGTCCACGCCTCCATCAGCACTGCGGCCGAGCCGGTCAGCAGCGGCGTGAAGACGCCGATGATGATGCCGCCGATGTGTGTGAACGGGAACGCGACCAGCGCGATGTCGTCCTCCACCACGTGCGTCTTGTGCGCGTACCCGATGGCGGCGGCGAGCGCGGACCGGTCGGTGTGCTGCGCACCCTTCGGTTCGGCGGTCGTGCCCGAGGTATAGAAGATCCAGCGGACGCGGTCGCCTTCCGGTGCAGTCGGCGGCGGCAGCGTCGCCGGGTCACCCTCGGGCAGCCAGTGGTCGGCGACGAGCGTGTGCATGCCGTCGTTCTCGCCCGCGACGCGCTCGGCGAGCCCGGCGTAATCGAAGTTGTTCCACACCGACGGCGTGATGAGCAGGGTGCAGCCGGTCTGCTGCGCGATGAACGACACCTCGCGGTAGCGGTAGATCGGCAGCATCGGGTTCTGCACGGCGCCGAGGCGGCAGAGGGCACCGACGAGCACGGCCGACTCGGTCCACGTCGGGAGCTGCCACGACACGTTGACCCCGGCGCCGACACCGAGCTCGGCGAGCCCGGCCGCCGCGCGCTCGACCAGGTCGCGATACTGCGCGAAGGTCGTGGTGCGGTCACCGTCGACGAGCATCGTCCGCCCGGGTGACGCGTCGGCCCGCCGTTCGATCAGTTCCCACACTGAGCGCGCGTCGTCGAACACGAAGACCTCCGGTGGTTCAGACGGTGATGCCGCCGTCGACCGAGACGACCGCGCCGGTCATGTAGCGCGCTTCGTCGGACGCGACGAACACGACGATGTTGGCGATCTCCTCGGGCGTCGAGTTGCCCAGCGGCGACATGACCTTGCGGAACTCCTTCCACGACACGCCGTCGGGCATGTGCATGAACGATTCCTGCAACGGGGTGTCCATGCCGCCCGGTGCGACGACGTTCGCGCGCACGCCGCGCTTGAGGTACTCGTCGGCGAGGCACTTCGTGAGGTGGACGACGCCGGCCTTCGACGCGCAGTACGCGGCGCTATAGGGCTGCGCCTTGATGCCGGCGTTCGACGCGATGTTGACGATGACACCGCCGCCGTCGAGCAGGTGCGGCAACGCGGCGCGGCACACGAGGAACGTGCCGGTGAGGTTGACGCCGATGATGCGCTGCCAGTCGTCGACCGGCACCTCGTGGGTGTGCGAGAAGCGACCGATCCCGGCGCAGTTCACGACGACCGCCGGTCGCCCGAGGTCGCGGGCGGCGCTCTCGACCGCCGCGGCCACCGAGTCGGCATCGGAGACGTCGACCCCGTAGGAACGGCCGGTCCCGGTGTCGGCCGCGGTCTTGGCCGCCGCGTCGGCGGCGATGTCGAAGCACGCGACCGCCGCCCCGTCGGCGGCGAGGCGCAACGCGGTTGCCCGACCCAACCCCGAACCCGCGCCCGTGACGATCGCCGTCCGTCCCTCGAACCGTTGCATCGCCGTCACCTGCGTCCTTCGTCGCGTCCGCCCGGGTCGCGGGCGAATCTAACGCGGCGTCAGGTCAGCGCGGCACGCCACTGGCCGCGGAGCCTTCGGCGCGCCAGACTTCCCCTGGTCGGGCGCGAGGGGGAAGTCACATGCGCGCGCGCAGAGCTCCACTCCGGGCCGTCGCCGCCATGGTCGCTGTGGTACTGGTCGCCGGCTCCTGCGGTGGCGACGACGATACGACCGCCGCACCGCCGGAGCCGACGGGCACGGCGGGCGGGCGCGTAGACGGCGCGCCGGAGGAGCTGGGCGAGGGCGTCACCGCCGACGCGGTCAAGGTGGCCTTCTCGCTCGTCGACTTCGACTGCATCAAGGACTACGTCGACGAGATCCGGGTCGATCAGGACGAGACCTTCCAGGTCTTCGTCGACCACGTGAACGACGGCGGCGGCATCCACGGCCGGCAGATCGAGCCCGTGTACTACACGTACTGCCCCGTCCCCGGTACGGAGCCGAGCGGTCTCACCGTGTGCACCGCGGCGACCGAGGACGAGAACGTCTTCGCGGTCGCGGGCGTGTTCGTCGACTTCTCCGGCGACGCACAGCTGTGCGTGGCGAGGGATCACGAACGCGTGCTGATCGCGTACGAGATCACGCAGGCGTGGATCGACCAAGCCCCGCCCGGGTTGATGCTCACGCCGGGCGTGACCGCCGAGCGGCGCATCGAGGTTCTCATGTCGCTGCTGAAGAGCGAAGGAACGCTCGAGGGCAGGACGGTCGCCGCACTGGCCGAGACGACCACCGAGTCGCGCATCGCGGAGGTGATCGAGCCTGCGCTGGCCGAGATGGGAGTGGAGCGCGGCTCCGACGCCATCGTGACCATCACGGGGACCGACACGTCGGCGGCGCAGGCGCAGCTCGACAGCTTCCTCGAGCTCTGGAAGGGCGAGGGCGTCGACGCGATCATCCTGGCGGGCCTCGCGATCTCCAACAAGCAGTTCATCGAGAAGATCAAGGCCGAGCTCCCGGACGTGCTCCTGCTCGCCGACAACACGTCATGGCTCGGCTCCGCCCGCGACCTCGTCGAGACGGGTGTGGAGCCGAATCCCTACGACGGGATCCTGACGGCCATCGGCGAGACGTTGGAAGAGCACGCTCGCGGTCCCGAGGCGCAGGAGTGCGACCGCATCTACACCGACGCGACCGGCGAACCCGTTCCGCCGCCGGGCGAGTTCCCCGACGTGAGCGCCGACGGGCACCGGATCGACCTGCGCGGCGCCGTCCACGACGCGTGCACGTACGTGCTGATGTTCGCGACGATCGCCGAGGCGGTCGGGCCGAACCTGAACAACGACACGTGGGTCGAGACCGTGGACAACTTCGGTCCCATCCGCGTGATGCAGACCAAGTACGCGTCGTTGCGGGCGGGCAAGTACGACGCCAACGACACCTTCCGCCTCGCGGCCTTCGACCCGACGATCGGCGACACCGGCGACTTCCGCGCCGTGACCGAGCTGCGCGACGTCGGCGCAGAAGCCCAATCCTGAGCGGCATCGCGCCTTCGCCTCACGCGCGAGTAGCGTCCGGCTGGAGCTTCCGGGCCGGGAGGGGTCGATGGTGTTCCGGAGGAGGACCGCGATCCTCGGACTGCTCGCGTTGCTCCCGCTCGTTGGGGGCGCGTGCGGTGAGCGGTTCGAGGAAGACGACGCCACCGGGGGCCTCGGGCCCGGCGCGCCGGAGGCGAGCGCCACGACCACCGGTCCCGCGCTCCCGAGCGGTCGCGGGCGCACGAACGGCGTCACCGACGACGAGATCAAGATCGGCTACCTGCTGCCCCTGACCGGCGCCGCGCCCGTCCCTTCGCGCTTCGACAAGGGCGTGACGGCGTACTGGGACTACGTCAACGCACGGGGCGGCATCCACGGCCGCCAGGTGACCGTCGTCGTGGAGGACACCGAGTCGCAGGCCGAGATCGGCAAGGACAAGGCGAAGAAGCTCGTCGAAGACGACGAGGTGTTCGCGGTCGTCGTGCTCGACCGCCTCGAGAACCAGGACGCGATCGGGCAGTACCTCAACGACCTCGAGGTGCCGACCATCTCGATCCAGACGCCGGCCGACCTTCCCGCCGATCAGATCTGGAACTTCGGCGTGACGATCGACCATCGCGTCCAGGGTGCGCTCGTCGCCGACTACCTCGTGCGCGACCTCGGCCTTTCGCGCCTCGGCGTGATCCACGAGAACACGCCGGCGCTCGACCCCGGCGTCGAGGCCTTCGAGGCCGAGGCGCGCGAGCTCGGGGCCGATGTCGTCATCTCGCGCTCGATCGAGGGACAAGCAGCCGACTTCCTGAACGAGGCGCTGGCGCTCTCGGAGTCTCGTGCGGAGGCAGTGTGGCTGTACATGGCACCGCTGCCCGCCGCGAGGATCGCGAACCAGTCGAACGACGCAGGGTTCCATCCGATCTGGTTCGCGAACTCGATCTCGTGGGCGTTCGACCTCACGTTCCTCGTCGGGCCAGAGTCGCTCGAGGGTGCACGCGCATTCAGCCCGTGGTTGCCGCTATCGGATCCGCGCACGAACGAGTACCAGGAGCAGTACCGCGCCAACAACGACGGTGAGACACCGGACGACCTGGGCCTCGTCGGCTGGGGTGTCGGGCAGATCGTCGCCGCCGGGCTCGAGGCCGCGGGTCCGGACCTTGGTCAGAACTCCTTTCGCGACGCCATGCAACACCTCCGGTTCGCGCCCGACGTGTGGGCACCGCTCGACTTCGACGACGGCGTCCGGCAGGGCGCCAACCGGATCGCGGTCCTCGCCGAGGAGGACGGACGCTGGGTGGTCGAGCGCGACTTCACTTCGGAGTTCTAGGCGCCGTGCTCGCACGTCTGATCACGGGCCTCACCTCGGGTGCGGGCTACGCCCTCGTCGCGGTCGGCGTCGTCCTGGTCTTCCGCTCGATGCGGGTGTTGTCGCTCGCGCAGGGCGAGATCGGCGCGTTCGGGTTCTTCGTCGGCCTGCGGTGGGCAGACCGCGGCATCCCAGGCGTTCGCTGGCACATCTCGCCGTTGCTGACCCTCGTGGTCGCGGTGGTCGTCAGCATGCTCGTCGCACTCGTCGTCGAACGCTTCGTCGTCCGGCCCCTCGCGTCACGGCCGCCGATCGATGCACTCATCGCCACGCTCGGCGTCGCGCTCTTCCTCGCGCTGCTCGAGAAGGAGATGTTCGGGACCGCGGCGCAGTTCGCGCCATCGCCCGTCGGAGCGTGGAAGATCGAAGTCTTCGACGCGACGTTGACCGCACCCCGCGTCGTCGCCTTCGTCGTCCTGGTCGTCGTCGCAGTGCTCACCTGGGCACTGTTCACGCGCACCCGGTTCGGACTCGGAGTACTGGCAACGGCCGGCGACCCGGCCGTCGCGCGCGTCCTCGGTGTTCGCGTGCGGCGCGTGTATCGCTTCGCGTGGATCGTGGCCGGTGCGCTCGCCGGACTCGCTGCCGCGCTGCTCGGTGCCGCGTTCGGGGGCATCGCACCGTTCGACATGACGCGCTTCGGACTCCGGGCCCTGGCCGGGGCAGTCATCGGCGGGCTCGACTCGATCCCCGGCGCTATCGTCGGCAGCCTCGCGGTGGGGGTCCTCGAGAGCGTCGTGGGGGGCACGTTCGAGGAGCCGGGAACCGCGGAGCTCGCGGTCCTCGTCCTCGTGCTCGGGACGTTGCTCGTGCGGCCCCGCGGCCTGCTCGGTACCGAGGGCGCGACGTGAAGCCGTCGCAGATCCTCGCGCCGGTCGCGGTCGCCGTCGCGCTCGCGTGGTCGCTGCTGCTCGGTGACGTCAAGATCTCGGTACTCGTCGGCGTCGTCGCGATCGCCATCGTGGCGCTCGGGCTCGACGTACTCGTCGCCTGGGTCGGCGAGCTGTCGATCGCACACGCGGCGTTCTTCGGGATCGCAGCCTTCACGACGGTCAACGTCGGCGACCGCGGCGCTCCCTGGCCGCTTGCGATTGTCGCGGCGGTCGCCGCGACTGCGCTCGCCGCGACGATCGCGGGCCTTCCGTCGTTGCGCATCCGCGGGCTGCAGGTCGCGATCACGACGCTCGCGTTCCAGGTGTTCGCGGAGCGCTACCTGTTCACGCGCGGCGACGTCACCGCGGCCGGTCGCTCACTCCCCAGGCCGGCGATGCTCGAGGGCGACGTGCAGCTCTACCTGTTCGCGCTCGTATGCCTCGCGCTGGTCCTGGTGCTGCGACACAGGATCGCCGTGACGAAGGCGGCGCGCTCGTTCGTCGCAGTACGCGAGGCCGAGTCGCGCGCCCCGTGCTTCGGTGTACGCCCGGGGCCGACGAAGCTGCTCGCCTACGCCCTCTCGGGCGCGATCGTCGGGCTCGGCGGCGCGGTGTTCGCGATGAAGGCCGGCTCGATCAGCGCGAAGGAGCCGTTCCTGCTGATCGAGTCGCTCCAGCTCGTCGCCATCGTCGTCGTCGGCGGTCGCGGATCGGCAGCGGGGATCGTGACGGCCGCCTTCCTCGTGAAGGGAGTTTCTCAGTTCGTGTCGAGCGTGCCGCTCGTCGACGCCCGGCCCGACCGCGTGTTCCCGATCACGTCTGCCGCGCTGCTCGTGGCGTCGATCGTCGCGTTCCCCGACGGCATCGGCGGCATCTACCGAGCGGCCGGGCGGGGGGCCGACCGCCTCCTCGGCAAGGGCGGCGCGCGCCCCGACCCGCGCCCGCAGCCCGTCGACCCGCTCGGCACGGCGCGCCGCGGATCGACGCTGCTCACGGTTCCTCGCCCGCTTCGGCTCCGCATGCCCGTGCCCGCGCTCCTGCGCGCCCGCGACGTCGTCGTCGAGTTCGGAGGCCTCGCCGCGCTCGACCGCATCTCGCTCGAGGTGCGCCGGGGCGAGATCGTCGGCCTCATCGGGGCCAACGGGGCGGGCAAGTCGACGTTCTTCAACGCGGTGTCGGGACTCGTACGCGCATCGGGGTCGATCACATTCAGGGAGGTCGAGCTCGTCGGCCGGCCGGCCGCCGAGCGAAGCGCGCTCGGGATCGCGCGGACGTTCCAGGACGTCGGGCTCGCGCGCTCCGAGACCGTGTCGACGAACATGCTGCTCGCACAGACCTGGCTCGTGCCCACTCCCGCGGCGGGCGCGATCTTGGGATTCGGGAGGAGCGCGGCCGACGAGCGCGCCGTGCGGCATCGCGCGGAGATCGCGCTGGAGCTGTTCGGTCTGCAACACCTTGCCGACGTGCGACTCGGCGACCTCCCGTACGGCACGGCCCGCATCGTCGAGATCGCGTCGGCGGTCGCATCCGGTCCGGACCTCTTGCTGCTCGACGAGGCGAGCGCAGGCCTCGCGCCCGAGGAAGCCCATGCGCTCGGCGACCGGCTCGTCGCGTTGCGCGACGAGCTCGGGATCACGCTCGTCGTGGTGGAACACCACGTGCCCCTCGTCCGGCGGATCTGTGACTACGCGTATTGCCTCGAGTCCGGTGCGGTGGTCGCCGAAGGTGAGCCGGCAGTCGTGACGGAGCAACCACGAGTCGTCGCGTCGTTCCTCGGACGCGCGCATGCTGCAACCGGGGGCCGAGTCGCGTGAGCACGCAGGTGGCTCTGCACGTCGACGCGCTCTCGTCGGGGTACGGGCCACTCCAGGTCCTGTTCGGAGTCGCGTTCGACGTACGGGCAGGCGAGATCGTCGCGTTGATGGGCGCCAACGGTTCCGGCAAGACCACGACACTGCGGACGATCACCGGCCAGCTCAAGGCGACCGGCGGACGTGTGCTGCTCGACGGCGAAGACGTCACCCGCATGCCACCCGAAGAGCTCGTGCGGCGTGGCATCGCGGTCGTACCGGAAGGTCGAGGCATGCTGCGCGACCTCACCGTCGAGCAGAATCTCGAGCTCGGCGCGTACGTGGTGCGCGACCGCCGAGCCGTACGCGACGCGTTCGAACGTGCCTATGCGGCGTTCCCGGTCCTGGCCGAACGCCGGCAGCAGGCCGCGGGGCGCCTGTCGGGCGGGCAGCAGCAGATGCTCGCCCTCGCCCGGGCGCTCATGAGCAGCCCGCGTCTGCTCTTGGTCGACGAAGCCTCGCTCGGCCTCTCCCCCGCGATGACCGAGACGGCGTTCGACCTGCTGCTCGATGTCAACCGGACCGCAGGTGTCGCCGTGCTGCTCGTCGAACAAAACGCACTCGCGCTCGACCTCGCGAACCGCGCGTTCGTCCTGGAGCGCGGGCGCGTCGTCGACGCGGCCGAAGGCGCCGACGTGCGGGCCATGCAACGGCGACTGCGCGATGCATATCTCGGCGCTGAGGCCGGGGAGGTCACGTCGTGAGCGGGGTCCTCCTCGCGGTGACCGCCGAGTCGCGTCGCGTCGCCGACGCGATCACGCGCGCATACGCCGCCGGCGCGATCGCACTCTTCCTTGCAGTCGTCGTTGCCGTCGCCCTCGCGGCCCGATCGGGAGGTCACTCCGTGCGCATCCAAACTTGGCGGTTCTGGCTCGGCATCGCGTGTCTCGCCGCGGCAAGCGTTGTCGGGATCGTCGGGTACCTCCGGCTCAGCGAGGAGCCGCTCGTCAACCACCAGCTCCCGTACCTCGCGTCGGCCGGGATGGCGCTCGTCGTGCTGTCGGTGCTCGGTGGGAGCCTGATCGTCGCCGAGCAGGTGCGTGCCGACGAGCGCAAGTTCGAGGAGCTGGAAGCAGCGGTCATGGCGCTCGCAGCAGCAGTCGCGCCGGCGATCGAGGCCGCGCCCCGCCCGGAGCAGCCGGCGCACGCCGAGGGCGAGACGCAGACATAGCGACGGCCCGCCGGCAGGGTGGACCCGCCGGCCTCGCTCGCAGACATAGCGACGGCCCGCCGGCAGGGTGGACCGGCGGGCCGTCTCGCCTCGGAAGGCCCCTGGGGGGTCGGGGCCGGGAAGGCGGTTCCAGCCCTCCCATCGGCGGCACCCCCGCGATCCTGAGCTATCTCGGACCAGCGCCGATGCGCTAGTGCGGCCTGGTCATCGGGGCCCGGCGACCGCCCGCGCGAGGTGGGTTTCGACCGGTCGGCGATCGCCACCCCCACGACCTCGCGATCGACGGCCGCTCGCGCAGCACGAACCGCTGGGGCGGGGTCGTGCGACCGGACCGCTACGTGTACGCGACGCTGCTGGGAGAGCGGTGAACGGTCCACCATTCGGCTCCGCACCTGGTCGAGAATGCCAGGGTGAACGGCGAGCGCCCGATGTCGTCGTCGGAGGTCGCGGCGAAAGTCGGCGTCCCCGAGCGGCTCGTGTTGCGCTGGGCGCGGACGGGCAAGATCGCCACGTTCCACCACGGCCGAGGCCAGCCCATGTTCCTCGCGAGCGAGGTGCGCCGGATGGTCACCCGGGCGGTACGTTCCAGGTGACGAGGTCCGCCGAGCGCGCGACGCCGATCTTCGCGTGGCCGCGCCCCGCGTGCGTCGCGAGCTCTGTGCTGCCCGCGTAGAACAGGTAGAAGTAGCCGTCGACTGCGCGCGCGTCGCAGAGGTACGCGGAGTTCGCACGCTCGTAGTCGATACCCGCGATCGTGCCGCCACCGTTCCACTCCTCCTCCGGCACGTCGAGCGCGCCGAGCGGCGTCCAGCGCAGCCAGGCCTGCGGGTCGGAGGCGTCGCCGTCGAGCCGGTACAGCTCGGGCGCGTGCACGGGGATGCGCGTACCGAGCAGGTGCCACGCGCCGTCGATCGTGAGGAACTGATAGTTCTCGAAGAGCCCGACGTCGGGGTCGCCGACGTGCATCCACGGTCCTTCGAGCGATCCCGACGGGGAGTGCACGAGCGTCGGCACCTGCACGACCGCTTCGCGCGCCCCGCGCTTGAACATCGCGAACACACCTGCGTCGGCGTGCGCGAACGCGATGTCGATCAACCGCTCGCCGGGGAAGAGGTCGGCGAACAAGGGTCGGGCGTCGGCCGCCGCGAGCTCGGCGGCCGACGCGGCGGCGCGGTAGACGGGCCGGTGCACGCCCGGCGCCGCCGGGGCCTGATGGCTCATGACGAAGCGGCCGTCGGCGAGCCGGGTCACGTCGGGCGAGCCCGCATCCTCGATCGCGGGCGCCACGGTGTCCCACTCCAACCAGTCGTCGCTCACTGCATGCACGATGCGGCCCTCGGCGTCGCCTGCGGTTCGATTGCTGTACCAGATGTGCCACTGGCCGTCGCTCCACCGCACGGCCTGGTCCTTGGCCATCGAGTCGACTTGCAGCACCGGGTTGCGGAGCCTCGCCCACGCGATACGGACGTCTCTGCCGTCGCCCGGGACGCATTCGTGCGGTCCGCCCTCGTCCGGCGGTACGTCGGGCGCAGCGCTCGACGGGGACACGGCCTCACCTCCGTCGGGTCGCGTCACGTCGGTGCCGGCGTCGTCGCCGGCGCACGCGACGAGCGCGACGACCACAGCGGTCGCGGCCCATCGGTGCACGAGCCGAGTGTGTGCGATCCGCCTCGTGGCAGGCAACCGTCGGTAGGGTCGGCGGCGTGCCTCGCCGCCCGCCGCTGCGCTCGGTCGGGACCGATCCCGATCCGCGGTTCTCCTACGCGAACGAACGGACGTTCCTCGCGTGGAACCGCACCGCGCTCGCCCTCATCGCGGCCGGCCTCGCTGTGGTGTCGCTGCTGCCGGAGTTCGAGGTGTCGTTCGGGCGGCGCCTCATCGGCGTCCCGCTCATCGCGCTCGGCGCGGTGCTGGCCCTCACGTCCTACTGGCGGTGGGAGGCCAACGAACGCGCCATGCGCCTGGGCGAACCCCTCCCCCCATCGCACCTCCCTCGCATCCTCGCCGCCGGGATCGCGGTCGCGGCCGCGCTCGCGGCCGTCGTCGCCCTGTTCGGCGAGAGCGAGAACTGAGGGTCCGTGCCCGCCTTCGACGACGAGGAGACACCCGGGCTCGCGGGTGAACGCACCGACCTGGCGTGGAGCCGGTCGGGGCTCGCGGCGCTCGCCGCGGTCGCGGCGGTCCTGAAGCTGGTCGTTGACCTCGACGAGGCAACCGCCCCGGCGGTCGTCGTCGCGCTGCTGATCGGCGGCGCCGTCGCCTGGGGCCTCGCCCTGGCCCACGCCCGGGCGATCGCGGCCACGACCCTGGCGGGGCGCGCCCACGCCGACCAGGGGAAACTCCGGGTCGTCGCGCTCGGCACGACCGCGCTCGCACTCGGCGCGCTCGTGCTCGCGCTCGTCCCGGCGAGGTGATGCGGCCGCGATGACCGGGCGGGAACCGCACGACGGCCGCGGACCGTCGTAGCAGCGTGACGATACGGAGGTTCACCATGCGCTCCTACCGATCGCTGGGAGTCGCGCTGGCCGTACTCGGCCTGGTCGCGGCCGGCTGCTCGGGCGACGACGAGTCGTCCTCCGGCCCGCCCGAGCGCCGGCTTCCCGATCTCGAGCTGGCGGCGTCGCTGACGCCGTTCGAATCGTGTGACTCCCTCCTCGCGTGGATCAAAGGTGAGGCGACCTCCCGCGTGACGGCCTACGGCCTCGGGGGTGGGCCGGTCTACGCGACGCGCGGCGGCGTCACGGAGGACTTCGCCGCGGACGGTGCCGAGGGCGCCGGCGGCGACGACGCGGCTTCGGCGCCCACGGTCCAACCCACGGGTGGCGACTTCTCGGGCACCAACGTCCAGGTCGAGGGCGTCGACGAACCCGACATCGTCAAGACCGACGGACGCCGCGTGCTCGCGGTCGCCAACGGCGAGCTGCAACTGATCGACGCGTCGGCCGAGACACCGGTCCTGCTCGACTCGCTCGCGCTCGACAACGGCTGGGGTTCGCAGCTCCTGCTCTCGGGCGACCGGGCACTCGTGCTCGGCCAAGGCTCGTTCGGCGTGCCGATCCCGCTCGCCGAAGAAGGAATCGCGCGCGACGCGCGCATCGCACCGGAGCTCTCGGGCAGCACGATCACCGAGGTCGACCTGTCCGGCGACACGCTGCGCAAGGTCGACGAGATCACGATCGAAGGTGCGTACCTGTCGGCGCGCATGATCGGCGACGTCGTGCGCGTCGTCGTGCACGCCGACCCCCAGCAGCGCCTGGCGTTCGTCTACCCGACGGGTTCCTCAGCGGCGTCCGAGGAACGCGCCGAAGCAGTGAACAGCGACGTGGTCGACGACTCGACGATCGACGACTGGCTGCCGCACTGGAGCCGCGACGGGGAGGACCAGGGGCTCGTCGTGGGCTGCGAGGGGACGCACCGCCCGCAGACCTTCTCGGGCTTCGGCGTGCTCTCGGTGCTGACGGTCGATCTCTCCGAAGGCCTCGCAGCGGGGCTGGATCCGGCCAACGGGACCGCCGTCCTCGCCGGAGGCCAGACGGTCTACGCCTCGCCCTCGCACCTCTACGTCGCGACGAACGAGTACGTCGAGTGGGAGTCGTTGAGCGAGGACGAACTGCGAACGGTCGACCGCGACTACGGCACGGCGATCCACCGCTTCGACATCTCCGACCCCGACCGCGCCGTGTACGAGGTGTCCGGGCGTGTCGACGGCTCGCTGCTCAACCAGTTCTCGATGGACGAGCACGGGGACGTGCTGCGCGTTGCGACGACCGAGGGTTCGCCGTGGTTCAGCGAGGATGGCGAGACCTCGGAGAGCCAGGTGGTCACGCTCGGCGAGCGAGACGGCGCGCTCGTGCAGCTCGGTGCGGTCGGCGGGCTCGGCAAGGGAGAGACGATCCACTCGGTGCGCTTCATCGGCGACACCGGCTACGTCGTCACGTTCCGCCAGACCGACCCGCTGTACACGATCGATCTGAGCGACCCCGCGGCGCCGCGCGTCGCCGGCGAGCTGAAGATCCTCGGGTACTCCGCGTACCTGCACCCGATCGCCGACGGTTATCTCATCGGCGTCGGGCAGGACGCGACCGAGGAAGGGCGCGTGCTGGGCACGCAGGTCGCGCTGTTCGACGTGCGCGACCCCGCGGCACCGACCCGGGTGGCAGTCGCGACGATCCCGAACGGCTCGTCGGGTGCCGAGTGGGACCACCACGCATTCCTCTGGTGGCCGGAGACCGCGCTGGCGGTGATTCCGGTGAGCAGCTACGACCAGGGAAGCTCGGTCGAGGCGGCCGTGGGCTTCACGATCGACACCGAGGCCGGCACGGTGACCGAGCTCGGGCGCATCAGCCACCCCGAGCGCAGCGACGGCGGCGTCGTCATCGACGAACCCGTCCCGGTCGAGCCCGACGGCGGCATCGGCGACTCCGGCACCACCGAATCGGGCGCAGGGGTCGACGCGGTCGAGCCGAGCTCCCCACCGGTCAGCGACGTCTACACATGGACGCCGCCGATCACCCGGTCGTTCGTAATCGGCGGGCGGCTGTTCACGCTCTCCGACTTCGGTCTGATGGCGAGCGAGCTCGCGACGCTCGCGCCCGGACCGTACCTCGCGTTCTGATGATCAGAGCTCTGCGGCCGGCCGGCACGGCTGGCCGCGGAGCGACGGGCACGGCGGGTAGAGCGTCGGGACGTCGACGCCGTCGACGACGGGAAGCACGACGCGCGACGCGTGCTCGCCGCCGTGCGCGATGCGCACGGTGGTTTCGTGCTCGGGTTCGAGCGCCTCGAACTTCCACCGCGGTCGGGAGCCGCCTGGAGCATCGACGACGACGCGGATCTTCGATCCGGCGCGGAACGCGTGGGCGAACGGGAACAGCTCGACGCGCGCCTCGGACCACTCGCCGGTCGGAAGCGGCTCGACGTCGGCCTCGGTGTGCGTGTGCAGCGGGCGGAGCGCGGTCGCATCGTCGTGGAGCGCGCGCTGGCTTGCCCGCAGCCACCCACTCTGCACGTAGACCTCGTTGCCGTCCGGCCGGATCTCGCTGAGGGTGACCTGGAGGTCGACGTCGCCGGCGTCGGCCTGCACCCAGAGGTCGACGCTGCCGGTGCCGACCATGACCACGTCTTCGCCGAGCTCGTCGGTCTCGTACGCGACTGCGGTCCCGGCGGGCGGCGGCGTCCAGGTCCACGCGGGAAGCGCGAGCCAGATCTCGCTGTCGCCGCCCTCGAACGTCGTCGTCTGCGCGCGCGACGGGTCGTAACGGTACGACTCCTCGGAAGCAGTACGCGGCTGTGACGGCTGCATCCGCCCGCCCGCGTCGAAGTACCACGCGTCGCCTTCGGCCGGTGGCCAACGCTCGAACGTCGCTTCGAACACGGGGATGGGCGCACCGGGGGCGGCGCCCGCGCCGTTCTCGAACAGGACGCGCACGCGCGGCTCGGTCTCCCAGTCGATCCTCGTCTCCGGTGGCAGCTCGACGGGCGTCCCGAACGCCGCGGAGCCGATCGTCGACGCGACGATTCCCGCGGCGGCCGGTCGTCCTGCCTCCTCGCGCGCGACGAACGTCTGGAGGAACTGCAGCCAGCGGTCGAAGATCGCGGGCATCAGCGGCTCGGCGTGGCCGCCGTTGGTGAGCACGGCCCAGGTCTGGTCGTTGGCGGCAAGCAGCTCGTCGAGCATGTTCGCGAAGTACGGACCGACCTGCTCGTCCTGCCACGCGCCGGCGAGGAAGACCGGAACCTCGATGCGGTCGACGAACAGCTCCGGCGCCAGCGGCCCCGCGACTTCGTCGGTCCAGTACCGGTTCTGCTCGATCGTGTCGAGGATGTCGGGGGCCTGGAGCCGCAACGCCTGGTTGGCCGCGCACGTCTGGTCGCCCGCGGTGATGCGCTCACCCGCCCAGCCCTGGCCGCTCTCGGGCGCGGGCTGCGCGTCGTGGCGGCGGTCCTCGGCCCACTGCACCGCGAAGCCATTGTTGAGGATGCCGCCCGGCGACAAGGTTCCCCGGCCCGTGTCGGCGATGACCGACAGCGGGGCGATCGCCCCGAGGTGCGGCGGCTGCGTCTGCGCGACGAACAGCTGCGAGATGCCCGGGTACGAGAGCCCCACCATGCCGACCTCGCCGTGCGCGACCCACGGCTGCGCCGCGATGGTCTCGACGACGTCGTACCCGTCGGTCGACTGGAGCGGCTCGAAGAACTGGAACGCTCCGCCGGAGCAGCCGGTGCCGCGCATGTTCACGCCGACCGTCGCGAAGCCGAGGTTCTGCGCGATCAGCGTGCTCGGCTGCGGCGACTCGGGGTTGGCGGGCGAGTAGCCGGAGTACTCGATGACCGTCGGGTACGGGCCTTCGTCGACCGGCCCGGGGAGCTTCACCGTCATCGACAGCAAGGTGCCGTCGCGGGTCTCGAGATAGCCGTACCCCTCCTCGACGACCGGGCGTTCGTAGAACGCCCGGGCGGGATGGTCGTCGGGCGCGGTGACGTCGACGCGCTCGCTCACGGTGCCGCTCGATGCGACGCGGTAGCCGGTTCCGGCGGGCACGTCGCGGAAGATGAGACTCCCGCGGGAGTCGGCCGGCGCGGTGTCGACGAGTCCGTCGTCGGCGTCGACGAGCTGCAGCTCCGCCCCCGCCGTCGCGCCGACGACCCAGACCTGGTTGACGCTGCCGTGTGCCTCGAACGCGGCGCTGGTCGCGCCCGAGAGGTCGACGACCTCACGGGTGGCCACCGTCGTCGTGGCCGAAGCGGGCTCGCCCGCCTCCCCGGAGCTGTCGTCGCCGGAGCACGCGGCGACGGCGAGGAGCGCGCAGCAGAAGATGACCCGGGCCCGCATGCGCCGGACCCTACCTGGCCGCGCTCGCGCCACCGTCGTGCAGGTCGCGCGCCGTGCTTTCGAGGACCCGCGCAGGGGCCCGGCCTCTTCCTCGCCGGCGGGGCTTGACCCCACCCGGGGCGTGGACGATTATAACAAGCAGTTACTTGCGTAAATGGGTGGCGCCATGGACACGATCGGCGAGGTGCACGCGGGGACGATGGCCGACCTCCGGCGCGAGGGCAGGCTGCTGACGAAGGTCGGGACGCTGCCGGTCGTCGTCTTCGCCGACGGCGAGGCGGTCTACGCGATCGAGGACCGCTGCCCACACATGGGCTTCCCGCTCCACCAGGGCACGGTCGAAGCGGGCCTCGTCACGTGCCATTGGCACCACGCGCGCTTCGACCTCGCGTCGGGATGCACGCTCGACCTCTGGGCCGACGACGCGCGCGGGTTCGACACCGACGTGCGCGACGGTGAGGTCTACGTGCGGCCCAGGGCGGGCGGCGATCCAGTGGGACACCTGCACGGTCGCCTGCGCGACGGACTCGAGGAGAGCATCTCGCTCGTCGTCGCGAAGGCCGTGCTCGGTTTGCTCGAGGCCGGCGTGCCGGCCGCCGAGATCGTGCGCACGGGGATCGAGTTCGGGACGCGGTACCGCGACGACGGCTGGGGAGCGGGCCTCACGACACTCGTCGCGATGGCGAACCTGCTCCCCCACCTCGCGCCCGACGACCGAGCACGCGCACTCGTCCACGGTCTCGTGTTCGTCGCGCGCGACACGCAGGGTCGGCCGCCGCGCTTCCCGGTCGGCGCGCTCGACACCGACGGCCTCCCCGCGGATCGCCTCGCGCAGTGGTACCGACGCTTCGTCGACACCCGTTCTCCGGACGCCGCGGAACGCGTGCTCTCGACGGCGATCGCGGTCGGTCACGAGGTCGAACCGACGATGTTCGCCGCCGCGACGGACCATGTCTTCGTCGACGAGGGGCACACGCTCGACTTCACCAACAAGGCGTTCGAGGCTCTCGCCCACGTCGGGCGTGACGCGGCGGCCGACGTGCTCCCGACACTCGTGCGCCAGACGGCGCAGGCCTTCCGTTCGGAGGAGTCGGGCGAGTGGCGACACCCGCACGACCTCGCCGGCCTCGCGGCGCGCACGATCGAAGCGCTCCCCGAGCGGTTCGGCGCGGGCGGGATCGACGTCGCCGGGCTCGCGTGGCGGTTCCTCGCCGACGATCCCGAAGCCGTGTGCGAAGCGCTGCTGGAGGGCCTTGCCGGCGGCGCCGGCGCGGACGAGATCGGGCGCGCCGTGGCCTACGCTGCGGCCCTTCGCGTCGCGCGCTTCCATGTACAGAACGACCACGGCGACTGGAACACCGTCCACCACTCGTTCACGACCGCGAACGCGCTCCACCAGGCGCTGAAGCGTTCGCCATCACGGGACCTGATGCGCGGCGCGGTGCACTCGGTCCTGCGCGTCTACCAGGACAGGTTCCTCAATGTTCCCGCGGCCCGGCTCCCGGTCAAGGAGCACGGCGAGCTCGACGCGCTCGCGCGGTGTTTCGAGGTGCAGGGCGCCGTCGACGATGCCGGCAACGAGGCCTACGGCTTCCTGCGCGCGGGTGGTTCGCGCCGCGACCTCGTCGCGGCGCTCGGCCGCGCGCTGCTCGCCGAGGACGCCGAGTTCCATTGGTTCCAGACGGTCGAAGCCGGCGTGCGCCAGGCATACGAGTGGCCCGACGGTTCGGAGGAGTCGGCGCTCGTGCTGACCGCGGTGGCGCGGTTCCTCGCCGCGCACACGCCGACTCGCCGCGAGCTGCCGACGGTCATCCGCATCGCGACGAGGCTCCGCCGCGGCGAAGCCCTCTACGAGGACTGAGAGGGTTCGGTCGGGCGGTCAGGCGCCCCCGCCGATGTCGACGTCGTACGCCTCGTAGACGAGGTCGACGCCGCGCTGGCGGTGACGGTGGAGCTCGCACAGCAACGACGTGAGCGAGCTTCGGACGCGTTCGGTGTCGACGGGCTCCGCGCGCAGGTCGTCCTCGGCCGCGAGGAGGGCGCTCAGCACCTGCCCGTGCTCGTCACGCAGACGCTGCACCTGGTTCGCGAGGCGGGGCTCGGCCTGCGTCAGCTCGTCGAGGAACGCGCCGGGCGCTTCCGTGTCGATGACGTGGCGCGTCCACACCTCCTCGAGGTTCTCGAGCGCGTCGCGGACGCATGTTGTCCATTCGCCGGAACGGCCGGGCGCGGGTGCATCGAGCGCCTGTTCGAGACGGATCATCGCGGAGCGGAGTCCCGCGCGGCGGACCCGCACCGCTTCGAGCACCTCGGGCGTGGTCGTCGTGGTCGCAAGGTCGAACCGGCGGTAACGGGCCATAGTGCGACGGTACGCCCATGCGCTCGGCTTGGATAGTGCGCCGGGTGCGACCGTTACGAGGTCGTCACAGTCTCGGCAAGACCCGCGCGGCGAAGAGCTCCAGGCTCGCCCACGCGACGTCGGGCGGGATGCCGCCGGCCAGCGGGTTGAAGTTCAACGCCGCGGTCGGTGGCAGCGTTCGGGCGCGGGCCGTGATGTCGTCGGGAGTTCCGACCCAGATCTGCGCCGCCCGCTTGAGGTCGTCGACCGTGTCGGCGTCGACGCGCGGCGTCGAGTGTTGGCCCGGAGTCTGGTACGACGCGTAGGTCTGCGTCTCGTAGAGCAGGTGCGGACCGATCTCCGCCCACGCCTTCTCGGGGTCTTCGGCGACGTGCACGAACGTGGGACCCTCCGGCTTCATCACGAACCCGCCGTCGAATCCGATGGCGCGCGCCTCGTCGAAGTACGCCTCGCGCACAGCCTCGTCGGTGTTCATCGGCATCATGGGCAGACGAAGGCGGGCGGCGCGCCGCGCCGCGGCGGGCACACCGCCCCCGACCATCACCATCGGGTGCGGACGCGTCGCGGGCAACGGCGTGACGCGAACCACGCGGCCCTGCCATTCGAACGGCTCGCCGCTCCACGCGCGGAGCATGATGCCGAGGTACTCCTCGAGCACCTTGCCACGGCGCGCGTGGTCGACGCCCGCCATCGCGAACTCCTCGACGCGGTAGCCGGCGCCGAAGACGGTCCACAGCCGGTTCGGGAACGCGTTGTCGATCACCGCGACCTGCTCGGCGATGCGGACCGGGTCGTGCAGCGGGAGGATCGACGCCGAGAGCAACACCGTCGCACGCCGCGTCGCGCCGAGCAGTGCGGCGGCCATGGTGAGGGGCGCCGGCATCCAGCCGTCGTCGACACCGTGATGCTCGGAGAGCACGAGGAAGTTCCAGCCGTGGTCGTCGGCCCAGCGCATCTGGTCGATCGCCGCGGCGTAGATCTCGGCGGTCGACGCCGGCCCGAACGCCGGGGCGCGGAAGTCCTGGCGCATCGTGAGCATCGGCATGGCGCGTCTCCCCGTGGTTCCCTCAGTCGAGTCGGGCGCGCGTGAGGTGCGGCCCGACCTCGGCGCCGAACGCGGCGATCTGGTCGCACTGCTCCGATACGTCACGCGCGGCGAAGCGGAGCTGCAAATGGCTCACGCCGATCGCGCCCAGCTCGTTGAACGAGTCGACGAGACGCTGGGGCGAACCGCTGACGGAGTACTTCGGGATCTCCCAGCCCGGATCGCCGACGTAGACGTACTCGGTGATGTACCCGATGTCGGGACGCGCCATGGGCCGCACGCGGTCACGGTGCTCGCGGATGAACGCGATGTCGGCCGGGAGCTGCTTGCGGGGCGTGCCCTGCGGGATCCAGCCGTCGCCGCGCGCGGCGACGCGCCGCAGCGCGGGCTTCCCCGAGCCGCCGACCCAGATGGGCGGGCGCGGCCGCTGGACAGGCCTCGGCGCCTGGCCGACGTCGGCGAACTTCCAGCGATCGCCCGCATGTCGGGGCCATTCCTCACGGAGGGCGACGTCGATCGCGTCGATCGCCTCGTCGGTCACGCGACCCCGCTCGGCGAACGGGACGCCGAGCGCGTCGAACTCCCCTTCGACGTGCCCGGCTCCGACGCCGAGGATCACGCGCCCCTGCGAGAGCGCGTCGAGCGTCATGAACGCCTTCGCGGTCTGGAGCGGATGTTGGTAGGCAACGACGTAGACGTTGGTCAGCAAGCGCGTGCGCGTCGTCACCGCCGCGAGATACCCGAGCGTCGGCACCGGGTCGAACCACTGCGTGCCCATCATCTCGGCCGGCTCCCGCGGAATGGCGACGTGATGGCACACGGCCACGTAGAAGAAGCCGGCGTCGTCGCAGGCGCGCGCGACTCGCACCAGGTCGTCGACCGTGCCGGACTCGCGCTCCCACGGGAGCGCGGTACGGACCGAGAGGGCTTGCACGGGAAGCTGGACGCCGTACACGAGCTTGCCGTCGGGAACGACGTTGACAGTCGTGTCCATCGCGCTCAACCCGGCCAGACGACCGACTGCAGCTCGCTGTACGCATGCAAGCCGAACACGCCGCCGTCGCGACCGACACCGCTGTACTTCATGCCACCGAACGGCGCGTGGTGGTTGCGCTGGGTCGTGTTGATCCCGACGTTGCCGGCGCGGAGACGTTCGCTCACGCGGAACGCGCGCGCGGTGTCGCCGCTGAAGACGTAGTCGTACAGCCCAAAGTCGGTGCTGTTCGCGATCGCGATGCCCTCGTCTTCGTCGTCGAAGGGGATCGCGACCAGTACCGGGCCGAAGATCTCCTCGCGCGCGACGCGCATGTCGGGGCGGCAACCGGCGAGGAGCGTCGGCGTGACGTAGTAGCCGCGGTCGGGCTTCTCCGGACGCTGGCCACCCGCGACGACCTCGGCGCCCTCGCCGCGGCCGATCGCGACGTAGCTCTCGATCCGTTCCCGGTGGGCCGCGGTGATGACCGGGCCGACGACCGTGTCGGGCTCGTGCGGATCGCCGACCTTCAGCACCGTGGCCATCTTCGAGAGGGCCTCGACGACGGGTTCGTAGAGCTTGCGCTGCACGATCGCACGCGTCGGCGCCGTGCAGATCTGGCCCGAGTGGAAGGTCCACGTCGAACCGATCATCGTGACCGCGGTCTTGACGTCGGCGTCGTCGAACACGAGCGCGGCACCCTTGCCGCCCAGCTCGAGCAGCGTGCGCTTCATCGTGCGCCCGGCCGCTTCGGCGATGCGCACGCCGACGCCTGTGGAGCCGGTGAACGAGACCATGTCGACGTCGGGGCTCTCCACGAGCGCTTCGCCGGTCGCGGGCGTGGAACCGGTGACGACGTTGACGACGCCTTCGGGAAACCCGGCATCGCGCATGATGCGCACGAGCTCGATGACGGCCAGCGGGTTCTGCGACGCCGGCCGCACGACGACCGTGTTACCCATCGCGAGCGCGGGTCCGAGCTTGCCCGCCATGTTGACGATCGGGAAGTTGTAGGGCGTGATGCATGCGACGACCCCGACCGGAGCCCGGCGTACCACCGCGCCCATCAGCCCGCCCGGCGCAAGCGCGGTCGCGGGCATCGCCTGCGGCGGCAACGGGATCGTGTTCGGCTCGAGGGCGTAGCGCGCGTACGACTCGAAGCGCGTCCACGCCTGCGGGACCTGCATCTGCTTGCCGACGGTCGCGGTGCAGCCCGTCTCCGCGATGACGAGAGGCAACAGGTCGTCGAACCGTTCCTTCATCAGCTCGGCGGTCCGGCGCAGCAGCGCCGCGCGCTCGTCGGGCGTCGAGCGCGACCAGGAATCGAATGCGGCGCGAGCCGCCCGCGCCGCGTCGCGCGCCTGTTCGACCGAAGCTTCGGGCGCGACACCGACGACGTCCTCGGTCGCCGGGTTCACCACGTCGTAACCGCCGTCGGCGCCGTCGACCCATTCGCCGCCGATGAGGAGCTGCCTCGTCGTCATGGAGCGCGACTGTAACGCGTTCTATTTTTCACCGGCAGGCCCGGATCGCTACGTTCGCCGCGTGGACCTTCGACCCATCGGCCTGTGGACGTTCCAGGTCGACACGCAGCCCGTGAGCCTCGGCCGCGAGCTCGCGGCCGAGATCGAAAACCTCGGCTACGGCGCGCTCTGGCTTCCCGAGGCAGCCGGCCGTGACGCCGTCGTGTCGGCCACGCTGCTGCTCGGCGCCACGCAACGCCTCACCCTCGGCACCGGCGTCGTTCCGCTCTACGCGCGCGAACCGCCGATCCTCAACGCCGCGTGGAAGACGCTCGAGGACGCGTACCCCGGCCGGTTCGTGCTCGGCATCGGTGTGAGCCACGCGCCGCTCGTGGAAGGCATCCTCGGCAGCGACTACGGCCCGCCGCTTGCCACCATGCGCTCGTACCTCGAACGGATGGACGCCGCGCCGTTCTTCGCGGCGCCGCCACCGAGGCCGCCGCGCCGAGTGCTCGCCGCGCTCGGACCGAAGATGCTCGCGCTCGCCGCCGAGCGCGCCGACGGCGCGCTCACCTACAACTGCACGCCCGAGCACACGGCCGCGGCCCGCCCGGTCATGGGCGAGAAAATGCTCGCCGTGGAGCAGAAGGTCGCGCTCACGAGCGACCCGACCGAGGCGCGCGACATCGCCCGCAACACGCTGCGGATCTACACGGGGCTGCCCAACTACGTGAACAACTGGCTGCGCCTGGGCTTCGGCGGCGACGAGATCAGCGGCCTCGCCGACCGGTTCGTCGACGCGGTCGTTGCCTGGGGCGACGACGACGCCCTGCGCGCCCGCGTCCAGGCCCACCTGGACGCCGGCGCCGACCACGTGTGCGTGCAGGTGCTCTCACGCGACGGCAAGATCCCCGTCGAAGACTGGCGCCGCCTCGCCCCCGTACTGGTGCGTCGTTAGAGCACAATTCGTGTGCGTCAGCGACGCACCGTTAGGTGTCGTCCAGGTCGATCCACTTGTGGACCGCCGGTGCTTGCCAGGTGGCGAAGCGGTCGACGAGTGATGCGGGGTCGTCGCCGACGAGGAGCATCTCGCGGTGCTGCGGCCGCAGGAAGCCCTCACCGACCGCATGGTCGAAGAACGCGACGAGGGGCGCGTAGTAGCCGCTGGTGTCGAGCAGTGCGCACGGCTTGGCGTGCAGGCCGAGCTGCGACCAGGTGAGCACCTCGACGAGCTCCTCGAGCGTCCCGACGCCGCCCGGCAGGGCGACGAAGGCGTCGGAGAGGTCGGCCATGGTCGCCTTGCGCTCGTGCATCGACGCGACGATGCGCAGCTCGGTCAGCCCGCGGTGGCCGATCTCGCGCGCGACGAGCGACTGCGGCATCACGCCGATCACCTCGCCGCCCGCCGCGAGCGCGGTGTCGGCGAGCACGCCCATCAGGCCGACATTGCCACCGCCGTACACGATGCCGATCCCGCGCTCGACGAGCACCGTCGCGAGCTTCTCGGCCGCGGTCGTGTACTCGGGGCGGGCACCCGCGTTGGAGCCTGCGTAGACGCAGACGCGTGTCACGCCGGCAGGTCGAGCGACAGCATCCTGATCGCGTTGGTGCGGCAGATCTTGTCGACCTGTTCCTGCGTCAGGTCCTTCATGATCTCCTCCGCGACCTTCTTCGTGTGTGGCCACGTCGAGTCGCTGTGCGGGTAGTCGGTCTCGAAGGTGATGTTGTCGACACCGACGGACTCGAGCGATCGCAACCCGTGCGGATCGTCGAAGAAGCAGCCGTACACGTGCTCGTAGTAGTACTGCGACGGCGGGCGCTTCACCTTGTCGGCGACGCCACCCCAGCCGCGGTTGTCCTCCCACACCTTGTCGGCGCGCTCGAGCACGTAGGGGATCCAGCCGATCTGGCCCTCGCTGTACGCGATCTTCAGGCGGGGGAACCGTTCGAACACCCCCGACATGAGCCAGTCGGTGAGCGACATCGCGGCGTTCATGTAGGTCAGCGTCGAGCCGACCGCGGCGGGTGCGTCACCCGACGTCGAGGGCATCTTCGACGACGACCCGATGTGCATGCACACCACCGTGTCGGTCTCCTCGCACGCGGCGAGGAACGGGTCCCAGAAGCCGTCCTTGTCGTGGATCGACGGCAGTCCGAGGAAGGGCGGGATCTCCGAGAACGTGACCGCATGGCAGCCCTTCGCCGCGTTGCGCCGCACCTCGGCCGCGGCGGCGGCCGGGTCCCACAACTGGACGATGATGAGCGGGATGAGCCGGCCACCCGACGGCGCGCACCAGTCGTCGAGCATCCAATCGTTGTAGGCCTTCACGCAGAGGTCGCCGAGCTGCTTGTCCTTGCGCTCGTAGAACGTCTGACCGCAAAAGCGCGGGAAGCTCGGGAACGACAGCGACGCCTCGACGTGGTTCACGTCCATGTCTTCGAGGCGGGCTTTCGGCTCCCAGCACCCCTTGCGCATGTCGTCCATCGTGATCGGGCTGACAGTGACCTCTTCACGGGGGTAGCCGGCGGCGGCGGACAAGCGCGTGAGCGGGTAGCGCAAGTCCTCGACCAGCCACCAGTCGCACCACGTGCCGTCCTCGTGCTCGGACGCCTCTTCGTAGGAGAAGACGCCGCCGACGAAGTTCATCGACTTCACCTTGCGGCGCACGAGCCGCGGCCCGACCTCGCGGTACTTGGCAGGAAGGCGCGACTGCCACACGTCGGCGGGCTCGATGACGTGGTCGTCGACCGAGATGATGCGGGGGATCTCCGGCATGGCAGGAAGGTTACCCGGCATCTGACGGGTCGTCAGGTGGACCAGACGCGCAGGATCTCCTCGGTCGTCGTGAGCGTCGCGACGAGCGCGAGCGTGTAGTCGAGGACCGCCTGCGCGTACTCGGCCGGTACGCCCGCGACGGCATCGCGCGGGATGACCATCTGGTAGCCGAGGTTCACGGCGTCGAACGCGAAGTTGGTCATGCCGACGTTGACCGAGACGCCGACGCCCACGATCGTGCTCACCCCGAGGTTGCGCAGGATCGGGTCGAGCTGCGTACCGCTCATCGGACCGATGCCGTGGTACCGCGGTAGCACGATGTCCTCGGGCGGCGTGCCGATCTCGGCGGGAACCTGCACGGCATCACTTCCCGGCGTCAGCCGGACCGGCGACTTCTTCACGCCGAAGAACAACCGTGCGTTGCGGTTGGCGCCGCGCCCGTCGGAACGGCTCTCGGCGGTGCAGTGCACGACCGGCACCCCGCAGGCACGCGCCGCGCGGGCCAGCCGCGCGCAGTTCCCGATCAGGTCGACGGCCGCGGCGGCCTCCGTGAGCGCAGGCAGGGCCGACGGCGTGCCCACCACGCCGTTTTGCACCTCCTGCAGGACGAGCGCCGCGCGCTCGGGCGCGACGAGCTCGGCAAGTTCGACCGCCACTCCGGCTCCCTACTCCTCGACGAACCCCGACTCGCCGCCGGAGCGCACTGCATCCTTGAGGATCTTCCCCGACGCGTTGCGGGGCAGCGGTTCGGTCCGGAACTCCCACTGCTCCGGCACCTTGTAGTACGCGAGCGTGGCGGCGACCCACTCGCGCAGCACCTCCGCGTCGAGCGTCTTGCCGGCGTGCGCGACGACGACGGCCTTGACCGCCTGGCCGAGCTCGGGATGATCGACGCCGATGACCGCGCACTCGTCGACATCTGGGTGATCCTCGATGCGCTTCTCGATCTCCACGGGATACACGTTCTCGCCACCGCGCAGGATGAGGTCGCGCTTGCGCGACGACAGGTAGAGGCGCCCGCCCTCCATGCGCCCGATGTCGCCGGTACGCAGCCACCGCCCCGGCAGGAACGCCTCCTCGGTCTCCTTCGGGCGACGCCAGTAGCCCGGCATCACCATCGGCCCGCGCAGGCAGACCTCGCCCTCCTCGCCGTCGGGCAGCGGGGTGCCGAACGGGTCCCGGATCTCGAGGTCGACGGTCGGCAGCACGCGGCCCGCCGACATCGGGAAGTCGATCAGCTCCTGGCCGAAGTTCATCGTCGCGAGGGCAGCGCACTCCGTCTGCCCGTAGCCGATGCCCATGCTCGGCGCCGCGTTCGGGAACACCTCGCGCGTCCGCGCCTGGAGCGACGGCGAGATGGGTGAGCCGCCGCCACCCACCTGCCGCACCGAGGAGAGGTCGTACTTCCCGACATCGGGGTGGTTGACGAGGCGATGCAGTACCGCTTCGGTGAACGACCATCCGGTGCAGCGGTGCTTCTCGATCGTGCGCATCGCCGTGCCGCCGTCGAAACGGCCCGTCAGCCAGACGCTCTTCACCCCGCCTGCGAGCAACATCACGGCGCCGGCGTGCAGACCCGACACGTGGAACAGCGGATTCGTCATGAGCTGGCACGTCGGCAGCGCGTCGGGCGTGGGTGGGTGCAGCATCATCGTGCGAGCGCCGCCGAAGAAGTTGAGCGCGACGAACGCGCACACGTTGCGATGCGTGTTGACCGCGCCCTTGGGCCGTCCGGTGGTGCCCGACGTGTACAAGATGATCGCGGGGTCGTCTTCTGCGATCGGCTGGTCGGGAAGCGGCGCGCCGCCCGCGTATGCCTCGAGCGGCGCGAAGCCGTGCTCGACTTCCACGACCGGCACACCCGGATCGTCCCCGTCGAGGCGAGCGAGGCGCTTCGCGTCGGCCACGAGGAGCTTCGGCTCGGCGTCGGCGAGGAAGTACCTGATCTCCGGACCCGTCGACCAGCCGTTGAGCCCCACGGCGACCGCGCCGAGACTCACCGTCGCCCAGAACGTCAGGATCCACTCGGGGCAGTTCGCCGCGAGGATCGCGACCCGGTCCCCCGGCCCGACGCCGTACTCGTCGCGCAGCGCGGCGGCGACCGACGCCACGAGCCGGCCGTGCTCGCCGAACGTCAGCGCGCGCTCGTCGTTCCCGTCGGTGAACACGACGTACGGCGCGTCCGCGTTGGCGAGCGAGTTGGAGAGCAGCTCGCGTAGCGACCTCGGCCGGTTCTTGAAGGCCGTCACCGGCGCGCCCAGCACCTCGATCGTCTCGAGCTCGAAGAATCCGCCCGGTTCGAGGAGCTGCGCCTCGACGCGGGCCACGTCGTCGGGGACGCCGACGGCCTCAGTCCGGGATGCCATCACTCCAGCATCGCGTCCTGGAAGGCGCGCCGCTCGTCGTCGGTGATGCCGAGCCCGTCGCGCACGTACGCGTCGATCGACCCGTACTCCTGCTCGATCGTGTCGATCGCCGCCTGGAGGTATTCCGCGCGCGCTTCCAGCAGGGGCAGCAGCGCCGACGCGTCGCCGGTGAGCGCCTCGACCGCGGTCAGCGCCTCCTCGTTCTCCGCCGCCCGGTACTCGTTGGTGAGCAGGTAATCCTCCATCACCGTCTCCGTCGGCACGCCGAGCGTCCACAGCACGACCGCCGCCGCGAAGCCCGCGCGGTCCTTCCCCGCGGTGCAGTGCACGAGCGCGGGGCGCGCGGCGGCGTCCATGAGACGTTCCATCATCGCGCCGAACTCGTCGGTGAAGTCGGTGACGAACGCCCGATTCCCGTCGAGCAACAGGTCGGGCGACAGCCCGGAGAGATCACCGGCGAGCACCTGCCTCCGGAGCGCGGCGGCATCGACGCGATCGTCCGCGATCGGGAGGCGGATCGCCTCCACGCCGGGCGGCAGGCGATCGGCGAGCAGCTCGACCTCGCCGTCGCTGCGCAAGTCGCACACGACCTTGATCCCGGTCGACTCGACGTACGCGAGGTCGGCGTCGGTGAGGTCGCCCAGCTCGCCGGCGCGGTAGAGCTGCCCCCACTTCACCCGCCGGCCGTCGACCGTTTCGTAGCCACCGAGGTCACGGAAGTTCGGTTGGCCTTCGAGCGGGAGCCGGCGCTCCGCCGTGACGACGCCGCCGACGTCGAAGTACACGCGCCCGCCCGGTTTCGGGTCGGCAACCGTGATGGTGCCGTTCGCGGGCCCGAGCGGTGTCGAGACGTCGGCGGGGTCGGTGCCCCAGGCGACCTCGACTTCGCCGGCGCCGTCCCACGTGATCGTCAACGTTCCGTCGTCGTTGCGAGCAACCTTGGCGTTCCTGACGGACGTGACGGGCGCCGTCGTCGTGGTCGCAGCCGGAGCCGCGCCGTCAGCGCCGCCGCCGTCAGCGCCGCCGTCGTCACCGCCGCATGCGGTCGCGACGAGCGCCGCGACGGCGACAAGCATGACTGTCCTGCGCACGAGGGCGGACGCTACAGGCGAGGGATCACCGCGTGCAGCAGCTCGGCGATCTCGCGCGCGCACTCCTTGAACACGTCGAGGTCGCCCCCGGCGGGGTCGTGCACGTCCTCCCATGGTTCCAGCATCACCTCGTGCAGGCGCATCGCGGCGAGGCGCTCGAACAGCGGTGCGGGACCGTCGGGGAGGTCGCGCGCGAGGCGCTTCAGCGTCGCCGTGCGGGGCGCGGCGAGCGGGTGCATGCGCCGCATCCACGCGACGTGCTCGCGCGCCAGCGCGATGACGAGATCCGCGTTGTCGAGCTCGTGCGTCGTCGCCTGACGGCTGCGGTGATCGGGCACCGGGACACCGAGCGACTCGATCGCGTCGCGCGTCCGCCAGCTCATCGGCATGCCTTCGATGACGTGCGTACCCGAGGTCGTCACCTCGAGTCCCGGCACGTGCTCGCGCAAGATCGCGCCCGCCATCACCGACCGCGCTGCGTTGCCGGTGCACAAGGTCACGACGTGGAGATCCGCCACCACAGGAGAACGGAGGCTACGGCACCCGCGTCGGCAAGAATGGAACCGTGCCCTCCACACTGATCCTGCTGCGCCACGGCGAGAGCGAATGGAACCTGAAGAACTTGTTCACGGGCTGGGTCGACGTCGACCTCACCGAACGAGGCGCGGACGAGGCGCGGCAGGGTGGTCTCGATATCGCGAGCGCAGGTCTGAAACCCGCGGTGCTGCACACGTCCGTCCAACTGCGCGCCATCCGTACGGCCGAGCTCGCCCTCGACGCGTGCAATCGCAAGTGGCTTCCCGTCCGGCGGAGCTGGCGTCTGAACGAACGTCACTACGGCGCGCTGCAAGGCAAGAACAAGAAGGAGACAGCCGACGAGTTCGGGCTCGACCAGGTGAAGGTGTGGCGTCGCTCGTACGACGTGCCTCCCCCTCCGCTCGACATCGACGATCCGAGCTCGGGAGTCGACGATCGCTACGCCGCGCTTCCCCGCGACGTGCTGCCGCGCGCGGAGTGCCTGAAGGACGTGCTCGAGCGCATGCTGCCGTGGTGGTACGACGCGATCGTTCCGGACCTTCGCGCGGGCGCACCGGTCCTGGTGGCCGCGCACGGCAACTCGCTGCGAGCGCTCGTCAAGCACCTCGACGGCATGTCCGCCGAGGAAGTAGTGGCGCTCAACCTCCCGACCGGCGAACCGCTCGTCTACGAGCTCGACACGGATCTCGAGCCGGTGCACGGCCCCGGTCCGGGCGGCGTCCGGGGTCGTTACCTCGAGCCCGATCGGGCGATCGGAAAGGCGGAAGCCGTCAAGAAGCAGGCGGGCTGACCCGAAAAGGACTCGATGTCGGAGAACGCGCGGTGGTGACCGGCGCCCCGGCGCGGCTCGCGCTCGCGGCGGGCTTCCTCGCCGCGACGTTCGCGTACGGGGCATGGATCAGCACCCGCACCGCGCTCGATCCCGGAGCCACGAACGACGTCGCCGAGAAGTTGCTGGAGTCGGCGCCCGTGCAGGAGACCGTGGTCGAGGCGCTCGAACGGCACGTGCGCGCGGCCGTCGCGACCGACGCCCTCGACCCCCAGGTGGGTGCCGCGATCGAGCGCGCGCTCGACGACCCTCGGCTCATCGACGCGTTCGGCGACGCCGTGAGCACGTTCCACCGCGGGCTCCTCGAAGGCCGCAAGGGCGCGATCACGCTCGACTCGACCGAGGTCACCGCGTCCGTTCGCGATGCACTCGCCACCATCGATCCCGCGCTCGCCGCCGAGGTCGCAGCAGCGGAGCCGATCCGGATCGACCTCGGCGAGGCCGACGTTCCGGCGATCAGCGATGCCGGGACGCGCGCCCGCGCCGTCCTGGTCACGGCGACGCTGCTCGCGATCGCACTGCTCGTGGCGGGTGTCGCCCTGCACCCGTCACAGCGAGACGCACTCGCGCGCGTCGGCCGGCGGATCGCGCTCCTCGCGATCGGGCCCCTCCTGGGATTCGTCGTGCTGCCGTGGATCCTGGCGAGCGCGCACAACGACGCGGCCACGATGGCCGCCGGCGTGCTCGAGGTCTACGCCGGGCGCGTCCTGCCCTCGGCGATCGTCCTCGCAGTCGGCGGCATCGGGCTGTGGATCGGCGCGCGAACCTGGCCCAAGACCCCCCAACCGCTCGCCGTGCCCACCCCGACCGCACCCCGTCCGTCAACCCGCCCGTACGCGGCGGTCGCCGCGGAACGCCCGACGGAGAAGCTCTACCTCTGACCCTGCGCCCGGCGAGTTGAACGCCGCGGCGACCGTACGCAAATTTTTGTCGGAACCGGGCTATCCAACCGGGCGTCGGGGAACGGATGGGTGGGGTGAACGCAACCGGGGGGAGGCTCGCGCGCGTACCGGCGCTCGACGGCATCCGCGGCCTGGCGGTCGCGGCCGTTGTCGCATTCCACGCCGAGGCGGGCGTGGCGCCCGGGGGCTTCCTCGGCGTCAGCGCCTTCTTCACCCTGTCGGGGTTCCTGATCACGAGCCTTCTCCTCGCGGAGCGGCGCGCGACGGGACGGATCGCGCTCGGCGCGTTCTGGGCCCGGCGCGCCCGGCGCCTCCTGCCCGCGGCCGCCGTCGCGATCGCAGGCATTCTGCTGTTCGGCGCTACCGTCGCCGACGCAGACCAGGTGCGCGACCTGCGCGGCGACGTGCTCGCCGCGTTGGGCTACGCCGCGAACTGGCGCTTCCTCGCCGACGGGCGCGCGTACAGCGAGCTCTTCTCGAGCCCCTCGCCGGTGCAGCACTTCTGGTCGCTCGCGATCGAGGAGCAGTTCTACGTCGTCTTCCCACTCCTCGTCGTCGGCGCGCTGAAGCTCGGCCGGGGCCGCGCCCGGGTGCTGCGACCGCTCCTGGCGCTCGGATCGATCGGGTCGATCGTGCTCGGGCGGGCGCTCTCCGATGACGCGATGCGGGTGTACTACGGCACCGACACCCGCGTCGCGGAACTGCTCGTCGGAGCGGTGCTCGCCGTCGTCTGCGCCAACCGTGCTCCGTCGCCGGCTCGTCCCGCGGCCCGTCTCGCACTCGACGCGGCGGGATTCGTTTCCCTCGGCGTGCTCGTCTGGTGGTGGACGACAGTCGGTCAGGGCGATCACTGGTTGTACGAGGGCGGCTTCGCGCTCCACGCGCTGCTCACGGCAACCGTGATCGGGGCCGCGCGGGCCGACACGCTGCTCGCGACCGTGCTCGCGTTGCGGCCGCTCGCCGGTCTCGGGCTCGTCTCGTACGGCGTCTACCTGTACCACTGGCCGTTGTTCCTGTGGCTCACGCCCGAGCGTGTCGACGTCTCCTGGGGCGCGCTGCTCGCGCTTCGCTGTGGTCTGACGCTCGGCGTCGCGATCGCGTCGTACCACTTCGTCGAACGGCCGATCCGCCACGGTGCCCGGCTGCGCGGCGCGTGGCCACGGGTGCTCACGCCCGCAGTGAGCGGTGCGCTCGTCGGCGCGCTCGTGCTCGTCACCGCATCGCCGCCTGCGCCGTCGTTCGTGCTCGAGTCGCTCGCGGAAGCGCCCTCCTTGGTCGACGCGCGCGCGCACCCGCGTGGACCGCTGGGCGCCGCGCGCGGACCCGACGGTGGGGCATCGCTCGTTCCGAGCGATCTCGTGCGCCCGTACACCGACCAGCGACCGTTGCGCGTGCTCGTCGTCGGCGACTCGGTCGGGCTGACGTTCGGGCGTGGCGTCGAGCTGTGGGCAGCCGAGACCGGTGCCGCAGTCGTGCGCAACGAGGCGCGCGAATGGTGCAGCCTCGGTCGCGACCTGCCGCAGATCTCGGGGATCGGCGGCAAGGAGGAGCCCGGCACGGGCTGCCACGACTGGGAGGAGCGGTGGGGCCGCACGGTCGACGAGTTCGATCCCGACGTGGTGTTCGTGATGTTCACCATCTGGGAAGTAGCGCCGCGCCGCCTTCCGGGCGCGGCCGACTACACGCGCCCCGGTGACCCCGCGCACGACGCCTGGCAGCTTTCCGAGTACCACGCCGCGGCCGACGTGTTGTCTCGCCGGGGCGCGCGGGTCGCGTGGTTCAACCTCGCGTGCAACGACGCGCCGATCCCTCGCGGCGAGCCGATCTGGCAGATCAACGAGCGGACGCTGCCGGCGCTCGTGGCGACCCATCCGGCCGTTCGGCTCGTCGACATCAATGCGGAGCTGTGCCCCGGGGGCGAACCGCGCGACAGCTATGACGGCGTCCAGAACTTCCGTCCCGACAACGCGCACTTCTCCGACGAGGGCGCCCTCGCGGTCGCGCGTTGGGTGATGCGGCGGGTCGCGCGCCCGACCGAACCGCAGGTGCAGCCGGTAGCGCTGCGAGCCGCCCAGTTCCATCGCCCGCTCGGCGAAGCACGTCCGATGCGGATCCTCGTCGTCGGCGACTCGGTCGGTGTGACGTTCGGCCGCGGACTCGAACTGTGGGCCGCGCAGACGGACCGCGCGGTCGTTCGCAACGAGGCGCGGACGTATTGCAGCGTCGCGCGCTACGCGCCTCGCATCGTCGGAATGCAGCGAGGCGAACAAGGAGACCGGTGCGACGACTGGGAACGCCGGTGGGCACGCGTCGTCGACGACTTCGACCCCGACATGGTCGTCGTCATGTTCACCATCTGGGAGGCCGTGCCGCGCCAAGTCCCCGGAGCGGACGAGTTCGTCGACGTCGGCGACCCGCGGTACGACGCGTGGCAGTTCCGCGAGTACGAGGCCGCGGCGGAAGTGCTGTCGCGGCGCGGCGCACCGGTCGTGTGGCTCACGATCCCGTGCGACACCCAGTCGGGAAGCGGGCGGGGCACGCCGATCTGGTCGGTGAACCGCACGATCCGTCGCTTGTCGTACGCGCACCCGGCCGTACGCGTGGTCGACCTCGATGCCGAGCTGTGCCCCGGCGCGACGTACCGCAGCGAGTATCGCGGCGTCGATCCGGCCCGGCCCGACGGCCGCCACTTCTCCGACGCCGGTGCCCTCGCCACGGTCGGCTGGCTGATGCAACACGTCGTCGGCATAGTGTGAACCGCATGACACCCATGAGCCGCCGCGAACGCGACGAAGGCCGGCGGGGCGACCTCGAGTTCGGCACGATCCCGCGGCTCGCTCGTATCGCAGCCGAGCGCCACGGTGACGCGGAGGCGCTCGTCGACGTCGATGCGGGTGTGACGCTCTCGTTCGTCGGCCTGCGCGAGCAGGCACGGCGCGCGGGTGCGGCGCTGATGGCCGCGGGCGTCGAGCGAGGCGACCGGGTTGCGATCTGGGCGCCGAACATGTGGGAGTGGGTCGTGGCCGGGCTCGCGATCCACCATGCGGGCGGCGTGCTCGTCCCGCTGAACACCCGGTTCAAGGGGGCCGAGGCGGCCCACGTGCTCGGCCGCAGCCGCGCGCGGTTGCTCTTCACGGTCACCGGCTTTCTCGACACGGACTACGTCGACCTCCTGACCCGCGCCGTCGACCCGGCAGCCGACCTGCCGGCGCTCGAGCGCATCGTGCTGTTCCGCGGGGAACGGCCCGACACGCAGACCTTCGCCGACTTCCTCTCGTCGGGATCGGGCGACGTCGACGCTCGTGCCGACGCCGTCGAGCCCGACGACCTCTCGGACATGCTGTTCACGTCGGGCACCACGGGCGCGCCCAAGGGCGTCATCACGACGCACGCGCAGAACCTGCGCGCGTATCGCGACTGGGCCGACGTCGTGGGGCTGCGCGCCGGCGACCGCTACCTCGTCGTCAACCCCTTCTTCCACGCGTTCGGCTACAAGGCAGGCTGGCTCGCCGCGCTGATGACCGGCGCGACCGTGCTGCCGCACGCGGTCTTCGATCCCGTGCGCGTGCTGGAACGCATCCCACGCGACCGCATCTCGATGCTGCCCGGGCCGCCTGCGCTGTTCCAGCAGATCCTCGCCCGGCCCGATCTCGACCAGTTCGATCTGTCGACGCTGCGCCTCGCCGTCACGGGCGCGGCACCCACGCCCGTGTCGATGATCCACGAGATGCGAGCGCGGCTCGGGTTCGAGACGGTCATCCGCGGTTACGGGCTCACCGAGGCGGCTGGCATCGCGACGATGTGCCGCCACGACGACGACATCGAAACCATCGCCACGACCGACGGGCGCGCCATCCCCGGCATCGACGTGCTCATCCTCGACGACGACGGCAACGAGGTGCCGCGCGGGCAGCCCGGCGAAGTCGTCGTCGACGGCTACAACGTGATGCGGGGCTACTTCGAGCAACCCGACGAGACGGCCGAGTCGATCGACGAGAAGGGCCGCTTGCACACGGGCGACGTCGCGGTGATGGACGAGCGGGGCTACATCGTCATCACCGACCGCAAGAAGGACATGTTCATCGTCGGCGGGTTCAACGCGTACCCGGCCGAGATCGAGGGTCTCATGGCCCGGCACCCCGCGATCGCGCAGGTCGCGATCGTCGGGATGCCCGACGATCGCCTCGGCGAGTCGGGCTGGGCGTTCGTCGTACCGCGCGCGGGCGAGACGATCGACGAGGCCGAGCTGATCGCGTGGTGCCGCGAGGAGATGGCGAACTACAAGGTTCCCCGCCGGGTCGTCGTCGTCGACGCGCTGCCCCTCAACGCAAGCGGCAAGGTCCTGAAGTACGAGCTGCGCGAGAAGTACGTCTGAGCCCCGGCGTTCTGGGCACTCCCCTTCCCGCCCACGCGCGCGTGGGAGTACCCAGAACGCTCAGCCGAGCGCGACCGCCGGAACCTCGGGATATCCCTCGGGAAGGAGGAAACGGCCGCCCGTCGTCCGGTACCGCACCTGCCAGAAGTAGTAGCCGTCGTACGCGCGTGGGTCGTCGATCATGAGCCGCGCGTACGCGCTCACCGCGGCGACGTAGTGGTCGCTGTGGTTGTAGGCGAACAACGCGCCGTCCATGTCGGCGGGCGCGCCGGCGGCCGCGAGGTAGCGGCCAGCGGCCATGATGGAGTCGCGGTCGCTCCAGATGTCGCCACCCTCGCCGAAGGCCTCCCAACTGCTCGGGATGAACTGCATCGGGCCGAGCGCACCCGCCGTGCTCGGGCCGACGATGCGGCCGAGCCGGGACTCCACGAGGTGGATCGCCGCGAGGTACTGCCACGGCACGCCGCTCGCCGCCTCGGATTCGCGATACAGCGCGAGCAGCTCCTCGCGCGGCAGCGGAGGTCGAATCGTCCACGGTGGGAGCTGCGGTTGGGGCTCGGCGAGCGGCGTGAGCTCCAGGGCCGCCAGCAGGTTCGCCGCGACGATCGGTGCGACGTCGGCAGGCAGGGCGCCGAGCACGGCCGGGGCGTCGTCGGGCTCCTCGCGCAGCGCTGCGTACGCATCGTCCTGGGCGCGTCCCAGCGTCTCGAGCTGCGCGTCGTCGCGCTCGGGGCTGCGCAGCGCGCGCTCGACGCGAACCAGCGTGGCGGCGAGCTCGTCGCCGCGCGCAACGGTCGTGCTGGTCGGCGGTGGCGCAGTGGTCGACGTCGACCCGGGTGCGGTCGAGGACGGGTTGGTCGACCGCGCGGGCCGAGCGCCGTCGTCGTCGCCCGTGCAGGCGCCGAGCGCGAGCGCGGTGGCGAGCAGCAGCGGTAGCGAGCGCACTGCGCTCAGGGTACGGTCGAGGGCACGACATCACGAGGAGGCGCCATGCGGTCCTACCTCATCCTCGCCAACCGGACGCTCACCGGTCCGCATCTCGTCTCGGAGGCGGAGGTCCGCGCCGCCCGAGGGCCGTGCCGGTTCCACGTCGTCGTACCGTCGACGCCGTCGGGCGCCGCGTACCACAACTGGACCGAGGGCCGCGCGCACGCATTCGCGCGCCGCCGGCTCGAGCACGCGCTGGAACGGTTGCGCGCCGCCGGCCTCGAAGCAACCGGCGAGATCGGCGACGAGAGCCCGATCCTCGCGGTCGGCGACGCGCTGCGCCGGCAGCCGTTCGACGAGATCATCGTGTCGACGTTGCCGCCCGGGATCTCCCGCTGGTTGAAGCTCGACCTGCCCCACCGGCTGGAGAAGCTGTACAAGGTCCCCGTCACGCACGTCGTGGCCGTCCCGGAGCCGGTGCCCTGACGACACACGCCGTGGTCACGACCGATGGCACAGCTGTCGCCGGGCGTGACCACGCGCTAGGAGGCCACCGCGCGCACGAGTGGAACCGGGTCGGCGAAGCCACGGACGACGACGGGGCCGAGCGGCTCGAACGACACGCCGTCGATGCCGCCGATCACGGCCGCCGCCGCTTCCGAGCACAGGACCTCGCCCGGCCCCGCCAGGTCGACGATCCGGGCCGCAAGGTTGACGTCGCGGCCGATGATGTCGTCGCCACGGCGGCGGGGGCATCCGAAGTGCAGCCCGATCCGCACCCACATGGGCAACGGGTCGGCCGGTTCGGCCTCGAAGCGCCGTTGCAGGTCGACGCAGGTCCGGAGCGCGTCGCACGGGTCGTCGAACCAGAGGAGCAACCCGTCACCGAGCTCCTTCACGACACGCGCACCGGCCGGCAGCGCGTCGCGCACGAGGTGCTCCTGGCGTTCGAGCAACGCGAGCGCGACGTCGTCGCCATGCTCGTCGGTCAACTCTGTGAAGCCGACGATGTCGGTGAAAACGATCGCTCCGCTGCCCGTCGCCGTCACCGGCATCGGACCTCGATGGAGCCGCTGACAGTCGCGACGTCGACGTCGCACCCGCTGCCCTCGGGGCAGTCACAGCGAATGCGACCGCTCATCGACTTGAGACGGAATCGCGGGGTCGCGGTTGGGGGAAGCGACACCTTCACCTTCCCGGACACCGTGCGCACGCCGAGCCGCTCGGCCGCCGACGACCCGACCTCCACCGTTCCCGAGACGGACTTCAGCTCGCCGCCGCCGACGTTGTCCGCTTCGATCGATCCGGAGACGCCTGCCACCGCGACGCGACCTGCGTCGCCGATACGCACCTTCCCGCTCGCGACGACGACGCGGCACTCGCCGTCGCACGACCCGACGCGGACGCTGCCCGACATCGTCCGCGCGTCGACCTCACGCGCGTGGTCGATCTCGATCGAACCGCTGGCGCACGAAACGCGCACCGAGCCGGCCGTCCCGCGCACGTCGACCGAGCCGCTGGCAGTCCCGATGACGAGATCCGTCCCCGCCGGACACCGCACATCGACGCTGCGGCCGGTGCCCTTCACGCGCCACGAGCCGTCAGGCTCCTGCACGACCGCGCCGCCGTTGACGGCCAACTCCGCGCCCGGCTCGGCCGCCACCCGGACGCGCCCGCTCTTCGTCGTGATGTGGAGGCGAGCCATCGTCGCGGAACTCTAGGCTTCCGCGGCCATGGCGCTCACCGACGAACAACAGCAGGAGTGGCGCGACCGCATGCGCACGCTCATGGTCGGAACGCGGTTCATCAAGACCCTGGGCACGACGGTCGAGGAGTGGGGTCCCGACGGTGTCGTGTTGCGGGTCCCGTTCGCCGAGCAACTGACCAACGACGGCCGCGAGTACCACGGCGGTGTCATCGCGGCGCTGATGGACACCGCGGGGGCGGCAGCCGTATGGGCCGGCCACGACTTCGACCGCGGCGTCAAGGCCTCGACCGTGTCGATGACGGTGAACTACACCGGCCGGGCGAAGGGCGACCTCCTCGCGAGCGCGCACTGCGTCAAGCGCGGCCGCGACACGCACTTCTCCGAGATCCGCGTCCACGATCCCGAAGGCACGCTCGTGGCGACGGGGACGCTCGTCTACCGCATCGTCCCGTGAACGAGTGCACGCGGCAGCGGACGCGCGTGCGCGACCGCCAGGTGCTGCACCGCGCGGGTGAGCGCGACGAACAGCAGGCGGACTCCGTGCGGCTGCGTCGCCGCGATCTCGGCCGGCTCGACGACGATGACGGCGTCGAACTCGAGGCCCTTCGCGAGCCCAGGCGGCACCACGACCACTGGCCGATCGGGTGACGTCTCCCCGGGCTCGGCGACGACGGCCCCCTCTCGACCGATGACGTCGCGCAGCTCGTCGACGCGTTCGTCGTGCGCGATGACGGCGACCGTCGTGAACTCCTTCGAGAGCACGAGCGCGTGTTGCGCGACGGCGGGTACCAGCTCCGCGGGTTCGAGTGGATGGAAGTCGGGCGGATCACCGGCATCACGGACCGATCGCGCGTGCGCGACGTCGGGCGCAGCCGCGGGTAACAACCGGTTCGCGAGATCGAGGATCGCGCCGGGCAGCCGGTAACCGATCGTGAGTTCGGCGGCCTGTGCGTGCTCGGGTCGGCCGAGATGCTCGAGCGTCTCGTCCCAGCTCGCGCTCGCCGCGGGCGCCGTCGCCTGCG
>Ga0073934_10001407_pt1 | contig 57992 bp, 51 predicted proteins | sample LarsenN4metaG_FD_76834 | JGI IMG/M metagenome (GOLD analysis project Ga0073934, IMG submission 76834) | Hot spring sediment bacterial and archeal communities from British Columbia, Canada, to study Microbial Dark Matter (Phase II) - Larsen... ...
AATCCCGCCGTAGCCACTTGGTAAAGCAAGGGCTGGAAAAGATGGTGGTTGCGACGGTCGACCAAAGTCACCTCGACGCGCCGGTTGGCCAGTCGCTTGGCGGCCGCCAGGCCGCCGAATCCGGCGCCGATGATAACAACCTTGGGAACCGCGGAGGACATGATGGTCAGTGCGCGGTCCAGCCGCCATCAACCGGGAGCGCGGTGCCGGTAATCGATCGGCCGCCGGGCCCGCACAGGAAGACGGCGAGCGCGCCGAGCTCCTCGGCCTCGGCGAAGCGCTTGTTCGGCTGGGCGGCGAGCAGGACATCGCGGATGACCTCTTCGCGGCTGATCCCGCGCGCTTGGGCCGTGTCGTCGATCTGGTTTTCGACCAGCGGCGTCCAGACATAGCCGGGGCAGATGGCGTTGCACGTGATGTTGTGTTCGGCGCCTTCCAGCGCGATCGTCTTGGTCAGGCCAATGATGCCATGCTTGGCGGCGACATAGGCGCTCTTGAAGGGTGAGGCGACCAGGCCGTGGGCCGAGGCGACGTTGATGATGCGGCCGAAGCCGGCCTGCTTCATCGATCCGAAGGCAGCGCGGATCGTGTGCCAGGCCGCCGACAGGTTGAGCGCGATGATCGCCTCATATTTTTCCGGCGGGAAATCCTCGATCGGGCTGACGTGCTGGATGCCGGCATTGTTGACGAGGATGTCGATGCGGCCGAACTCGTCGATCGTCTCTTCGACCAGCCTCTGGGCTTCTTCGGCGATCATGAGATTGGCGCCGTTGTAGACGACGCGGCTCAATGGACAGCCGTGCTCCAGCTCGGCGCAGACGAAATCGATCTCGCGCTGCTCGCCGAGGCCGTTGACGATGATATCTGCGCCCGCGTGTGCGAGGGCCCGGGCAATGCCAAGCCCGATGCCGCTGGTCGACCCGGTGACGATCGCAACTCGCCCAGCAAGCGGGCTGGCGACGTCCATCTGCTCCAGGGACTGCATGTCCATGCAAAAGCGCTCCTTTGGTTGATGCCCAAAGGATGGAGGTTTCGAGGCATGCGCGGAAATGCGGAGAATGCATGGACTTCATGCCACCTAGCGATTTCCGCGGAAGGCGCATTGCCGCCAAACTGCAATTCACGTCGCGGAACCGACCGATAGCCGGTGACGCACGGGAGCGACAGGCAAGTCCCTCGCACTGCTCGGGTCGGTACCCGCGACGACCAGACAAGGAGAAGGCAATGTTCAACTTCACCAAGACATCGCTGGCGGTGGGCGTCATTGCCCTCGCGGGAATTGCCGGCGCCAGCCCGGCGGTTGCCGGCCAATGCCCTGTCGGCCAGCAGATCGCCAACCCGCTAACCGGCCGCGCGACCATGCCGAAGGACGTCACCGACGACGTCCTCGGCTCGATCGACCTGACCAATGAAATCGGCGTCCAGGGCCGCGACCTCCGCTTGCGTAAGCTGGTCGTCCAGCCCGGCGGCGTGGTGCCCTTCCACAGCCACGACGGCCGGCCTGCGTTGATCCTGACGGTCAGCGGCGAGATCACCGAATATCGCACGACCTGCGGCGTACCGATCACCCACAAGGCTGGCGAGATCGCCCAGGAAACCAAGGAAATCGGCCATTATTGGGTCAACAACGGCAACGTCCCGGCCGTTCTTTATTCGGCGGACGTCAAGGCTGCCGAATAACATATCCCCCAGGCCGGTATCCCCCTGCTCCCAACCGGCCGCCCAGTGGCGCCCCGCCTCCAAACCCGGGCGGGGCGCCACATCCTTCCAATGGAACCGTCGATGACCGTGATCGCCAGCCAATCGGCCCCGCCGATGTTGCCCCGCTTATCGGCGGGCAGGACGCTTCTGATCGCGGTCATCGGCTTCCTGACCTTGGTGGACCTGTTCGCGACGCAGGCGATCCTGCCCAGCCTTGCGGCCCATTATCAGGTAAGCCCGGCACAGATCGGCATCGCCGCCAATTCCACCACCTTGGGCATGGCTGTCGCGGGATTGCTGGTCGGCGCGTTCAGCGCTGAAGTGGAGCGCAAGCGCGCGATTACGCTGAGCCTAGTGATGCTCGCGGTTCCGACTGCCGCATTATCCTACGCACCAACCCTATCCGTATTCTCGCTGCTGCGGATCACGCAAGGCCTATTCATGGCGGCGGCGTTCACGCTGACGCTGACCCACTTGGCCGAACGCTGCGAGCGCAGGACGGCCGCCGCCCTTGCCGCCTATGTGACCGGCGTGGTCGCAAGCAACCTGATCGGCCGGCTGACGGCGACGTTCGTCGCCAGTCTCATCGGCGCTCGGTCGAGCTTTCACTTCTTCGCCGCCCTCAACCTTGCAGGTGCCCTGCTCGTCTCGATCGCTCTCAGCCGCAATGTGCCGGACGTGAAAGCAACCAGGACGCGCTTCTGGAAGCCTTGGGCGCAGCATATCGCCGATCCGGCGCTGCGGCGTACGTTCGCCATCGGCTTCCTCATCCTGTTCGGCTTCATCGGCGTCTTCACCTATGTGGGATTCGTCCTGATGTGGCCTCCACACAGCCTTTCGATGAGCGCGCTAGGCCTAGTCTTCCTGGTGTTCGCGCCGTCCATGGCGACGACGCCCCTGGCTGGAACGATGACCAACCGCTTCGGTCCGGGGGTCACAGTCCCGGCAAGCCTCGGCCTCGCCTTGGTCGGGCTTCTCCTTTTGCTGCTCCCACAGCTCGCTGCGGTCATTCTCGGTTTGACGCTGGTTGGCATCGGCACGTTCTTTGCCCAGGCGGTTGCGACCGGCCACGTCGGTCGGATCGCCCGCACTGACAAGGCCGCCGCGAGCGGCCTTTATCTCTCCTCTTACTATTGCGGCGGGCTGGCCGGCGCGGCCGCCGTCGGTCAACTGTTCGACCGGTTCGGTTGGGGCATGGCGATCGCCGGCGTCTTCGGAGCGCTCGCCCTGGCAACGGTTCTGGGACTCGGCTTGCGGCGCACGGAGGAAGGATGAGCGATCGTTATCGCCGCGGAATCGACGTTGCCGAGAAACTGGCCGCCGAAAAGATCTCCCATTTCGTCGATAGCGGCGTCGCCGAAGTGGCGCCGGACTTTGCGCGCATGGTGATCGAGTTCGCGTTCGGCGATGTCTACGCCCGAGACACCCTGGACCTGCGCAGCCGGGAATTGATCGCGATCGCCGTCCTGGCCGCGACCGGCATTGCCGGGCCCCAGCTCCGGCTGCATGTCGAATCGGCCGCAAGTGTCGGGATATCGAAAGCGGACATCATCGAAGTCCTGATCCAGGTCTCGATCTACGCCGGCTTTCCAGCCTCGCTGAATGCCCTATCCAGTTGCCATGACCTGCTGACCAACGACGATTGTCTCGCTGCGGCCTGCGGGTAGGCGGCTCGTCGGCCAGGGGAAACGGCGGGCTTCCTGGACGAATGCCCCGACCGCCGGTGAATGGGGGCGACCGCGCACCGTCGCCAGATAGACCGTTCGGTGGAAACTCGGCGCGACCAATGGGCGCACGACAAGGTCCGGATAGGTAACGCTAAACTCGGGAAAGAACCCCAGCCCCAAGCCTGCCTGAATCATGCCCTGCACCCAGTCGTCGCGGGGCGAGCTGAAAACCTGGCGGAGAAATACCCCGCGGCCCGTCAACTCCTCGCGCACCGGCTCGAAGACCTCGCAGTTCGAGCGACTGACATAGGGCTCCTTGTCGAGCTCCGCAGCGGGGATTTCGCTGAGGTTCGCCAGCCTGTGGTTTGGAGGCAGCACGATTACGAACCGCTCCTCGAAGATCGGCAATTGGTGCAGTGAATCCGGCAGCTCGTCCGGCACTCCGACAACCGCGACCTCGAGATCACCCTTCTGCAGCATCTCGATCATCTGGGGGCCGCCCGTGTCAATGACGCGCACTTCGACATTGGGATGCGCCGCCTGATAGCGGATCAAAAGGTCGGAAATCAGCTGCGGCCCGATCGTGCACATGGTGCCGATCGTCAGTGTCGCCCGTTCCAGCTTCTTGACCGCGCGGGCCTGGTCGCGAGCCGCGCGACAGCTTTCTTCGACCGTCTGCAGATAAGGCAACATCATCCGGCCGAGCTCGGACAAATGCGTGTTGCCGCGTTCGCGGTGAAACAACGGCCCACCCAGTTCATGTTCCAACTGCTGAATGGCGCGGGTCAGAGCCGGCTGGCTGACGTTGCATTTCTCTGCCGCGCGCGTGAAGTTCAGCGTGTCGGCAAGCGCGACGAAATAGCGCACCTGCTGCATTTCCATGGCGCTTTCCCCCTCCGTCGAGGTCGCGGCACTTCTAAACCTTCACGCGCGCCTGCGCCAGCGCAGTCCGATACCGATGGCGCATGGAACCAATGCGCTATCGGTCTGTGACACTCAGCCTGGTTCTCCGCAAAATGCACCGCACCGAATTGGTGTCAACAAGGGAGAACCTGTCGATGAACTCGAAAATTGCGATCGCGGCCACGGCCCTGTCGGCCTTTGCCGCCAGCTCGGCAATGGCGGAACCCGTCAAGCCGCAGCCCAAGGCCGAAAAATGCTATGGCATTTCGCTGGCCGGCAAGAATGACTGCGCCGCGGGACCCGGCACGAGCTGCGCCGGCACGTCCAAGCGCGACTACCAGGGCAATGCCTGGAAATATGTGCCCAAGGGCACCTGCACGAAGATCAGCACGCCCAAGGGCAAGGGCTCCCTGAAGCCCAAGGCCGGCTGAGGCCCTGCGACCATGACACCGACCGCCGGCCTCGGCTTCAAGCCCGAACATTTCGGCGAGGCGCTCAGCTGGCCGGCGGAAGGCCTCTGGTTCGAGGTCCATGCTGAGAATTACATGGTCGACGGTGGCCCGCGGCTGGCGATGCTCGAGGCTCTGCGCCGCGAAAGGCCGCTTTCTCTGCATGGTGTCGGCATGTCGCTGGCCAGCGCCGGCGATCCCGACCCGGATCACCTGAATGCCCTGAAGCGGCTGGTCGACCGGTTCGAGCCCGCCCTCGTATCGGAACATCTGGCCTGGTCGCGGCTCGACGGTCGCTGCTTCCCCGACCTGCTGCCCGTGCCGCGCACCGACGAAGTGCTGGCCCGCCTCGCCGCCAATATCGGCCGTGTCCAGGACGCGATCGGGCGCCCGATCCTGATCGAAAATCCAACCCACTATCTCGCCCTTGACGACCACCAATGGAACGAAACCTGCTTCCTTGCGGAACTTGCGCGGCGCACCGGCTGCGGCCTGCTGATCGACGTCAACAATGTCGTGGTCGGCGCCCATAATCTGAGGTTCGATGCCGCAGCGTGGCTTCGCGCCATCCCGGCCGATCTGGTCGGCGAGATTCACCTGGCCGGTCATACGCTGGATGCCGAAGGCGCCTTGCTGATCGACAGCCATGACGCCGCGGTGGGCGAGGACGTCTGGCAAGCATTTGCAGACCTGGTCGCCCGGATCGGCCCAAGGCCAACCCTGATCGAGCGTGACGGCAATGTGCCCCCCTTCGCCGAACTGATCGCGGAGCGCGACCGCGCCCAGGCGATCCTGGCAAAGGAGATCGCAATTGCCGCCTGATCTCCTCGCGATGCAGGGGCGTTTCGCCCGTGCGATCGACCAGCCGGCCGCCGGCGCGCTCGCCGTCTACCGCAACACCGTCATCCGCGGCGCAGTCGAGGCGCTGCGGGCCAATTACCCGGTGGTCGAACAACTGGTCGGGGCCGAGATGTTCCAATCGATGGCCGTCGATTTCAATGCCGCCTGTCCGCCGCGATCGCCTGTCCTTGCTCGTTACGGTGAGCGGTTCGCCGACTGGCTCGAACGGCAACCATGGTCGGCCGACCTGCCGTATCTTGCCGATGTCGCCCGGGTTGAGCGCTTGCGGGTCGAAAGCCTGTTCGCTGCCGACGCCGAACCGCTAATCAACCTGCCCCCGATTGCCAGCGCACAGACAAATCGGGTCCAGCTGCATCCGGCAGTGCGGTTCACCTGGCTCAAAACTCCGGCGATGACCATCTGGCTGGCCCACCAGCAGCCGCTTGGCAGCGACATCGCGCCCGAATGGAAGGCCGAAGGCGCGCTTTTCTCGAGGCCGGAGCCGTTCGTCATGCACGCCCCGCGCATTGGCCGGGCGGCGCATCGGCTGCTGTCGGGCATCCGCATCGGTGAATCCCTGGCCGACAGTTTTGCCGCTGCGGAGCGTCTCTATCTAGAGGAAGACCCGGAAGCTGTCCTGAAGTCGCTCATCAACCTGGGCGTATTCGTCTCGCCCGATCCCGTAAGGACTTGAAAATGAACCTGCAGGCGTCTGCTTTGCGGCCCTGGCGGCTGCCTCTTGAAAAATTGTCCGGCCTCTCGTCGAGATTGCTCGACCCGTCGTTGCTGGCGATGGTCCAGCGGCTCGGGCTTGCGGCAGTCTTCTTCCAATCCGGCAGGACCAAGGTCGAAGGTCTGTTCACCATCCCCGAAACCACGATCGAGCTGTTCCGCAGCGAATATGCCCTGCCCCTGCTGCCCCCCGACATCGCGGCCTACATGGCGGCTGGCGCCGAGCATCTTTTCCCGATCCTGCTGGTCATTGGCCTGTTCACCCGCCTGTCGGCGGCCGCACTGCTTGGAATGACGCTGGTGATCCAGGTCTTCGTCTATCCCGACGCGTGGCCGACCCATCTCAGCTGGGCGGGCCTGATGCTTCCCTTGATTGCACTCGGCGGCGGGCGCTTCGCGCTCGACCGGTTGCTGCGAATCCCCTGAACGATTGGAGACGATCCTTGCGATCCATGACATTGGCATTCGCCGCCCTCCTGGCGGCGCCGGCGCCCGCAGCAGGGCCAGCGGCGGAAATCAGCGCATCAAGCGACGGCCTGGCGGTGGGCGGATACGATTCGGTAGCCTATTTTCGCCATGGCAGGCCGGTTCCCGGCAGCCGCAGCTACCAGCTGCAACACAGAGGCGCGGTCTGGCGTTTCACTTCCGCGGAAACCTTGCGGCAATTCCTGGAGCAACCTGACGCGTTCGAGCCGCAGTTCGGTGGTTATTGCGCCTGGGCGGTCAGCCAGCACTACCTTGCGCCGGGTGACCCCCTCCAATGGAAGATCGTCGACGGCAAGCTCTACCTCAACGCCAATCCGCGGGCGAAAATGCTGTGGGAAGCGGACCAGTCCGCGGCCATCAAGCGCGGCCACGCAAACTGGCCCGCAGTCCTGACTGACAACCAGGAGAATGAGTGACGACACTCCGCGCGCCGGCAGCGGCTGGCCAATCGAGAGCGGGCCTGCCCCCGGCCATGCGGGTTAGGGGTGGTGCGCCGGCCAGTCGTTCGATAACCGGTCTCTGATGAATTCTTCCCTGTATTGGAGCATAACAGGGAGGCTTTTCAGTACCTCGTCGTGCTCTTTATGCCGGAAATTCGCCATTTGTTGCATGAAACCGCTACGAATCCCGCGTGGAATCCAAGGGAATCCGGTGAAATCATCCGGAACATGCTGGAATTGCCCGGACTGACTGCGTCAGGTCGGAGCTGCGACTCGCCGCCTCGGCAACGCTTGTGAAAATGGGTCCGCGCAGCTAAGGAAGAACTGTTCCCACCACGAATACCCGTCTCATTTATGAGAGGAGTCTTGTGGTGCCTGAACATTCCATCGAATATCTGCCGCCCTCTGCAATTCTTTCACGCGAGCGCGAATGGCGAACGCACCCACCCGAGCAGTTGAAGGCGCTCCGAGCGTCCATTCAGGAGCGGGGCGTCGTCGAGCCGCCGTTAATCGATAGCATGAACCGCATCGTCTGCGGGGGTCTGACGGTGGAGGCTGCCCGAGCAGAACGCCTCAACTCGATACCGGTTCTCAGAATAGAGCACATGACGGACGACGAGCTGCGGCTCTATGCAATCGGTGCAGCGCGCATTGCGGCGATGAGCGGCTACGATGAGACTGTCCTCGCCGACGAGTTCCGCGAACTCGGCAAGCTACTCGGAGACTTGGACCTCGCGGCGATCGGCATGGCGCAGGCAGAGTTCGATCGCATTCTCGCCCTGACCAGTCGCCTCGAGACTGATGATACGTTCGAGGAGGGAGACCCGGTCATTCCGGTATCCCGCATCGGCGACGCTTGGCTGGTGGCCGACAGCAAGCTGTTCCACGGAGATTCCCTCGAGCAATCGAGCTTCGAGCGACTGATGGGCGAGGACCGCGCGTCTTTCATCCTCAGCGATGTTCCGTACAACCTGTCCGCTGACCAGATCTCGGGGAACGGGAAGCACCAACACGGCAATTTTGTTCAGGGGGCGGGAGAGTTCACTCCGCCCGAGTTCACTCGGTTCCTGACGCGGGCCATGCGCCTGATGCAGGAGTTCAGCACCGACGGCAGCCTCCACGCCTTCTTCATGTCCTACCACTTCCTGCTGGAGCTCATGCGCGCCGGCAACGTCGTTTTCGGCCGGCCCAAAGCGATGTGCACCTGGGTAAAAAGGCAGGGGGGCATGGGATCCCTGTTCAGATCCCAGACTGAGTTCATCGTCTACTACAAGAACGGCAAGGCCCCGCACACGAATAACATCATGCTCGGAAAGCACGGCAGGAACCGATCCTCAGCCTGGTTCTACGACGGAATGAACAGCTTCTCGGACGAGCGCGACGAATTACTGGCTCTTCATGCAACCCCGAAGCCTGTCCCGTTATTGCAGGACGCAATCCTGGACGTCACCAGACACGGCGAGATTGTACTCGATCCGTTCGCGGGAAGCGGAAGCATCATCCTTGCCGCCGAGGCCGCCGGGCGCCGCGCACGGGCCATCGAGCTCGACGGGCGCTATGTCGACGGGTCCATCCGGCGCGTGCAGCGTGTGCTCGGGGCAGCGGCAATCCGCGAGAACGACGGCGCTTCCTTCGATGATTTGGCGGCCATTGCCGCTTCCAAGGCAATGGAGGCGGCCAATGTCTAGGAAGATGAACCCCGACGGCACGCCGGTCGGACCGGGCAATCCGCCTTTCGAGCGCCGGTTCAAAAAGGGAGAGCCGTCGCCCAACCCCTCTGGCCGTCCCTCAAAGCAGAAGCGGATGCAGAGGCTGACGGACACGTTTGCCTCGCTCGAGCCGCACCTGGCCAACATCATCATGTTTGACCAGACGGTGATTGGCTATTCGAGCGACGGCACCCCGATCACTCGTGGCGACAGCATCAAGTCTGCCCTGTCGAAGATGAGCACGGAGGATTACCGGGCCATGAAGCTCTACATGGACCTCGTTGATAAGGCTTACCGGGCAAAGAGCGAAATGGAGAACGGAATGCTGGTTGCGGCGGCGAACCACATCGACCGTAACCTTGGGAACACTCTCAGACTCGAAAGTATCGGCAGGGAGGTCGACATTCTCCCTCATCCGCTGGACGTCGTCATCGGACCGAACGGCGTGAAGATAGTTGGACCAACCACCAAGTTCGAGCGCCTCGTGATGAAAGAGGCAATCAAGCAACGCGACCTTCTTCACGAGATCGCGCGCGACGCCCTGCACAAGGGACCCGCATCGCTCAAGGCGCGTCAGGACATCTGGAAGAGGCTCCGTCGAAGGCACTATCGGCTTCAGAAGGCGATCCCACCCCGACTGCGCCTGCCGTTTCCGGCAATGCCCAAGTGCAAGTCAGGCTGCCGGAAAACGCCGAACTAAGGTGCTGATCTGAAGTGCCTCCCTGCTTTCAAGACGCGCAGTGAGCCCGGAGCCTCACTTTCAAGGCCGAGGGCCCAACATTGCCAAGGGCACTGCGAGAAGCAGAAATCTCGCGGGCCCTGACCTACAGGCGCAGTAATTACTAATGTCGTCCGACTAATGGCGTCAGCCAGCGAGGTGAACCTATTCGACATCTGCGGCACCCTTGATCGAGGTGTGCTGGCAATGGCTGGGAGTTTCATGAGGCCGGCAACAGGCTCCTGCGCGGCCGACGCCGGTCTTGCCCGCCGGAGTCCATGCAGACCACTCCGTTTCGCCCGCGCCCGTGCCCATCACCAATTGCTGCAAGTGTTCGCGGCACCCGCCGCTAACGGGCCTTATGTAAATTGACATGTAAATTGACGGGTCGATCCCTCGTCCGGGAAGCTCTGCCGCCCGGACTGCCGATGGCGCGTGACCTCCTCACGCCGCGTCAGTCGTAGGCCATCGCCCAGAAATACAGCGGGACCCTGATGTGCGCGAGAGCCTCCGCGTCCGCGATCCCATGGTCGTCCGCATAGTATGTCAGACGCAAAGCCAGGGCCGGAAGGTAGCGTGTATGGAACGCCATTCTGGGCAGATCCACAATGCTCATGCCTTCGCTCATCTGCATCCAGGCTCTGTGCGGCAGGTCGGAGGCGAGAAGTCTATCGTGCTGTTCCTCCGTGATGGTGAAGACGACCTTCGGCTCATAGCGTCCCGCGTCCGGCCAGGCAGCAATGCACGTGCCGTCTTTGCCTTCGCTCACGCCGGTGAGGTCTTTGGCCAGCGAACGGAGTGCGGCTGCCATCACATCATCGCCGACGGGCTGGTCGCCAAGGCCAAGCGCGCCAGTGAACTCGGAGTCTGTAAGGAAAAGCCTGAGCGCACGTTGGAGCCGCTTCGCCTTTTGCTCATATCCATCGAGCTTGGCGCCAAACTGCAGCGCATCCCGACGCTCTTTCGCAGTCGCGGACGGTCGGTCACCGATGGCATCGATCATGGCGACAAGCTCGGCCTGTCCCCTGACCTCGACTTCGATGGAAACCGGGTCGTCCCTCGAGGCGGCCTCGGCGGCTTCAAGTGCAGTGAGGCCGATCTGTTCGTCCGACCCCTCGATAACACCACGCTCGTTCCAGACGATAAAGAAGGATCGGGAACCTTCCGCCGGTTCCGGAATGCGGGGACTGGCAAGGCGGACGAGATCTGCCGAGGCCAGGTTGAAATCGCGCTTCGCGGCAATGTCGATTGAATAGCCGTTTGGCGTCGAGCGCAATGCATCGGAGTTTACCGGCGCCCACCTGAGGTAACGGGTGGCCGGCTCACAGTGAACGATGATCACCGGCAGCGAATGGTTGAGCCAGTAGTGTGCGTGAGCCGAGGTGCAGTAGAGCGAATAGCCATAGCGCGTCCGCTTCACCACGGAATCGCCGGTCTTTACCTGGACCGCGATCTGACGACCGGTCGCTATTCGCTGACCGTCCTCGACCGTGGTGATCTCGATCACGCCGTCTATTCCGAAATCGGAACCGGTGGTGTCATGATACAGAAAGCCCATGCCGGTGACTGCCGCACCGACCAGCTGCTCGCCGAGCCGACCATCGAGGGCGGTCTGTTTCACGACCGGTCCGGTCCCAGACGCACTTCGCTTGCCGTCATTCCTGGCCATGGGGCCCTCGTTCCGGGAGTTATTGTAGCATTGAACGAGGAAGTGTCGGGATATTCACTCGAACCGAGCGCCCAGACTTCACATCGTCGTCACCAGATCGAAAGTCCGCTTGTCGTCTCCCTCCGGCCATGCAACCCCGCGCTGCACACTGCACTCCAGCTTCAGGAGCTCATTCGCCGCATCGCAGCCCAGCTGCACGTCGAAGTCGAGGTTCTGGCAGAGACCGAGCCCGATATCGCCGCCGGCGTCGAGCGTGACCTTTTCTGACGTGCCCGCCTGGCTGTTCACCAGTTCGAACTCGACTCTCTTGCCGTGGAGATCCGGCCGGCGGTCGTGGCAAAACCGGAACGTACCATTCGGGACCGTATGCAGGAACCGCGCCTTGAGGTTTGAGGCCTGCCGCCGCCAGGGGCCCTGCCGGTTGGCCTGAATCTGGAGTACTCCTTTCCCCAGAACATCACCTGCGGTGCTTTTCTTGACCTGCGCCAGTGTACCTTCGACTGTACTCGACTGCCTGACCGTCGCGCCCGCTTCAAGTTCGGCCACACGCTGCTCAGCTCTCTCTTTCGCCGTCCTCTCCGCGAGAGCCCGTTGCCGCTCAATCCGGAGGTCCGCCTGAGCAGTCTTTCCGACTGCAATCGCTTCGACGTCGTTCATGTTCCTCTGAAGGGGACCGTCAACAAGGTAGAATACGATCACGATCAGGGCCGCCGATCCTGCCAGTTTGGCGGCCCCGACCTTGAATTCCGTTCCGGTGACGCCGCCGAGAAATCTGTAAACGGCAGCGCCGATGGCGACGCCAAGCAGGATCGCCACGAACGTCGAAGGAAAGCCGTATTTGAACACGATCGTCAGCACTACAAAGGCAAGCGAAACCAGGAGCGAGCCGACAATGAGACTGCTGACAAAGATCAGTTCGAAACGAGACGGACTGGCGGACGGAGTTGTCGCCCTTTCTTCTTCCGTGCTGCGATCGTCTGTCATAACTCTTCCCCCTCCTGTTCCGCCACCACGTGGCTGGGCCTCATAACGCCGCAAACAGCGGCCTAGCGGTGAAACCTCTGACCCCGGCACTGGGCGGTCGAATCCCAGTAGCGCGTCTCGACTGGCCACAGATGCTCGGCCCTGAAACTGATCAATGCCTCACGGTTCGGGCGTCCATCGAAGAAGCGGATCCCGGTCCGCTGCTCGATATCGGCAATCGAAACCAGATTGGGCTCGTGATTGTATTCGAAGCCCGCCGGTGCCTGACCGCTGCACTTCACCCAGTTTTGTGTCGGAGCTGGCTTCCCGTTTGCGCCCAGGGCATTCGGCTGTGGAAAGATGAAGGCGAGCGCCTCAGTCCCTGACGGACTCTCATGGATGAGGACCTTGAAGAATGCGTCGGGCACTTCGACGGGCACCTCTCCTGTGTCACCGATGAACAACCTTGGGGTGGCCGGATCATAGATTGGTCCCGTTACCACCCAGATGCTGCGGAACTTGTTCGAGGCTGCAGCCGAATAATTCTCCAGGTGCCGCCATGGGCCCTGATTGAGCTCCGCGGCCTGGGGCGATCCGTTCCAGAAGTTGTGAGTGTTGCACGCAGCCTCAAATCCGATGCGCTGGGCATGCTCGTTCATGGCCATGTGGCCGCGGTTCCAGATCGTGCCGATGCCGTCGTAGGAATTGTCGATCCGCTTCTGGGTCACGCCAGGCATGGCATCAACCAGCGGGACGAGCTCTGGCGACGCATACCAGGAGCTGGGCCCATCCACGGACACAGGGGGCTCATCATAATTGCCGGAAATCGAGGGCGCCACACCCCTCAGCTCGTAAACGACCACGGCCGGCCCGATCCGGATGTCCGGCTGGCCGTCGCCGGTGTCATCGTCCTGATCATCGACGATCGACGTATAGGCGCTAAACCGGCCGGTCAGCCCGGCGGCCTGCGGCTTCATCCGGTCGTGGTCATGGAACGTAGGCACGGACTGCTCGTATGGAGAAAGGGCCGTTGCGCTGCATTTCTCGGCAGCGATGCCAGGGCTGGCCATGCCGATCAGCATTGTTGCCGCAGCCAATATCGTCGGATGCTTCATCATCGCCCCTTTCGTCAGAATGCCGGAACAATCCGCAGCTGCGGGAGCGGCTTTGGTGCCCCCGTCGCCAGATCTGCGACCGTGTCTTCCCAGAGCTCGCCTTCGCGGACCATCTGCTCGAAGCGATGCTGTGCTTCCTGCTGCTGCGCGATCGTGAAGGAGTAGGAAGGCGGTGGCGGATCACCCTTGGTCGCAGCGGCGTAAGCATCCCTGTAGGACGCTGTCGGCGTTGCCGATGCGGCTGTCGCAAATCCAATCGTGAAGCGCTCAACGGCAGAGGCAGCATTGCGCCAGCGGATCCACCAGTGATTGCCGAAGTCGAACTGGTCAGCCAGGAGCTGTCCGGCCCGCTCACCCTTCTCCGCAATCCGCCGAACCACATTCTCAGGCATGTCGAGGTTCATGCCACCTTCGTCCGGTGCAAGCGCGATGCTGACGATCCTGTCCCGGTGACCGGGTGCCCGGGCCTGCAGAATGTCCCGCCAGTTCTGCATCGTGCCGATGATGCCGAACAGGAATGAGCCGATTTCGGAAAACGCGGAAGGTGCCGCAATTGACGCGTAGCGGCGCTGCCAGCCCTGATTGTTGCTGGTCGGCAGAAACACTGCCTTCGTCGGCTTCACGTCCGCAGTCTCCGGATAGACGAGATCGATCGCAAAGGTCGGCCAGCGCGGCAGCGGCGCGTCGAATAGGTGGACCGGGAAATTGCTGCCTATCCCGCCGTCCGAAAACCAGCAGATCCGCATCTCCTTTGGCGGGCGGGCAACACGACGGCCGCCCGAGGCGAGCGCGTCGGTGGATTCGAGCAGTGAGCGGGCTTCCCGCCCCTCCGGACCGGCAACCGCAGCCTTTGTCGAAGCGGATTTCCACACGCCCTCGTAGAGAGGCACTGCGCTGAGCAGCAGCGGGAAGCTGAGACTCATCCGCGTTGCGACAATGACCGGCAGCTGTCCCTGCTCGGGCAGGCGATGATAGATGATGCCGTCAATGGTCAGCGGAGCCGCGTCCTGCGCCACCATCCAGTCAACCACGTCCGCCGGAAACAGGTTCTGAAACTGCTCGCGCCGGAACCAGAAGCGTGAATTGTCGAATGGCAGCCGACGCGGCTCATGGTGCGATACGCCCGTCGTGATCATCTGCAGGGACAGTGCCCCGGTGCCGGGCTCGTCCGCAAAGCGCGGCGCTTTCCAGAGGTCCTCGAACACCAGCGGCGGTTTCTGGCCGGCCATCGCCTGGAGGACCCCGTGCAGCCAATCGGTCAGACCTTCCTTCAAATTTTCTGCCGATCCGACGCGGAGCCCGGAACAGAGGCCGAGACAGTTCGAACGCATGGTCTGGGCAAGGAACCGGAGCGCGACGATGGCCCCGAGTCCAAGAGCTATGACAAGTGCGGGCACCAGCATCAGGATGATACCCGCGGCGCCTCCGACGACCCACGTCGGCCACAGGAGAAATGCTGCGGCGACGAGGGTCGTGACCGGTGCGGTCAGCAGGATTCCGCGGATTGCGGTCAAGGATCTGGCCAACAGGTCCCTGGTCCCCGTGAATGAAAGGAGGGAACCGAATAGGTGCTGCGTGCCGGCGACTGGCTGGAACAGGCTGAGGATAAAGCCGGGCTTCTGCAACTGGCTGGAGACTTGCTCGAGACCGCTGTAGCCGAAGGACTCGTCATCTCGATGCGGATGACCCGGGTCGAGCGAGCGGCGACGCTCCCCGAGTGCGGCCGCGGCGAGAGCTGCGGCGGCGATTGCGCCTGCGGAGGTGCCGCCGATGTTCTTGAAGGCGTAGCGCTTCGCCAGCGCCAGCACGGCACTGGGATAGACAATGCCGCTGGTGATGCCGCCTTTCATCACGACGTCGCAATATTCACGCGGCTTCGTGCTCATCCGGATCTCCTCCTAATGCTCCAGTCAGGCCGCAGCGCCGCCATGGCAGCTGCAGGTGCTGCGCCCGTGCCGTAACCGAGTCCGGCCGCCTCGGCCGCGGCCCACAGGCGCCGCGGGAATTGCGATAATAATCCGGGGGGCAGCCGTCTGTTGCTGCTGAGGCGGACGATGGTCCGCGTTCCGCAACTTTGGCACCTGTGCCAATGATTGCCGGCCTGCAGCCCCGGCTTGAATACACGCATGCTCCTGCCAGACACCGGCAGCCCCCTTGCTTCCGCGGAGTACGAGCGCGGATCAGCGATTCGGCGGGAAGGAAAATGCGCCTGTCGCGCCGATGAATCAAACCTATTGATTTAACGGATAGTTAATACCATTCTGACGATGCTCGGGCCTGTAGACGGGGGGTTTGTCCGTGCAGCGTCGCGTTGCCAGTGCCGTTCCCAACCCAGCGGGTGCATCCGCATCCCTGGCCAAGAACAACGCCGCGCGCTGGAAAACGGGGCTCACCGTTGCTCCACCGGCCCAGAACGAAGCGGGCTTCTTTGAGCTGACCCCGACCGCAGGGACTGGCCGCATTCCGGTATCGCATGCTGATCCTGCCCATGCCTCGGTTGTCCAGATTCTCTCTTTCCGTCCCGGTGAGACTGTCCCTCGGCTGGCGGGCACCGGCGTGTTTGTTGCTGAAGACCTGCTGGTCACAGCAGCACATGTAATCTTCGATCCTTCCGAAGAGGTCTTCGGCAGCCAGCGTATGGGATACGCCGGTATGGTCGTTCTTCAGTCGGAGGTCCTGCGGATCCTGCCGGCAGTGCGTCAGACTCAAAGGATCGTCGCTGCCCCCGGATATACCCAGGATGGCGATCCCTCCTTCGATCTGGCCGTGATCCAGTTGAACGACCCGGTCGGCGCCGCACAGGCTGTCCGGCCGCATGCCGCCGCCGGTGACAAACTCGTCGGCATGCACGTGAACGTTTACGGCTATCCGCAGCTGAGCAGCCGGATGTTCTCCGGAAGCGGCAGCTGCATTGCCCATGACCGCGGTCTTATCTTTCACACCGCTGACGTGACCGAAGGGCAGAGCGGAGGAGCGGTGATGGCCGAGGCCGGCAACACATGGCGGTTCGTGGGCCTGCACCGTGCCGGTCCGGCCGAGACCCCGCGGACACTGCCGCAGTCTTCAGGCGCCGTCCGGTTCACCCCCGCAGGGCTTAAATGGATCGCCGACATGGGAGAGAATTTATGAAGCCAATCGTCTGCAGCGCCGCCCTCGTCGCGGCCCTCTTGTTTGGATCCCCCGCCCTTGCCCAGGGGAACGCGGAACCAGAGCAACCGTCCGACGCCGAACCATCGGATCAGCCCAAACCTCAGGCGAAGCCGAACGCTGCGAATCAGCCGCCGAACGGTGGTGAAGACCAGCCAAAGAATGCGGCGGGTGCACCAGCCCCGGCAAAACCGGAATCTGAAGCGGACGCGCCCAAGGCCGTCCTCGATGCGGCGCTCAGAACCTTTGCAGGCCCATGCCTGGTCCGACCTCTCGGCGGCGAACAGCAGGCTGCCCTGGCCGGGCTGGCATCTGCTCTCATCCCAAAGTTCATCGGAACTGGCATTGACCTTCTGACCAGCGCGCTCGAAGCGGCCGGAAGGGATAAGGTGACGATCATCACCGCGGTGCTGCCGCTCGAACATCGTCCCGAGTGCATCCAGATTGCGCGTGATCCTGTAATCGATACGTCCGAGCTTGTCGGGAAGAGCTCGAGTGAGGTCGAACGGCTCGTCCGCGAGGGGCTGTGGAACGCGCCCTTCCTCGTCGAACTCTATCTTCGCCAGTCACGGGATGGCTCAGCCGTGGCAGTCATGCCGACGGTCATCCGCTATGCTCAGAGCCTCGATGGCACAAGAACCGGTCGCCGTCCGCGGGAGCTCTTCGCAACCATCAGCTTCGTGCCGTTCGGTTCGACAGAGGCGAGCAAGGTCAGCGTTCCACTGGGGAAGCGTGCACCGAGGTCAGGATCCGGTCATCATTTCTTCGATCCGGTACGCTCGCGTCCGGCTACTCTGACGGCATTTCCTACCGGCGCGGCAGCGTCTCCTTGGGTGAAAACGCCATTCGTGTCGCCTGAAAGTCCGGCCGCGGCCAATGCGGTGGCAGTCGTCACCCGAGTATCAGCGCCGAACCGTGCGTCCGGCGGAACCGGATCCGGCGGTTTTGGACAGACCGTGATTCCGGGTGCGACCCAGCCAGCGCCGCCAGCTGCAGATGAAGACAGTGAAGACCCCGGTAAGGGGAACGGCAAGGGTGACAACCCCAAGCCCAAGCCCAAGCCCCCGGTTGCATTGAACGGGTCCAGCGCACCCCTGACCATCTCGATCGACCTGAGAGAGACGGAGCAGGGCAGCGCCTTCGCCAGGACGCTCGCGTCACTTCTCAAGGGCAGCAGGGAACCAATCGTCAACGCCTTCGATCCTGCCAAGCAGGCCGAGCTCAAGAAGACTGAAACCGAGAATTGGAAAACGACCCAGAGCGGATACGCAACAGCGTTGGCCGATTTCTACAAGAAGCGCGCCGTCTTCTGCGCGAGCGCGACGGACGACGCTGGGCTCGCGGGCAGGGAGGCTGCTGCTGCTGATGTCCTGGAAAGCCAGATCAAACTCGTTGCGGCGGCAAGGCTCGCCGATGAGTCGGACGTGCCCTTCACGTCCATGATACAGCCGGGCGCTCCCAGCTTCACGCAGGATTGCGGGTGAAAGGCACGTGATCCCGGGTATGGCGCGAAAGTCTGCCAGCGCAGCCCTCTTCGCTGCGCTTTTCCTGATCTTCGCTCTGGGGGTGATGGGGCTGTAAGCGCGATCGCACAGCTGATCTTATGTGAAGCAACGGTTCTGGTCCCCGGTCAACCGGGCGCTACAGACAGTCGCGGACACGCGTGCGGAAGCGCTCGTCCCAGCCTTTCCCCATCAGCCGCATCTCGATGTGCGTGCCCGCCGGCACGTCACGCAGCGTGAAGCTCGCCATGTATTTTGACGGGCTGAGGGCGGCGGCGATGACAACATCCTTGGGCCCGTCACGCAGAATGATCGGATAGCCCACCGAGGTTATGACGTCGGCCAGGCAGATTTCGAGGTCGTAGGGTTTCCTGGCCGTCTGGAACGTCTCGATGACCGGCGCCCGCAACCGCTCCTTCAGCTCGCCTGCATATTGTGCCGCGGCCGGCGTGGCGGAGGCCATGGCCAGTGCTACCGAAGCTGCGAGTCGGGAGTGATGCATGAGGCTATTCTCCTGCTGGCTGTACATTCGGCCCGGTCTACCCGCTGGATTCGAAAGGCAAAATCGTGGGATTTCACAACGGCAGCGAAACATGCTCTAATCCAGCTGCTCGGTGAGTCGCGGGGGGCGGCAATGCGGGCGCTTGCGCTGATTTTCGGTCTCGGAATTGCAACCGCCGCCGTGGCGTCGGAGACCAGCACATACAGCTACGACGCGCGCGGCCGGCTGATCGACGTCAGCCGCTCGGGCAGCGTCAACAACGGGATTGCCACCTGTTATTCCCTCGACCAGGCGGACAACCGCAGCAATGTGACAATCGCCACGTCACCCTGCACCGTCACACCGCCGGCGAGCTTCTCGATCAGCGATGGCACCGCGACCGAAGGCGGCTCGCTGGTCTTTACGGTCACCAGGACCGGCTCGCCCGGCACGAGCCTAAATGTCAATTATGCAACCACGAACGGCACGGCGACTGCCGGCAGCGACTACACGGCGGCTTCCGGAAGCCTGACATTCACGTCGTCGGACGTGAGCAAGACCATCAGCGTCACGAGCACCGCCGACAGCGCTGTCGAAGGCACCGAGAACCTGTTCGTCAACCTGTCTGACCCTACCGGTGGTGCGGTGCTTGCCGATTATCACGCGGCCGGCACGATCGCCGATGACGATGGAGCAGGTCTGCCGAGCTTCGCGGTCAATGATGCTTCGGCGACCGAGGGCGGGCTGCTCACATTCACCGTCACGAAGACCGGTACGACGCCAGATACGGTCGTCGTCTTCTTCGAGGCCGCCAACGGCACGGCCTATGCCGGCAGCGACTATCAGTACATTGATAACTCGAGCCAGCTGACGTTCGGCCCGGCCGAAACGGCCAAAACCATCACCATCCAGACGATCGACGATGCGCTCACCCAGGGCGGGGTTGTCATGTACATCAACCTGATCGGCGCCTGGGGTGGTACCATCAGCGACGGACAGGGCGTCGGCACGATCAACGACGACGAATATGCAGTCGCGTGCAACGGCAACAGCTTCACGACCGCTAATAGCGGCGCCGTGGCGGAGGGTGCGCAATCCCAATTCACAGTGACCAGGTCCGGGACCGCGACGATTGGTTGCAGTGTGAATTATGCAACTGCCAACGGCACGGCGACGCAGCCGAGCGATTACACCGCGAAATCCGGCACGCTCACATTCTCGCCGGGCGTGACGACGCAAAACGTGTTCGTAAACACAACGGAAGACGCGATCGTCGAAAGCACCGAGACGTTTTCGATGAGCCTGTCCGCACCGACCAGCGGCGCTACGCTGGGGACACCAAGCACCGCCGCGGCGACAATCAATGACGATGACGTTTCAGGCCCGTGCAGCGGCATCACGTTCGCGGCGGGCGATGCATCGGCTGTAGAAGGCGGCTCCCTCACATTCAGCGTAACCAAGAGCGGGACGACGTCGAACAGCTGCAGCGTCAACTATGCGACGGCCGACGATTCAGCTGACAGCGCAGGCGACTATTTTGCGACCTCGGGCACGCTGACGTTCACCTCCGCTGAAACCACCAAAACCCTCGTCGTCGCAACCCGGCAGAACAACTTTTTTGAGGAGACGGAATACTTCTTCCTCAATCTGTCCAGCCCGACCACGGGCGCGGACATCACCGATGCCCAGGGCGTCGGGACAATCCTGGATGACGACGAGGATCCATGTCCGAACTGCTGATCAGAAAGGCACCTGTAACAATGTTCAGAAGTGCCGGTCCGTGGCTCCGCATCCTGGCCCTCCCGGTCGCGTCGCTTCTTGCAGCGCCGTCTCTTGCTCAGCAGCAGCCCGCCAACCTCACGCCGGAGACGGCGGTGGTCAGCCCGGGCGGTGTCGACATGGTGTCGGGACGCTATCCCGACCAGTCCACGGATCTCAGCATGGGTTCGGATGCCAACGGCGGCATCACCTTCACTCGCCATAACGAGAAGGGGAAGCCCTTTCAGTCGAACTGGCACCATTTCCTGAAGCGCGACTGCAAGAGAGCGCCGGGCAGCAGCCCGCTGGACCCGTGCACGGTAGTATGGGAGCTGCAGAGCAACGCCATCGCCAAGAGCTATCTCGAGGACCCGCCCGGCTACTTCATGGAGCAGGGGATTCCTTCGGCTGGGTTCACCGAACTAAAGTACATTGCGTCCCCCACGTCGGCTTACCGCTTCACTGCCAATGACGGCACGATCTATCTGTTCGAGAGCGGCGGACAGAACACCGGCAACGTCTGGGTCGCTTCGATCACCCGTAAGGACGGAATCGTCTACACGATGACGTACGACAGTGGTGGAGATCCAACGGACGGCGACCGCCGCCTGCGCCGCGTGAAGAGCAACACCGGCTACGAACTGATCCTCGAATACACCGGCAGCGGCACGGACCGGATCAGCAAGGCCTGCGTGTTCAACACTGCTGTCACCACGCCCCCCAGCGGCAACACCTGCCCGGCGGGCGTCCAGACGGTCGGCTACACTTACGCGTCGAGCAGCAGCATTCACCTGGCCTCGGTCACCGATCCTCTGGGCAAGGTCTGGTCGATCACCAACACGTCGACATCGCGATCCTATTTCAAGCCGGGCGTGACGGGCGCCTGGCTCGTCAATACGATTGGGAGCGCCGAGGGCTTCAAGGCCCCGGTCGTCACCCAGCAGCAGTTCGCTGATGGCCGGACGATTGTCTACTCGTACGAGAATTACGAGAATATTTCGGACCCGGCGATCCCGGGCCTCGAGACCGGCCGCGGTACGGGCTGGATTGAAAACGGTGCCGCGACGACCAGCCTGGTGTGGGACGCCTGGCAGCAGTGCGGCGAATGCGCGCAGTTCATTTCGCCGGCACCGGTACAGATCAGCGACCCGCTCAATCGCACAACCAATCTCGATTTCTGGGCCGGAAGATCCCAGCCACACGGCGCGCTCATGTCGAAGGCTCTTCCGAACGGGCGCACAGAGCATTTTGCATACGGTTCACAGGGCCAGCTGACCCAGCGCAGATGGGCTGCGCCGACAAATACGAACGACCCTGCCCTGACGACCAGCTTCACCTACGACTGCACGGTCACTTTCAACTGTACCAAGCCGGTCACCATGACCGACCCACGCAATGCGGTGACGACGTACAGTTATTCCGGGACGCACGGCCTGATTCTAACTGAAACGTTGCCCGACCCCGATGGTGCCGGTCCGCTGCCCAGCCCGCAGAAGCGCTACACCTATCAGCAGTCTCAGGCGCGTTACAAGAACTCGTCGGGCAGCTTCATCAATGGCGGCAATGTCTGGCTGCTGACCGAGATTTCCGAATGCCGCACCGGCACCGCGCCGTCGTGTGTCGGCACGGACGACGAAACGCGAACGACCTTCACCTATCCCTCGAGCGGCACGGCCAACAACCTGCTGCCGATCTCGAAGACGGTCGCCGCCGGCGACGGCAGCCCGAGTGCGACCACTGCCTGGACCTATGACGCTGACGGAAACAGACTGACCGAGGACGGACCGCTTTCGGGGACCGGCGACACCAGCCGCTGGCGCTATGATGCGAAACGCCGCGTAACTGCGACCATGGGCCCGGACCCCGATGGTGCCGGCAGCGGCGTGCCCGTGGGAACGATCAGCACGTACGACGATGCCGGTCGCCTTATCAAAGTCGAGAATGTCACGCTGCCGAACCAGGCGACCAACTGGAACACATTCACTTTGGTCGACAGTGAAGAGACCACATACGACGCGCTCGACCGGAAGACGAAGGTGGTCAGGAAGGAAGCCGGCGGGACGATCCGCGCCGTCACTCAGTACAGCTACGACACCTTCGGCCGCCTCGAATGCACCGCCGTCCGCATGAACCCGGCTGAGTTCGGGTCACTTCCTGGATCGGCCTGCACGCTCGATACGGAAGGGAGCCAGGGCCCCGACCGGATCACGAAGAACAGCTACGACCTCGCCGGTCAGCTCATCAAGGTGACCGAGGGCTATGGGACGAAGGACCAAGCTGATGAGGCCACCTATACCTATACGCTGAATGGCAAGCGCGAAACCCTGACGGATGCGCGCGGATACAAAGCCATGTTCGTCTATGACGGGCACGACCGCCAGACCGAATGGCGGTTCCCCGACAAGACGAATCCGGAGACGGTGAGCGCAACCGACAAAGAACTCTATCAGCTAGACAGTAACGGCAACCGCACTCAGCTGACCAAACGCGACGGCGCGATCATCGGCTACACCTATGACCTGCTCAACCGGATGACCGTCAAGAATGTGCCCGGTACTGACGGCGACGTCGCCTACACCTACAACAGTCTCGGCGCTCAGACGTCGGCCCTGTTCAGCTCGAGCAGCGAGGGCATCAGCAACGACTATGACGCTCTCGGCCGGCTGCTCTGGTCGGAAACCAACATGGGCGGCACCGTCCGGCGCCTGAATTACGAATATGATCCCGCCGGCAGGCGCACACGGGTGACGCATCCCGATCCGCAGCCGACGCCTTATTACTTTACCTACGAGTATGATGATGCGTCGAAACTTAAGGCCATCAAAGAGAACGGATCAGCGAGCCTGGCGACGTTCACTTACGACACGCCCAGCCGGCTGCAGCAGGTCACCCGGCCGAACAGCACGGCGACCAATTACACCTATGACGGGGTCTCGCGCCTGGCGACGCTTGCCCATGATTTGAACCTGACGGCGAGCGATGTGACGCATACGTTCGGTTACAATTCCGCGAGCCAGATCCTGACGCGCGCGCTGAGCAACGACAACTATGCCTATACATCGCTGACGCCAGCCAGCCAGAGTTACGGCGTCAACGGCCTCAATCAGTATACATCGGTCGCCGGCGGCACGTATCAGTATGACGCCAACGGCAGTCTCACCGTTGAACCAGGCCCGTCGTCATCGACGACCTACGGCTATGATGTGGAAAACCGCTTGGTCAGTGCAACCGGCGGCAAGACAGCGACTTTGAAATATGACCCGCTCGGCAGGCTTTACGAGGTCGCTGGTGGGACAACCACTCGGTTCCTCTATGACGGTGACGAGCTGGTTGCCGAGTATGTCTCGGGCAATGTCACAAAGCGCTACGTGCATGGCGCCGCGGTGGACGATCCTATCGTGCAGTATGAGGGCTCCACACTGGCGACGCGGAAATTCCTCCATTCGAATCACCAGGGCTCGATCGTCGCCATCAGTGATGGCAGCGGCAACGCGACAATCAACAAGTACGACGAATACGGCGTACCGCAGACCGGATTCTCGGGCCGGTTCGGTTATACAGGCCAGATCTGGATACCGGAGCTTCAGCTCTGGCATTACAAGGCCCGCGGCTATTCCCCTCTGCTAGGAAGGTTCATGCAGGTCGATCCTATCGGATACGATGATCAGACAAATCTGTATGCCTACGTAGGAAACGACCCTCTCAATAAGAACGATCCGAACGGGACCGAATGCTGGTTGGTCAAAAACAAACTCACTTGCCGAGTGGAATATAAGGTTCCGCCTGGGCAGAAATCATTGACCCCAAAACAGATGGCAGAAGTAAAAAGACAAGCCACTAACTATACGCAAACGGTTGGTAAGCTTCTACAGACAAACAAAACGGTATCGGTTCCTCCCACTGGGGGGCGAGCTGGTACAGCGTTTAAAATTAGCTCGAGGGACGTCGCTCAATCACTCATGGACCGCAAAGTAACATATAATCCCGGACGTCCCAGCGATGGAGCCATGGCAAGCGGTGGCGACCCTACGAGAAGACAAAAGGTCTTTACCAACATTTTTGACGACGCGTCCCGCGCGACTGATGCGCAGCAGCGCCGAATGTTCGCCCATGAAGGTATTCACAGCAGTCTTCGAGAATACCGGGGAATGCCCGGCTTCGCCAGAATATTGGGTTACGAGCCTCTGCAAACAGAGCACCAGACGCCCTACAACATCGCCGCCGCAAACTTGCTGGAGGATGATTAATGCGACGCCTGTCATTCCTGGCGATAGGATTTCTTTGGGCGTGTTCCGAAAAACCGGCGACCGAGAGTTCGCCGCGGGGCACTTATGTAGAAGTAGGGGGCGATCAGATATTGGTGTTTGATCAGCAACGCTTCTATTCTGGGCCCGTCCCCGTACCCGGCGAAAACGTTTCCCTCGAAAAATACGGCTTACCCTATCAGCAGAAAAAGTCGAAGACCCTGCGATGTGTAATACTCGACCCGCTCGTTTTTGCAGTCTCCGATCAGCACGCTTTCACTTGCAACGGCGTAAAGTTCCAATTCGAGGGTGAAGACGAAAAGAGGGTGAGAAGGTACCTCGCAACTTGCCAGTCCGTCCGAAACGGTCAGTGTACGACAGAAATTGGGGGTAAGCTTGCCTTGCAATACAGATATTATTATTCCGCAGAAACGGGGGTACAACGAATTCAATTTGTATCTGACGATCCGGCGATTGTCGGTAGCGTACTAGAGCACTCCGAAGGCGCGTACCTGTTAGGAGCGCAAAGAGACTAATTGCAAACGTAGAGGCGAGTACGCGCAATTGGTGATGTTATGTAAAGCAGCGGTTCGAGTCCCCCGCCGGATGAGAGCACGAACCAAGCGGGCTTGAGACTCCGGCGAACTGGATGCTAGGTTCCCGACAGTAACGGGGGGTTTTGTAAATGCGTAAGCTGAGCTGCCTTGTGGCAGTAATCTTGGCGGCCGTGCCATCGTCCGCCTTCGCAGACAAATATTTTGCGGTGACTCCGTCAGGAGCCACGGAAATGCTGTTTCCGGACAAGCCTCAGGTCGTGACCGGCAAATTGTCTAGCCGATGCATCGACCTTAAGTGGATAGTGGTGAGTTCCACGGCGAACGAAGTCACCTGCGAGGCACCGCTGAATTTTGGTCAATCAGTCGTCGGCCAGATGTTGATGGGCAACAGCTATTCTACTCCACCGCGGCGATTCTTCCGTTTCAACGTCGCAGAGGTGTCTGGGATATCTCGAGTGCAGGCATCGGGGTGGATGGAGCTGCAGATGGCCTTCGGCCAAGTGAAACGAACCGACTTTACGGGACCCGAATTTCATAACGGTGCGATGAATTTTCTGGGTGCGGCAGGTGGCAAATTGCCGCCCGGGACTAGCTTTCCAAACCACGCCTTCATGGGCTTCGACTCTGAAGACACAAGAATGGGTGACTACCAAGCGCTGCGGGTGATTAAGATCGAACCAGGCCTGCCAGCCGAAAGTGCTGGAATGAAGGTCGGCGATGTCGTGGCGCGCATTGCCGGCAAGCGGTTCAAGAACGCCGAGGATTATCTCGATGCGACTGCAAAGGCCGCCGAGCGAGGCACTTACGAAGTTGAGGTTTATCGAGAGGGTAAGCCTGTGAAACTGACACTCCAGAAAGCGCTGCGACCCACTTGGACCGAGCAGGTCGTCGCAAGTGCTGTCATGACCCCAGCTCCTCCGCTCGCAGCGCAGCCAATGTCTGTAGCCGATGAGCTTGCCAAGCTGGCTAAACTGAAATCGGATGGGGTGCTGACCGAGGCGGAATTTGAGGCTCAGAAGAAGAAGATTCTGGGGAATTAAGACCGCAGGCAGTTTGCCAGGGACCTTTCTGTGGGGGCTTCATTGTCGTCATTCGATGATGAAACCGAAGCAATGGAGCGCAGGATTTCGCGCGCACGGTTTGGCGCGATCTCGGGCAGATAGGTGATTTCTTCCTCGATACGGTCCCGAGCGACCGTTAACCGGCTCCGCGCTTGTCCGAGAGACGCTTCGTTGTCTCCGGCAACGAAGCCCTGACCCGATGGGGCCGCCGCAATCCGACGATCGTCACGCTCTACGAATTTTCACGGCCCTGAAAGTCAGCCATATGGATCTGCTGCGGGACTGAGCGCCCCAGCAGTCTCACTCTTGTCTTAACGCGACAGATAGGAGAACATCCTGCCGGAAGCGGCCGAGTTGGGCGCTTCCCGGTTGCGTAGCCAGGACAACTGGCATTCCTGCGGTTGCTCGGTCCGCGGGTCCCTGCGAAGCTGTGGCAGATTCTGCCGGACAGTGGGGATTAGGGGGTAAAGTGACCGATCTGACCAATCAGCCCGATGCGACGCGCCTCATCTATGGCCTTCGCGATACGGGCTATAACTTCAACACGGCCGCCGCCGATATCATCGACAATTCAATCGCGGCCAATGCAGCGAATGTGAATGTCTCCCTCGAGCTGATGAGGGACGGACGCAAGGTCGTCTGCTTTGGCGATGACGGCGACGGCATGGATCCGGAAATGCTGTTCAAGGCGATGCGCTACGGAGCGCCGGCGCGGGTCAATCTCGCCAGTCTCGGTAAATTCGGCCTTGGTCTGAAAACAGCATCCACGTCAGTCTGTCTTCGACTGACCGTCATCTCACGGCAATCCGCGGATCAGCCCCTGGCCAAACTGGCCTGGGATCTTGAGCACGTCGAACAGGAAAATGAATGGGTCATGCTGCAGGAGCCGGTGACAGCCGACGAGCTTGACCGGTTCGAGGAACTGTGTGGCGCCAAGGGCACTCTGGTGATCTGGTCGAAGTGCGATCGGCTGCTTTCCCGCGAATATGACCAGCCGGGCGGAACTCAGGAACAGGCGGCGATGCGGCGTCTCGCTGAGCGCCTCCGCGACCACGTCGGTCTAATCTACTACCGCTACCTGGATCCGAAAGATGACCGCGCGCGCAACGTGGCGATCAGAGTGGACAACGAAGCCGTCGAACCCTGGAACCCCTTCTATCCGGAGAAGGCAGAACAGGTACTTCCGGAAAATCTCCAGCGGCTCGAGGTGGAGGACGACGAAGGCAATACCGAGGTCGCGCACATCCGTGCCTGGATTCTTCCCAACCAGCGGGACCTGACCAACGATGAAAAGAAGAAGGCACGCATCTCGAACCGCGGTCAGGGCTTCTACATTCATCGCGAGGGCAGAATCATCCAGCAGGGTGGCTGGCTTGGCGTGTTCGGCTCGGCCGAGCCGCACACATCGCTGCTCCGGATCGAATTCGATTTTGATCACAAGCTTGACCACGCCTTCAAGGTGGACGTGAAGAAGTCGCGGATTCTTTTCGATCCCGCCCTCGAAGATGAGCTCAAGCGCCGGCTGCAGCCGACGTATCGCGAAGCCGGAAACCGCTATCGCCGGAAGGAACGGGCAGCAGCCATTGAGCGCGGCGTCGACCACGCCAGCTCCAATGTTGCAATCGGCAACACGCCATCGACCAAGGGGCCGTCCGTTGAGGCGGTCGATCCGCTGACCAACACCGCTACGCTCAACAATAATCGTGGCGCCAGCATCCGACTGCGCGTGCCGGTCGACACCGGGGTCGATCCGAAGAGCATCTATGTCGAAGCCGTTGACGACATCACCAGTGGCAATCTCTGGGAGCCTGCCATGCGGAGCAAGGATGGCTCCGGTTTCGTCAACGGCGTCCGCATCAACAAGCACCATGATTTCTACCAGAAGATCTATCAGCGGGCTGCGGCGAGCGGTTACGCGGTCGAAGGGATGGATCTCCTTCTCTGGGCATTCGCGACTGCTGAGCAGAACAACACGAGCACAGAGCTGGAGCCCATCTTCGAAGATATCCGCGACGAGATTTCATCGAATCTGAAGCGGCTCCTTCGGGAGGTTCCACTTCCGGATGATGACGAGCTGATGGAGCCGGATTCCGAGGCGGCTTAGAATGCTCCTGGAGCATCGCACGCTCATTCGGGACGAGGTGCAGGCCGGGACGGGCGCTGCCGTTGACCTCGATACCGCCGGTGGGGCAGCTCAGACCGGCCTGCGGCTCTGGTTTGCGGATCTGGGCCGAGCCCGCAGTCCCATCATCGAACTGAGGCCGAAAGGACTGAAACGGTACGAAGCAGTGCTGCGGTTCGGGACCATGGCCGGCGAAACCGTCGTCCAGATGCAGAACGCCGGGGCGGAAGAGGTGCAGCTCGCAAGAGCGCTGATACGGAACGTAGCTAAAGAGGCGGAGGTCAGCCTTCCCGGTCAGTCTCTCGACGACTGGGCGATCACTGGCGGCGGATTCACGCTCACTGCAGAGCTGAAGGGCGTCGAAAACCGGTTTGCCGATGAAGCCGTGATCTCGACATGTCGGGCGCTGGTAATTCCCATCCTGGCGGCGATGGCCGAACTTTACGGATATGATCCCGTCGAACTGCCTGCCGACCCTGCCGAGCCTCTGATGGAAGGCGCAGTCCGGCATTCAGTCGTGAAAAGACGTGAACGCAATCCCCGCAACCGGCTGCTCTGCCTGCGCATTCATGGATCAGTCTGCGCGGTCTGCGGCGATGATCCCGTCGAAATCTATGGTGACGCCGGCAGCATTATTGAGGTGCACCACATTCAGCCGCTGTCGGCGGCCGAGGAACCGCGACCTTACAATCCGGAAACGGATCTCATCCCACTGTGCCCGAGCTGCCACCGCGCTGCGCACACTAGGCGGCCGATCCCTTGGAGTCCGGATGAGCTGCGGCAGAAGCTTGCTCCACATGACTGACTGGGCCCGGTCCGCTCCACGCGATTTTGACCTCGCGGCGGTTAGCCTGCCGGAGGGCTACACCTCATCAGAGAGGGTGGTGGCGCCTGAGCTGCGCCTGGTGCGGGACGGAGAAGGGTTCCGCGCGGTTCTCTTGGGATCCCGCTCCGTCGGCGGCCGCCAAGTTGCGATCGAAGCTCCCGGCCTCGACTATAATTGGGTTCTCGACGGCACAATCCTGCGGCCGCTTCCGGCGGACATCGGGCAAACCGTAAACGAACTGCTCGGTTCGGACCGAAGGATTCTCTCTTTTGCGGATGTTGTCCGCCTGATGTCACTCGAGGCACCCACCATCCCGATAGTGGCGGACGCCTCCGTCCTGCAGCCCGCAAAGACCGAGGCGGCAGCCCTTTCAGGTGAAATCTCGGTCCCGGGTCTTGAAGCCACTCTGTTCCCCTATCAGGCCAAGGGCGTCCGCTGGATGCGGGATACGGTCCGCCATACCGGTGGTCTTATCCTCGCCGACGAGATGGGTCTCGGAAAGACGATCCAGATCATTTCGCTTCTGCTCTTTGACCTTCCTGAAACTGACCGACCGGCTCTGATCGTGTGTCCGACAAGCCTGATTGCCAACTGGCGCCGGGAGATCATGCGCTTCGCGCCCAGAATATCGATTTTGATTCATCGGGGTGCTTTGCGCACCGGGATTTCAGGCGGGCTGCAGCGCGCCCAAGTCGTGATCACAACCTACGATACCGTGGTCAACGACGTCGCGATCTTTCAGGGGGTCAACTGGAGCTGGCTGATCTGCGATGAAGCGCAGGCCGTTAAAAATCCTGATGCGCAGCGCCGCATCTCCCTAGCATCGCTGCCGCGCTCACGGACAATACCAATGACGGGCACGCCCGTCGAAACGTCGCTGCAGGATCTGTGGTCACTGACTGACCTTGCAATACCGGGACTGCTTGGCGAGCGCGACCACTTTCTCTCCCGCTATCCGGACGACGAAGCTTCCGCGCGACAGCTTGCCGACATCACTGCACCGATCGTCCTGCGCCGGCGCGTTGCAGATGTTGCCGGTGATCTTCCGGAGCGGATTGACGTGGATATCCCGCTGGAACTGGGGGATGATCTTGCCGATCGTTACGCTCAGGTTCTTGCTGACACGCTGGAGAAATACCAAGTCGCTGGGCCTCTGGTCGCGACAGGACAGCTTCAGCTTTTCTGCGCACATCCTTGGCTTCAGGGCGGCGGAGAACCGGACTCGGATGATGACGCGGGGCTTGCATTGAGCAGTCCGGTCCCCCTGCTGACGCCTAAGCTCGAGCGTACCGTTGCACTGCTTGAAGAGGCGGTCGCCTCAGGCAGAAAGGTCCTCATATTTGTAATCTTCAACCGTTGTGGCGACCTGATCCGCGAGGCCGCCCGCCATATCCCGGTCACGTTCTGGGGGGCCATCAACGGATCGACGCCCGAGCCGGAGCGGCAGGCAATCGTTGACCGTTTCACTGCCCATAAAGGAGCTGCCTGTCTTATCCTGAATCCCAAGGCAGCGGGCACCGGACTGAACATCACGGCGGCCACCGTGGTCATTCATTACACGCAGGCCTGGAACCCCGCGATCGAAGCTCAGGCAAGCGCCCGGGCACACCGCCGCGGTCAAACAGAGCCCGTCACGATCTACCGCCTCTTCTATGAGGACACTGTCGAACGGGTCATGATCGACCGATCTGAGTGGCGACGGGATCTTGGCAATGATGCGGTCCCCATTTCTACGCGCGATCAGGCCGATCTCCGTCGTGCCCTGTCATTCCGTGGAGAGGAAACGAGATGACCGAGCAGCGGTACGAGAAGACTCTGACCGCCAATGATACCGGGCATTCGGGTGGTCACCAGGCAGGGATCCACATCCCCAAATCACAGCAGGACCTTATCGCCCTGCTTCCTCCTTTGAACGCCGGCATCAAGAATCCCAGCGTCTGGATCACCGCTGTCGATGAGCATCATGTCGACTGGCAGTTCAGGTACGTCTATTACAACAACAGTCTCCATGACGCCGGCGGTACAAGGGACGAGTACCGCATTACACATATGACGTCCTACTTTCGCGCCGCCGGGGCCAGGCCGGGCGACGTCCTGATCATCCAAGGAGAACCGGGGACCGGTACGATTGCAATTGCAGTCCGGGGGAGTGGCAGCGCGTCTGAACCGCGGCGCGTGCGGCTGCGGGGATGGCGCCGTGTCCACTGACGACATTCAGGGGCCGTCCGCGGGCGGCAGCTGGCTGGCTCTTCCGGTGGAGCACCTTCAGCTTTCCCTAAGAGTGAATGATGCGCTCAGGAAGCGGGATATCTGCACCGTCGGACAGGCCCTCCACTTTTCGGAATTGGGCGTGGCATTCCAATTTCCCTACGCTCCGGAGCTTTTCGAATGTGCGCGCCAGGCCCGGGAAAGCATTGAGCCTGACGGCATAAACTGGCGGAATTACTGGCGACTTCGAGGAAATCGGTTTCAGCAGCTCGCAGCCGATACCCCGGAGTTTGATCGTCTGGCTGGAGCCCTCTCTGGTTACGTCGTGGACCGGCGTTCGCTGGGCAATGCCGGCGCGATGCTTCAGGCCTCCGGAATCCGAACCTTTCCGGAGCTCATTGCAGGCCTGAAAAAGGGGTTGGAGCCGGTCCGGGGCCTGGGCCGCGGGAAGCTTGCGGAGCTCTTCGAGCGTCTGTCCGAACTCGCCTCCCAGCATGACGCAGGCCAGCTTCCGAAACTCAATCCGCTGCGCTTCGCGGCCAGTATTGCGGCTTCAGCCGCAGATCCCGCGCCGGCTCCATACCCAGCCGCAGAGCCTTCCGTGCCCACCTGGCCCGAGTTTGGTGACGAAATTCGAAATCTTCCGATCAGCGTCCTACAGCTCGGCGCGAAGAGTCGGTGGCTACTGAAAGCGGGAATAGAACGCATCGGCGATCTGGACCGCTTCAGTCCGTCGGCGATCATGCGAATGCCGAACGTTGGCTCCCTGACAGTAAACGCCCTCACCAGAAACCTCGCTGATCTGGCCGCATCATCAGTGAATGGCAGCATAGACTGGAGTATCTTCAGCGACCATTCTGGCTTGCCTCTGGTGCCGCCCGCCCCCCTGCAATCCGCCGCAGAAATGCTCGCGCGTTTGCCCGAGATCTTTGAGCAGATCGGCCCCCATCTCAGAGACGACAGTTACCGGCAGATACTGTTTGAGAGGCTGACTAAGGGACCCGAGACGCAGGCTAAGCTGGAGGAGCTGGGGCGGCGTGCAGTCCCAAGGGTCTCTCGCGAGCGCATCAGACAGAAGGAAAGAAAGCTGTTGCGGCAGTTCGCGGGTGCGCTGCTCCATGACGTCGACGGAAAAATGGGAATTCAGTTTCACCCGACCATGCTGATGTTCTGGCGGCAGGCGGCCGCCGAGTTCGCCGGCGAAGATGAGGTCGCCTTCGACGAATTCATGACCAGGCTTGCTCGTGTCTGGGAGGTCGAGCACGTAGCGCTGATACGCCAGCTGCCCTTCATCGTGGCTGTTGTGACCGGCGAACCTCAGCTCCGGGGCTCCTTCCGAGCAGGCGCGAGACTGGATCCCAGACTGTTCACGCTGACCGCCGAAGTAGCAGCGACGCCGCTCAGAACACTCCGGATAGGCAGACAGTTTGAGCGACTGAACTTCCGAGGAATTCAGACACTGGGCGATCTGATCCGTGAAGCTGTGGACGGACCTGCCAACGATCAGATCAACAGAACGCTCGCAGACGTAGCTGCCGCCCTAGCCCGCGACGGTTCAATCGACTGGCAGGCATATCATGTGACGCTGGGTATCCCATCGCTGCCGGACCAATCGCCTGTGTCGGCAGCCGATTTTGCCAGCGGTTTCTGCGCAGCGATCAGATCATTACTGGTGGCCCTGCACGGCAGCGGCCGGCGCGCAGAGGTTTTTGGCCTGCGGACGTGTCAGCCCGCCCGGTCGCGGCCAACCCTCGACGCCGTTTCCAGGATCATGTGCACGCACGGTCCGACCATAAAGCGCGAGGAGACCCTGCTGCTTGAGGAAATTTACGACATTCTCGTCGACAGGAATTTTTCCGGGCTGCCTGTGTGGCTGGATTCGGAATGGCTCAGACACGTCCGCGGCGCCGAAATTATATTCAGGCAATGCGATTCCGACTACGCCGTATTTCACAGCCGCGCGGCAGACTCATGGGAAATTGACCTTCAGGCTGCGGAACAGGCAGCGCCCGCCCTGTGGGCCATATTCACGGGTTATCCTGAAGGCAGGCAGCGTCGGAGGCGGGCCAAGGGAGCGAGCGAAAACGCCGTGAGGGTCGAGCCCGCAAGAATCCGTCTGCAAGGATTCCAACGCCTGCATTAGCAATTGCATGTTTCCTGTGGAACGTTTGCAGTACGGACTTGCTCGCTGGGAAGGATCTCGCCATCGTGTCGAAAATGTTCCCAGCGGAGGCGTGTCTTGACTGAGTTGCGGACTGACTTTGGAACTGATTTTGCCCGCTCCGGGCTCTCAATGAGCGAAGGGGAAGTGGAGCTGGGCGTCTCGGAGCGTCAGCTTCAGCGATATATTTCGGGCGAATGCCCTGTACCTAAACTCATTGGTGAGAAGGTCCGCGAAATCGCTGCTCGTCGGGCTGAGGCGATGCCTGAGCCGGCCTTCCGCTTCATTGATCTTTTTGCAGGAATCGGTGGCTTGCGCCTGGGGTTCGAGGCAATCGGCGGCCGCTGCGTGTTCACCAGCGAATGGGATAAATTTGCGCAGAAAACGTACTCCCGCAATTTTCCTGAGTGCGAGGAGCATGTCATGGCGGGTGATATCCGGCCCTACGGTGCCAACCCGTCGCTCATCCCGGACTTCGACGTTCTTCTTGCCGGATTTCCGTGCCAGCCCTTCTCGCTGGCGGGCGTTTCCAAGAAGAACTCGCTCGGGCGTCTACATGGTTTTGAGGATGAGAAGCAGGGAAACCTGTTCTTCGAGATTGAGCGCATTCTCCGGCATCACCGGCCGGCGGCATTCCTGCTGGAGAATGTCAAACATCTCACCCGTCACGACCGTGGAAACACTTTTGAGGTGATACGCAGGACGCTCAAGGACGACCTGAAATACGAGATTGACTTCAGGGTGATCAGCGCAAGGCCGTGGGTGCCGCAAGGTCGCGAGCGGATCTTCATTGTTGGGTTCCGCGAAGATGTCGGCTTCAGCTTCGACCGCTTCGACGCCGTCCTTCCGAACGACGATACCTGGCCCAAATTGGGCTCCATCCTGCAGTCGCATAACGAAATAGACTCCAAGTACACGCTGACCCCCAAGCTCTGGGAATATCTGCAGGCTTACCGGGTGAAGCATGAGAAAGCCGGCAACGGGTTCGGCTACAGCCTCTTCGGCCCCGACGGCGTAACGCGTACGCTTTCAGCGCGTTATCACAAGGATGGCTCTGAAATTCTGATCGAGCAGAAGGGCACCAGACCCCGGCGCCTTACACCCACTGAATGCGCGCGGTTGATGGGCTTTGAACACGGCAATCGGAAGTGGGATATCAGCGCAGTGTCGGACACTCAGGCGTATCGCCAATTTGGTAACGCCGTTGTCGTTCCGGTCGTCGAAGCGATCGCCAGATACATGGAGCCTTCGCTGAAAAAGATGCTCCAGCGCGACAGGATCATGAAACGCGATGGCCGCAGAAAGGCCGCCTAAACCATCGCCCCAGCGCAGCCGCAACATGGCGGCTATCCGGCACCGGAACACGAAGCCCGAGATGATCGTGCGGCGCATGCTTCATCGAGCTGGGTTCCGTTTTCGGCTGCACCGCCGTGATCTGCCTGGAACTCCCGATCTGACGCTGAGAAAGTGGAATGCGGTAATCGAGGTCCAAGGCTGCTTCTGGCATGCCCATGACTGTCATTTGTTCAAACACCCGAAGGACAATTTTAACTTCTGGTCCGACAAGCATCGGCAGAATGTCACGCGCGATCAAGTGAACGCTGAGGCGATCGCAGCGCTAGGATACCGTCGACTTGTCGTCTGGGAATGTGCGTTAAAAGGACGAACAAGGCTCGATCCAGACGTACTGAAATGGCATCTAGTTGACTGGGTTGTGGGGTCGGAAACGCGCGGGGAGGTATCCGGGCGGTGTGAATAGCATGCAACATGTAGAATCCCGCAGAGCCTATCGCTGTAAACAAGAGGGTGACGAAAGCGCTCATAATCGCAGCGTGCTCGACCACTTTGGCCTAAGCGGACTGTCAGCTCAGGAGCGGAGCCTGCGGGATTCGAGACGTCTCAAATGAGCTTACTCTGGTGAGACTCTGCTAATTGCGGGCCTCGCTTGATCCCGCGTGCCCTGTATTGCTAAAGCCTTTCCTGCTCGGTGGCTCAGTTCTTGGGGGTGTAGGCTGCCAATTCCAGATCAGACCCGAAACAGGCTGCTTACTAGCCTGGACGCCGGCAGATTAGTTTTGCTTGTTGGCGCAGGGCTTTCGATACCGGAACCTAGCAGCCTCATGCCTGCCAAAACTGTCGCCCAGCGCTGCTATGATAAGTATTTCCCCATCGAGCAATTACCTGCCCATTTCCGCGATGACATCGATGCCTTGGCTGGGCACTTCCTCGCTAATGGCACTTTTCAAGGTTACTTTATCGAGGGCCTAGTCCCGTGGGATGACCTAGCGGGGGAGCCAAACGGCGGGCACGCGGCTGTCGGGGATTTCTTGCTCACGGCGGGCGCCTACGCGGCGCTTTCGGCGAACTTTGACACGCTGATTGAGCAGTGGTGTAAACAGCACAAAGTTGCTTTTCGAGGCGCTCTCAACTCAGTGCAAGCTAACGCATATGCAATGAAAGCGCGTCCTCTGCTGAAATTCCATGGCTGCATGGATGTGGATCGGCCGAACACTGTCTGGACTCAGGGGCAGCTGACAGCGGAGCCTACTCAGGACAGGATCGCTTCCTGCCGAGGATGGATGATAGATCATCTTCCCGAAAAGGACTTACTGATCGTCGGTTTCTGGACCGACTGGGCATATTTGAACGAAGTGCTTCAGGGACTACTACACGGTCAGAACCCGGGTTCCGTCACGGTCATTGACCCGCTTCCAACGGCCCAACTAGCCGACAAGGCACCCGATCTTTGGGCGACGGTTAGTGGTCTACCCAACTTTAGCCATGTCTCTATGTCCAGTGACGAAGCACTGGCTGAGTTGCGCGCTGAGTTTTCTCGGGTGTGGGTGCGCCGTTTAATGGCCCTAGGGGCGCCGCTCTACGAAGTCGGAGGCGGTGACTGTCCTGTTGAGCACCTGCAGTGTCCAGATTTGGACCCAGATGCTCTCTATGATCTGCGTCGCGACGGCGAGGGTAAGTCATATATGCGGGCGGCTCGAACTCGCACTCCGTCGGACGAAGCCGGACTTGTTGCGCTTGCAAGGATGCTCCTTCTGGATGCTGGCGCGGTCGTAGAGGGACCGTGGCTACGACTAAACGACGATGCCATCCGTGTTGTTAATGGCCAAAACCGAAGCCTCCGAAAGATGGAAGATGCGCATAATGAAGCAGCTTCGTCCGGCACCGCAGACATCATAATAGCAGCTGGCGCCTATGACGGAGTCCTACCGGGGAATGTAGTTCGCGCAGGCGGGGACAAGCGGATCACTCGATCGTCGCGAGGCGGACCGTCGCGATGGGTCACACTCGATCAGGCCAGGGAGACATTGGGCCTGTGACCACTCCTCTCTTTTTCGCCGATGCAGTCCTGTCGCGCGCCGGTTACGCTTGCTGGCGAGCAGAACTTGACTCGGTTCCGGCACTGGGATTCGAAGACACTAGTTTGGTCGGATTTATCTTCGAGTACCCCAGCGCAGCCGCGATCGTGGATGGCTGGCGAGCAGCTGAGGAAGGAATGATAAAGCGTCACTCTCGCGACTTTCGTCGCGCAGGAGAGAAGGCCTGGAATGTTTATTGCGCATTCCTCACTGCGTCTTCCGCGACGCCAGCCGAATGTCGCCAGCTTCGAACGATTGAAGAAGACCTTGAGCAGACGCGGAAACTTATGGGAACAAGTCAGACGGATGAAGCGGCTGTAAGTCAGGCTTTGCTACCGATCTTGCCAATGACCTACAGCCCGCAGCTGGGCACATTCGATGCAGAAGCGCGCCTGGCTCGCCGTTTAGACGGCCTGGTCCCAGGAATATCGAACCTATTGCTGAACGATGCCATAGAGCCGGAGCAGGTTCTGCAACATCTGAGTTCGCAGCGATGAGAATCGAATATGTCGAATTGGCAGGCTTCCGCGGTTTTCGCGACAAGGTCAGGGTTGACTTCGGGTCCGGTTTCACGGTGATCACTGGGCGAAATGGAGTCGGTAAGAGCACCATCGTCGATGCCATCGACTACGCGCTCACCGGCTCGATCAACAAATTCAAAGTTCAGACAGCCAAGGGTGGCGGCCTTGCAGAACATATCTGGTGGGTCGGAGAGGGGGCGTCTGGGCGTAGGCATGTGTCGTTGGGCGTCGTTGACCTAGATGGAAAACAACACAGCCTGACACGCTTCGATGATGGTTCTGTAATCGAGACAGAGCCCTTCGAGACGATCCTGATCAACGCCGCCAAGGGTCAGCAGATTGGCCTCCGAAATCTAGCCACGACAATGATCCTCCGGGACGAACTAATTTCGGAATACAGCTTGGATCTGAGCGAACAGGCCCGGTTTTCAGCCGTCCTTGATGCGATTGCTCCCGAGACAGGCCCTGACCTTGCCAAGAAAGTTGCCGATGTTTCTGCACTCGCCGCCGGGCGTCTCCAGGACGCCAAGACTCGGCTCGAGAGGCTGCAGTCTCGCCTGACGGAAAATTTGGAGCATGTGGCTCAGGCCAGGAACATGGCGGCACAGTCACCCAGTGCAGAAAGTGCGCTGTCTACGCTTAGGTCGTTCGTCCCCGATCTACCGGCGGACATCGCCTCTCGGCGCAAACGAGTTGGCGAATTTCTTGCCCAACTCCGCCTAGACCTGAGTGTTGTCGCGGACTCGCGCCCCCGCATTCTTTCGTTCGCTGAGTCGGTTCGCGCCCTTGAAACGGAAGGCGTCAGTCAGAGCGTCGCAAGTTTGGTGGAGCAGATTACGCCAATTGAGGCGTCTATTGCGGAACTGGATGGGCAGCTAAAGGAAGCCAACAAGCACCTTGAAGCCGCAGAAGCTGAAAATGCGCAACTGACGCACCTAGCGATGTTAGTCGAACATGGTGAGGCTTACGGGCTGGATCGCGGCCATTGTCCGCTTTGCGCTGCCACGAGGAGCGCTGAAGAGTTTGCCAAGGCGATCGCCGCCTCGAAGGAAAAGCTGTCCGAGGCTGGGAATAAGGTTGCCGCTGCCAGCAAGGCTGCCAGCGAACTTAACGAAAAACGGAGGAACCTGCAGCAGCAGCTGCAGCTACTGCAACGACAGCATTCTGCTCTGACCGCGCGGATCGAGGCTGTCCAAACGGAGCGGACCGCGCTGACGCGCATGTTGACCGAACGCGGGTGCCAGGTCGATCCAACTGATATTCCCGCCATCGATCGATGGCTGCTCGACAGCCAGGAACGACAAATCCGGATTCAAGAGGCCCTCGTCGCGCTCGACTCCACCGATATAACGGACCGCATCGTAACAATTGAGAAAACTAGCGAGGAACTGAGAAGCCAGATTGACTCACTTTCAGGGGCGATCGTCGCGAGAGAAATCGAAGCGAATCTTGCAAAGAAGGTCGAAGAACTAACAAAGGAATTCCCAAATCAAATTCTCGCCGAGCAATTTGATGCGGTGATGCCCCTTCTGAAGGAATTTTATCGTAGATTGCGCCCCCACACTGACTGGGACGAAATCGAATACGATTTCGGCGGGCGCATTAAGGGGTCACTCAACTTCTATGTTGCCGACCACAAAAATCCGCAGTTTCTATTCAGTAGCGGTCAACGCCGCGCGACGGGATTGGCGTTTCTGCTGGCCGTCCACCTTTCCCGACATTGGGCAAACTTGGCGACCCTGATTTTGGACGATCCTGTGCAGCATATTGACGACTACCGCGCGCTCAATCTTGTTGAAGTCCTCGCTACTATCCGGCGCACCGGTCACCAAATCATCGTATCCGTCGAGGACCCAGCGCTGGCGCGACTCTTGGCTCGCCGATTGCGCGTTAGCCAGGACCAACATGGCGCCTACTATGAACTAGGCACCGACAAACATGGTAGCACCTGCGTGCTTGAGGAATTCACTGTCCCGCCTCTTCCATCGACAATGCTGCAGCAAGCCTCTTAGCCGGGGAGTGCTTCGCAATTTTGGTTGAGCCGCTTCGCGGGTCTCTGTGGCCAGATATGGCGGCGACTTCCGGCATCGACAGGCCCAATTCAAAGAACCGGCTGACAGCTTCATGCCGAAGATCGTGGAACCGCAAGTCTTCGATGCCGCGCGTTTAGTGGCTCTGACCCAAGCCAGTTTGACTGCGTTGGCAGTCGTCGGAAATACGATGTCTGAAGTTTAAGGCAAGCGGTTCAGCACGCTAGTTGCCCTTGGCGTGAGTGGGATACTTCGAGGCCGATCCGTCTTCGTCCGGGGAATGAAGGCTGTGCGCGTGTGCGGCCGCTTTTGCGCAAAGCGGACGATGTCTCCGATGTCGTTTTGACTGGACTAATGACGCACTCGGAGCATTGCTGTTTGTCATACACGGATGACGCCGCTCGACCTGCAGGTTCAGCGGCTTGGGTCAGTGCAAGCCGGCGCAGTTGCGCGCCAGCAGCAGGGAGACCCAGAATGCCAGCCTCACCTAAGCAACGCACCAAATCAGCAATAGTCATCCGGCTCCTATCGCGCGAAAAGGGGACAACTCTCGGCGAGATCGCCAAGGCGACACAATGGAAGCCCCATAGCTGTCGTGCTTTCCTGACCAGTGTGCGCAAGAAGGCGCAACTTATCCGCGAGGAGCGCGCAGACGGGGCGACGAGCTACCGGATGTTTCAAGAGCCCGCCGCCGGAGGCGAGGCTTGAGCACGCGCAAGTGCGAGCTCGAGGAGCTAGAGGCCATGACGCCCGCACAACTGCGAGCTGAGTGGCGTGCGTGCTGGCGCAGACCGGCACCAGCGATCGGCCCCGACCTGCTACGGCGGGGAATCGCTTGGAAGCGACAGTCGCGTGTTCACGGAGATCTCCCGCTGCATGTACGACGCGAAATCGACGCGGTGCTCAAGCGATTGAGCGACGGCAAAGCTGCGGTTGCCGACGATCGCATTTCACTCAGGCCCGGCACGCGTCTCGTGCGTGAGTGGCGAGGGACGATGCACCAAGTGGTGGTGCTGGAAAGCGGATACGAGCACGGGGGCAGGCACTATGCCAGTCTGACGCAGGTCGCCTCCGCGATCACCGGCACGCATTGGTCAGGGCCACGCTTCTTCGATCTGAAAAGCCGAACCGCGCCGACGAAGCCATGACGGTCAAGCGCTCTGCCATCTACACCCGAAAATCGACCGAAGAGGGGCTCGAGCAAGCATTCAACAGCCTCGATGCACAGCGTGAAGCGTGCGCTGCGTACATTCTGAGCCAGGCTCACGAAGGATGGGAGCAGGTAAAAGACCACTATGACGACGGCGGTTGGTCTGGTGGAAACATGGACCGCCCGGCGCTCAAGCAGCTTCTGGCAGACGTCGCGGCCGGCAAAGTGGACGTGATTGTCGTCTACAAGGTGGACCGTCTTACCCGGAGTTTGGCGGACTTCGCCCGGATAGTCGACACGCTGGACAGGGCTGGCGCCTCCTTCGTCAGCGTGACTCAAGCCTTCAACACTACCAACAGCATGGGTCGGCTCACGCTCAACGTGCTGCTGTCCTTCGCTCAATTCGAGAGAGAGGTCACCAGCGAGCGCATCCGCGACAAGGTGGCTGCGTCGAAGAAGAAGGGGATGTGGATGGGCGGCCCAGTGCCGCTTGGATACAAGCTCGGGGAGCGCAAGCTCCTCATCGATGATCAAGAAGCCGAGGTCATCCGCTCCATCTTTCGACGATACCGAGAGCTGCGGTCAGTGGCGAAGCTGGTGGACGCACTCGCGAGACAGGATGTCAGGACGAAGGTTAGGCTATACAGCAACGGCCGCACGGTTGGTGGTGTGCATTTTGGCCGCGGGTCGTTGTCTCAGCTCTTGCAGAACCCGATCTACTCCGGCCGAGTAAACTATCGGGGTACCCTGCACGACGGCCAGCATGAGGCGATCATCAGTCCTGAGGACTGGGTCGGAGTTCAGCAAATCCTCGCGACGAACCGCCACGATCGGAAGCTTGGCAAGCAGGCCAGGTACCCGAGCCTTCTTACCGGTATGATCATCGACCCTGACGGCCGACCGATGACACCAGTTTCGACGCACAAGCGTAGCAGGCGACACTGCTACTATGTGACTCGTCTGAGCCCTGGTGAGGAGAAGTCGATCGCTTGGCGAGTGGCCGCAGGCGAGATCGACAGAGCTGTACTTAATTCCGTGGGCGACTGGCTGAGGTCGCACGAGCGTGCCTGTGAGCTTGGCCAGCTGATGTCCGACCGGGAGCTCGCAGACGAACTGCCCGGCTTCTCAGTGCCCGAGCAGCGGAACGTGCTGCTCGAGCTTGGCGTGAGAGCGCAGCTCGAACAGACCAGCTTGCAAGTCACGCTTGGCGATCATGCGCAAGCTTCGGTGATCTTGCCCCTGCAAATGGTGCACCGCGGGAACGAGTTAAAGCTTGTTCTCGACAACGGCGCTTCGAGGAGGGCACCGGATCCGGTGCTGCTCAAGTTAGTCGCGCTGGCGATGACCGCGCGAAAATCTCTCGGCTCGGGGCACGTCGATTCGCTAACCTCCCACTACAGTAAGAGGCACCTGTGGCAGCTTCTTCGGCTCAGCTTTCTCGCTCCAGACATCATCACGGCCATCGTCGAGGGGGAGCAGCCACCGTCGCTCATCGGTCGGCGATTGCTACGGGTAACGAATCTCCCGCTCGACTGGGCAGGCCAGCGGCGGGTCCTTGGCTTCAAATAGGATCAGGACAGCATCTGCATCTGGTGGCTGCAAAAGTAGGCCCCCGAGAACGGGCGCTCCTTGCTCCGCTACACGTGGCGCCAAAATCGTCTCTGTCACAAGTGTAGTTCAACGGTAGCTTTGAAAGCCGCGGAGATCACGCGACAAATTCGTGAGGTAGGCGGGCATAGAGGCGCCAACCTTAGATTTTAACGAGAGGGTGGTGCGGTACGCAGTCGGTCGATAACTGGTCTCTGTTTGAAATTCCCTGCCCAGCAGGGATTCAGCAGGGAATATGCGCAATTTCGGTAGGACAGAAAATGCGAAAGTGACGCGAATCCCCAGGCATACCTTGATTTTCCCTGCCATCTGAAGCAGTGAATTTGTCTCCCACCACAAGGAACGCGCGCCTGCGGCGCAGGCATTCTTGTGGGAGAAATTCAATGAGCAACCGCCGGATTGAGCCGCCTCTAGGACTTCCCAGTTCTCCGAACCCGGTCGCCTGCGCCCAGCGCAAAGCCGAGCTTCTTGAAGAGTTTCTCAGGCGGTTGGATTATGTGCTGGCGAGCTTCCGCCTCGGACTTGCGACCGTGGACTTCAATGAGTCTCTGACCCGCTTGAAGCGCACCGTAAGAATGGGACGTCAAAAGCCGGGCCGCGGCGACCGTCTCCATCCGCTTCTTGAAATCCTGATCAACCACTTGGCACAGAAATTTGCCCGAGAACGATCGGGAGGAGATACGCAGCACCTGACACAGAACGATGTGGAGAAGGCTGCAGCGTGGGTCGCAGACAATATCCCAGCAACAAGGGGTCGTCCCGGTGGACAGCTCCTCGATCATCACGTCGCAGGGCTGATGGCTCTCATCCAGCAATTTACCGGCAGGCCTGTTCTGGAGCGCCGGACGTCCGGCACTGATATCTATGACCCCAAGCTGCTGGGCGCTGGACGAATTCTGCTCCTCCTTCGGGGATTCGACTCGACGATCACCGAGACTCAGCTTGTCAACAAGGTGCGTGACATTCGCCGCAGGTATGCCGGCAGACCGATGCGCTTTCGTGATTTCTACCCGCTCTACGACGCCGAGCTGAGTGACGCAGGCGAACTGGTTCTCGCCCCTCCCCTTCGCATCGAACACTTCGAGAGATCGGTGCCGATTTATTGTCCTTAGGATCAGCGACACGCACCGATAACTGACTGGCTCCCTTCTTGAGGAGCCAAACCGATGACCATTTCCAATCACCCGGGTATCGAGATGCTCGATCCCGCCCTGCTCATCCCTAATCCGCGCAACGCGCGCATCCACAGCGACAAGCAGATCGGTCAGATTGCAGCGAGCATCCGCCGCTTTGGCTTCGTCGTGCCGATCATCATCGACGACGACGGAAATATCGTCGCCGGTCATGGCCGCTGGCTTGCCGCAAAGGCGCTGACCTACGGCGAGGTCCCTGTCATCCGGGTGAAATTTCTGAGCGATGCCGACAGGCGTGCTTTCGCTCTCGCCGACAACCGTATTGCCGAACTGTCGGGCTGGGATGAGAACCTGCTGGCCGAGGAGCTGACCTTTCTGCTCGAGGATGGCTACGAACTGGAGATCACCGGCTTCTCGCTGTCCGATGTCGATCTCTCAATCGGCGACGCGCCGCCCGATCGCGCGGAAGACGTTGAGCTCCCTGATCCGTCAACGGCCGCAGTCTCGCGCGTGGGCGACCTGTGGACCGTGGGTCCCCACCGTCTGTTGTGCGGCGACAGCCGTCGCGCCGAGAGCTACGAGACGCTTCTCGGCGACGAACGTGCCGCCCTCATCGTCTGCGACCCGCCTTATAACGTTCAGATCCAGGGCCACGTGTCCGGTAACGGAAGGGTCCGGCATCGTGAGTTCGCAATGGCCAGCGGCGAGATGTCGCCCGCTGAGTTCACCGCCTTCCTGCGTGCGGTGTTCCGGATGTGCACGCGCTTCTCGCTCGATGGCTCGATCCATTATCACTTCATGGACTGGCGGCACTTGCGCGAGATCCTCGACGCCGCTGATGGCATCTACAGCGAGTTCAAGCAGCTCCTGGTGTGGAAGAAGAGGTCGGCTGGCCAATCCGCCTTTTACAGGAGCCAGCATGAACTGATTCTGGTCTTCAAGAACGGCCGCGCGCCGCACCAGAATCACTTTCAGCTCGGTCAGACTGGCCGCTATCGGACCAACGTTCTGGAATACGCCGGCGCCAACGGCTTCTACAAGGGCCGGGCGCACGATCTGGAAGCCCATCCTACCGTCAAGCCGACCGCGCTCATTGGCGATCTCATGCTCGACTGCTCACGGCGGGGTGAACTGGTGCTGGACGCCTTTGCCGGCTCGGGCTCGACCCTGGTCGCCGCCCACCACACCGGGCGGCGAGGCGCAGCAATCGAGATCGACCCTCTCTACGTCGATACCGCGTTGCGCCGCCTGAGCGAGGCCAGCGGTGCTCCGATCACGCACGCCGACGGCCGCAGCTTTGCCGAAATCGAATTCGAGCGCCGCGCCGCGCAGCGAGCCGGCGATGAGTGATCAGAAGCCTCCCTATGAGGTCGGCTACGGTCGGCCGCCCCGTCGCCATCAGTTCAAGCCCGGTCAGTCCGGTAATCCCAGAGGTCGGGCCAAGGGCGCTCGGGGCCTGAAGACCGATCTTCGCGCCGAGCTCGAGGCGCGGATGACAATCCGCATCAACAATGAGCCGGTCAGCGAGACTCGTCAGCGACTGCTTCTGCGGGCCCTGTCATCGCGGGCGGCGGCTGGCGACGTTCGCGCGGCTGCCATCCTCATTCCCATCATCATCCAGGTCCTGGGGGTCGAAGATCGCGGAGGCGAACGCAGAGCCCTTTCGCCCCTCGACCAGTCGATCCTCGATGCGATGATGCAGTCCCTGGGAGTCGGTCCCTCCCTCGACGAACCACCGCCTCAGGAGAACACCGACGGCCAAGGAGGCCCTGATCCCACGATCACCAGCCGCGAAGGAGACGGACAATGACCACCCCCATCATGCCCGACGACCCGCACGCGTTCCTGCAGGCGCTGATGCGCAACGACTTCCGGGCATTCCTCCGCAAGGCCTTTGCCTCGATCCGGGGCGGTGCAGAGATCGCCTGGAACTGGCACCTCGACGCAATCGCGTGTCAGCTTGGTCGGATTGAGAGCGGCGACAATCGTCACCTCCTCGTGACCATGCCGCCCCGCAACCTCAAGTCGATCACCATCTCGGTCGCCTGGGTGGCATGGATGCTGGGCCGCGACCCGCGCCGCAACTTCGTCTGCGTGAGCTATTCCAACGAACTCTCGGCCAAGCTTGCTCGCGACTGTCTGACGCTCATGCAGACCCACTGGTATCGCGAGCTGTTCCCGCACACGATGATCTCACCCCGCCGCTCAGCGATCAGCGATTTCGAAACGACCGCCGGCGGCGGGCGACTGGCGACTTCGCTCACCGGCACCCTGACCGGCCGCGGCGGCGACATCGTCATCATCGACGATCCCATCAAGCCCGAGGAAGCCAATTCCGAAACCACCCGCAATAATGCCAATGAATGGTTTCGCTCGACGCTCGCCTCGCGCCTCGACGACAAGGGCGCCGGGGCGGTGGTGGTGGTGATGCAGCGGCTCCACCAATTCGATCTTGCCGGCATGCTGATCGAGGGAGGCGGATGGCACGAGCTTTCCCTGCCGGCGATTGCCATCGCGAACGAAGCCATTCCGCTGTGCGGCCGCCGGGTCCGGATCCGGCGCCCGGGAGATGTCCTCCACCCGGAGCGCGAACCACTCGAAGTCCTCGAATCGCTGCGCCGCCTGATGGGGCCACTGAACTTCGACGCCCAGTATCAGCAGCAGCCGGTCCCCGCCGATGGCAACATCATCAAGGCCGACTGGCTGCAGATGTGTGAGGCAGGGTTCGATCCCGCCGCCGAGCCAGGCCAGGTCATCCAGTCATGGGATACGGCCAGCAAGGACGGGCCGACGAGCGACTGGTCCGTATGCGTAACTGCCCATGTCTGGCGAGGGCGGGTGCGCATTCTGGACGTCTTCCGCGCCCGCCTCACCTTTCCCGAACTGGAAACCGCCTACATCGAGCTTGCCCGGCGGTTCCGGCCGGCCACAATCCTGGTGGAGGACGCTGCGTCCGGAATGCAGCTAATCTACAGCATGCGCGCGAAGCGCCCCGGTCGAGTTCCGCTGCCAGTGCCGCGCAAGCCTGACGTCGACAAACTGTCGCGGGTGATCGGCATGAGTGGTCAGATCGCCGCGGGGCAGCTACTCCTTCCGGCCGACGCACCCTGGCTAGGCGCGTTCCGGTCCGAGCTGCTGGGGTTCCCGCGCATGCGCCATGACGACCAGGTGGACGCCCTGTCCCAGCTGATGAACTGGGTGCTCGTCCAGGAAGCATTCGACCGGTATGAGGTCAGTGCAGGTCCGATCCTTTTTGTTCATCATGGCGACGGCACGACGGAAATCATCGGCGACAATGACGGAATATTCTCGAGCGGTCATGATCTGACCGATGATCCGTGGGGGCCCGCTGACTAAGCTTGCCTGCTGTCGACGTTCAGTCTTCCCTCTTCCTCGTCGATCGGTTCACCATTTCGATTACGTCGGATGACGCGTCGGAAATGCCTCCTCGATTTACCGGTCTTACGCGGCGTGATAACCAGCCCTCGTCGCGTGTCGAAACCGACTGACGGGCGGGCCAGTACTGGAGCTGGCCCGCCCGTTTCATAGCAGGCCCTGCTGGCGAAAACTGAATGCGGGCCGGCAGTTGAAAATCAGGTGGTCGAGCAGCGTAATATCCACTGCTTCGCCAGCAAGACTGAAACGTTTGGTAATCAACAGATCCGCTTGGCTCGGTCGCAGTTCGCCGCTCGGATGATTATGTGCCAGCACCATTCCTGTGCAGCCGCTCTCAACAGCGAAGCGCATGATCTTGGGCAAATGCACGCTAGTGTAGGCGTTGGTGCCAGGAACGCTAAGGAGCCGCACCAGGCGTAGGTTGTCGTCGCAAAGCGCAATAACCAGGAGCTCGCGATCCCGATCAACGAAGATCGGCTCCAAATACTCACGGCTAGCATCGAGGCCGGCCAACCGAACCGCGGCGTCATCAAAAAAGAAGTGCTTCAAATGGTTAACCTGACCTAACGATTTTCGGCTAAAAACTCCCGAAAGTTGGTCAGATTCGGCGTGGCCTTACTACCGAAACGGGGTGTAACTTGCAAGTGACTAAGGCAAGGGCGTGCCGCTGGATCTGCAACCAACGATGACGCCGACCGTGAGGTCGGCGCCGGCAATTATATACCTGGATTAGCGTTGCCAGACTCGCTCTACCCGGAGCGGCGATGTCAGCACAGGATATCGCTGCTCCGGGCGCAATCGTTTGGAGCAATCATGTCGCCCGACAATTCAGAAACCCTTGTTTGGAAGGCCGTAGCGGCGGCTCTTATCTTCTGGTGCGACAACCCTACTGTCGCCCCCAGTAGGCGGCAGAATATCGCCCAGGATGCTTGGGATCGAGTTGAAGCGGCCCTGCTAGAAAACTCTCAAGGTCAAGATAGAGCGCGATGAGCGATTGGCAGTAGTCTGCCAGCGCGTCCTCCGTGACGGAGATTTTTGCCCGCCTTCCTGTCTCGGCCATTTCGCGCTTCTGGGTAACGAATTGGCGGATCTCCATATTGAGTTCAATCGCACCCCCGACCCACCTGTTATTTTGAAATAAGCCGGTGCTGACCACATTGTGACCGATTAGGTTTCTGAGGCTGTCCTTCCCTAGCAGGGCTTGCGTTCGCTTGATTAAATCGAACCATGCGCGGGCATCTTCGCCAGCAACTCTGGCTTTGACAGCGGTATCGACGGCTTCCTGTTTGTGAGCAAATCGCACGTGGCGATAGAACTCGTCGGCGGCCGCCTCCCACGCCTGTCCCGAGGTCTGCCAGTAGGCCCAAAACAGGCTGTCTTCGATCTCGTTTGCAAAGGACAGCGCCAAGCCATTGAGGGCGTAAAGGCGGACGCCGATATCGGCTTTAAGGACCATTTCGAGTATGGGGTTGCGCATGGCAGAAGAAACCTACTTCGAAGAGGAAAAGGTGCGCCGTCGCGAGATCGCACTCAAGGTGATGCTGGCGACGCCCCACAAGCCGCACCAGGCCACGAAGCCCGCGAAGCAAAAATGAGTCGCCTTGCGGTGGTGGGGCTGGTGTCACTCGCCTTGACTGTCATCGGCGGGATTGCGTTGCTTTTGGGCCTCATGCTGGTCCGCGCTCACGCAGGTTGAGACCCGCCGCCGCCTGTGCCTTTGCCGAGCCGGGAGGGGCGGGCCTCTTCGCGATACTGGCAGCGAAGCCAAGGGCGCACAAGACGATGAGTCCGTGCAAGTCCAGACCCAAAAGGTAGGCGGCCACGAGGGCCGCCCCAAACCATTTCATTTCTTGTCGCGGACGTTTCGCAGGGCGTTCACGATTTCCTGCAAGTGGCGGTTTGTCGCGCGTAGCTCGTTCACGATTGCAGATGCTGCCTGGTCGTTCATTCTCTCTCCTTGCTTTGTTAAGTAGATAATGACCGGAGGTCACATAAACTCTATCGCCAGCGAATAGGCGCGGCTTGAGCGTGCCCTGGACAGCGGCGTCGGCAACCCCCGCTATTTTGAGATTTACGCCGCAAGGCAGGCACTGGTTTGGGCGCTTGACCCCGGCGCCGCACGTCCACCGATGGCGGATCTTATGGGCACTCCTGCAAGCTCAGAAGATTATTCGGCTCATAGCCATCATTCTCGGTTTTTAAATACGCAACGCCATTCGAGCGATACGCCACTTCCACCCAGACACTCTGCCCCCCGACATGGACCCAGTATTGATGGTGTCCACCATTGATGAATGAAATGGCGTGCTCGATTTTGTGGTAGAAGTCGGCGCCGCCTACGGCATCAATTCTACGGTCCGCATCCGACCCGTCGCGCGTGATGCACGTAATTCTGAGCACTGACATACAGGCCCCCATTTACAGGGCGATTCGGCGGCGGGATGATTGCCGGCCCTTGCCAGTAAAGGCAAATTTAACGCACATTGGGGCGCGCCTTAACCCTTCGGCGCGCGTGCGTCCGCCACGCCCGCCCGCACGGCGGACGCACGCTTACCTCGTCCAACGCTTGCGGCGCTCCCCGATTACTGGCGGGGCGAGGTAATATTTAAGCTGCGAGCGCAGCAGTCCGCCGATAGGTCAGGCGGCGGCCCTCCATGTCCTTGAGGATGGAATTGGCACGTTCGCCATTGGTGCGGTCCCTGGTCGAATAGCGAAAATCGAACTCGGCAAGGTAGCGGTGCAAGTGAGCGGCGCCCCAATGATGATAGGTGCCGACGACGCCACCAAATGAGTTAGGGCTCAGTGACCACAACTGGCTTATCAGCCGGGCAGACGCCCGTCTGCTTGATGCACTTGTTATCGATGGAAGCGCCCGGGCAGCAGTAATTTCCGGAGGCTACAGGCGGCATGACTGGAGGCTCGTTCAGGGGGCCAACCAACGTTCCCATAAACAGGTACGTACAAAGCACGCCCAGGATGAAGCCCAGGATACCGGCGATCAAAGTCGACTTTGTCATCTCACATTCCTTTCGATGGACCACATGGAAATTGGACCGCCATCGTGTCCGACCGCCCGGCGATCTCGATCAGCTCGTCCATCGGCACAGTGGTGAGTTGATCACTTGAATACGCCCACAATAAACTAGAATTTCATCCCGACACCGATCGTCCAAGCTCGCTCTTTGGCCAGCAAATCATCCTTGCGGCCCCGGCCATAGACAACGTCGACGCCGATGAGGCGGTCCTTATCAATCCCCAGGCCCAGGACGGTTTTGAAATAATGGAGTTCCTTGCCACTACCTGTGAGGGCGGGGAGATAGAGCTGCGTGAATGTGAGGTCTGCGGGCAGGGCAATGATGTCACTCGAGAAGGAGATGCCAGCCTGGCCGCCGACCCGAAGATAATCGCGGCTATCTTCGTCTGAGCGATCGCCTTGCTTTAGGAAATGTCCCGCGACCAGCCGGACGTCGAGCAGCGGCTGGAACGAAATGAAGCGGTCATTGCCTCGGATTAAATAGCGGTAATCGTTCAAGCGGCCATTGATGACCGGCACATAAGTGACGTTGAATGTGCCGAGCTTGCTGTTCTCCTTATCGTTGAACAGATACTCGGGCCTAGCCACGAACCAGTGAGTCATTTCGTTGGCGGTGATGGCATAATCTAGAACCGCCCCGAAGCGCCAAAGGTCAGTGCTGACCGTCGTGTTCCCGTTGACCTTTGCGACATCCCTTGCGAGGCCGAAGTAGGGAACGATCTCGGCCGACTTTCCTGCCTCGTCGACTAAGGGGAAGGGATATCCAACAACGACGCTGAACTTCTCGGTCCGCTTCTTTTTTATCTTGTCGCTCGAAAAGCTGATTGCGGCTTTCTCCTGCGGCTTGAACTGTGCCGCGTCAGTCCGGGCAAAATGCAGTCCGTCCGCATTCCCGCGGACGCGCACCGGTACCTTCAATTCGAACCTATTGGGCTTTGCACCAGCGAGCTCGACGGGCTCGCCGGCATCGCTCTTCAGGCAGCGAATCTGGGCTGTGCTCGTGGCGAAAAACTGTCTGGGCTCCGAGATGCCGGCCAAGTTTTGAAGCACGCGGGGCTGACCCGTCAGCATGTAGATGAGTGTTTGGCGAGCCGTCGCCAAGCTTTTGGCATCACTAGCGCTGCAATGGGGCGGAGGTTTATCTCCTAGGAGCGCGCATATCCTTTCATCAACAATCATGCGCTCGCGAGGCGACAAGTCTTCGAAACCTGCGCGGTTCGCTGTGGCCCAGTCTTCCAGCTTGCGTGAAACAGGAGCGGCGTCGAGGAGGAATGTCGCCAGACGTGCCTTGTCGACGAGATGCGCGCTGTTACAGATCTGGGCTTGTAATGGCACGATCGATTGCGCGTGCACGGCTGAGGCGCCAGCAAGCAATGCCGGCATGAATGCGAAATGACGATTGCTCACTGGGTGGCCAGCTCAATCTCCGCCATCAAGGCGGCCACGGAGAGCGGCAGCGCCTTGTTCACAAAGGCGCTGTTCCAAGCAAATCTGTAGGGAGGTAGTCCTGCAGCGAGCGTTGTCGCAACGCCATCAAGGAAGTTACGCATCGTCATGTTGTTGTAGCGATAGGGAATAGCGTTCATGACCTTGGTAAGGTCCATTGGTGGCCATCGGCCATCCTTGAACAACTGATTGGTGACGGCGGCGTTGACGGCGACACCTTTCGACGCGGGTTGCGAAATCAGGAAGCTGACGATTGCGCCGCCATCGTTGGCAACCAACTCGTTGTGAAGTTCAAATGCTCCGCTGAAACCACTTAAGGTCCGTTGGGGCTTCGCTCTGGTGCCGGCCGGACGCTTCTTCCCTGTCTGCGTCCTTGTATTTGAAGACTTGGTCGTCGCTTTACGCGCCATGGTACGCCCCCCCTACTTCGATGGTTTGTCTGCCCGCTTTGCGGCCGGTTTACGCTGGACTGGTGCCCGGCGCGGAAAACTCTGCCTGTCGAGATCAAGTGCGTCGATCAGACCGACTGGGGCGCTATCCGAATTGTTGTCGAACCCAGAATAACGTGACCAATAGCTCGTATGTGCGAGCCAGCCCTTGCGGATCTTCGTCGCGACCGCACGGTCTGCGATTGCCGGCCCGAAGCTGGCTGCGATGGAACCACCAATAACATCGCCATAGAAGAAGGCGCGGCATGGAAAATAGAGGTTCGTCCAAGTGGTAAGAGCAAATACAGCAGCGTGATCCGGCACGCGGGCTGATTGGCGCTTACCACCCGACGAGCGACCGGCACGCTGATACGAAAAGTGAGTTCCATCTTCTCTAAACGGAGGTGACACAGGCAGTTCCCGTTCTCCCACTCTGCGCGTGAAATCTGCCGGGCCGTGGGCCAAAAGCAGACTGCCATGGGCAAGTGGACTGCCCAGAGTGACAAAGTCGGTCACAAGCCACTTCAGGCCGAGCTGTGTGAACTCCACAGCCACCGCTCGAGATGCTGTCTGCCACTGCTGATTGAGGTTGGGTCCGCCGGTTTTGGCGAGCTTCTCGGCCGCGGCGAGCGCGCTTTGGGACGGTGTGTCTGCCGGCAGGCCACCGGCCTCAACCTTGCGACGAAATTCCTCGCTGGCCCGGTGCCAGGCAAAACTCAGGATGTCGTAACCGATAACGCTACCCAGGCTATGGCCAACGACCACAATCCGGTCATAGCGGCCGTCGAATTGGAGGCGCTCGATCAACGCTACTCCAGAGGAGCGGATGGCGTTGCGGGCCTGTACTGTTCGCGGGTGTGGATTGAGATAGACTGCAGCGTCGCCGACGAAGGCGCGGACGAGAAAACCAACCGAGGCCCCAATCACTGCAGCCCCCCAAGGCAGTTTTGTTGCCAAAGGCATTTGGGGAACGTCGATCCCGACCCATGACAAAACTGATGCAAGAATCGCCAGCGCAACCAGGATAAATGCGATCCAGGCGACCCACCATAGACTGACAAACCGCGGCGGCATCGACTTGACCGGTCTTTTCATGAGCAGCCACAGCCAGATGAAAAGGAAGCGCCAAGCCGCGACCGGCATGAGGTGCTGCCAATAGAATTCGATGAAATCGCTGTCAGTGCGGCCCTGGAACGCCCGATAGCGCCTCAGCTCGAACGTATCAGCATTGGGATCCGGCTTACTGTAGAATGCCCGGGTTCCGTTTGGCCGCTGAGTTGAGCCCAAGACGCCCAATACAAAGCTACGCAATGTCTCCATCGGCCGCTGCTCGCCGATGCCGTGAATGATCACGACCGCTTGCCGCGGCTTGGTCACAGCTGGCGCATCCCGGACAAGTTTGACCGAGGCCTATGCATCTCCACTTCCACCCTCGGGGCCTTTTAGCGGAGGCTTCTCTGAAGCGGAGTCCTGAGGCGGTGGCGGTGGCGGTGGCGGTGGAGGAGCCGGCGCTTGGGGTGGAAGTGCCGGGTTGGACGCCTGCCCCGCCTGCCCCCGTTTGAAGAACGAGTTTGCCCGATCAGAAAGCCAGCCTGCTGCCCGATCGGAAAACATGCCGGCAAGAATGCCGATCCCGCAAAAGGCCATGTAGTTGGTGCCGGCCGCAATGATGCCCGTATTGGTCCCGAGCACAGTGCTCGCGAAGAGGAGGACGATGTATACGCAAAGCGCAATCATGCCGCCGAGGAAGATGCGCGAGTAGGTTTCCTTTGTGTTCGTGACGTTGATCACGTTTGGGTAGACGAGAAGTATGAATGTGATGAGGACGGCGCCGAACAGTCCCGAAAAAAACGTCAGCAGGATTTGAAGTAAGGCAGGGGGCATTGCGACCAGCCCGCCGCCAAGCAGAAGCCAGCCACTCAAAAGCACCTTCATATCCTCGAAGCTGTTGCGGACCTTCTCCTGGACCGGAGTCAGAGCGCCTGACTCGATGTCAACCCTGGTTTCCTTGAGCCTATCCTCACTGGTCAAGAAGGCACGGTTGGTGACGCGATGGCCGTTCAGAGCTCGCTCAAATTCTTCGGCGGCCTGTTTCGCCGAAGTGACGCTCCTCGAACTGCCTGCATTATCGAGGCATTCCCGATATTCATTTAGGGCAGTCACCCGCGCTGAAATGCTGTTGTCGGCCGGCAGGGTGATTTCACAGATCTTCGATCGAGCGATACGTTGAAGATATGGCAGCAGACTCTCCCAGGCGTCATCAAAGATCCGCCCGGTCTCCTTCCATCTGGTTTGCGCATCACGGTATTGGGTAAGCCGCTCGCGCTCGGCTTCCGCAAGTGCGTCGAGCTTCAGCTGTCGCTCGTTCGCCTTGTCTCGAACGGACAGCGCCGCCCCATAGCCGAGGTCGACCTGATCGGCCTTCAACCGGCTGATGACCTCCTGCTGCGCAATCGCGGTCATCACCATCAACATGAAGACAAATACGAGAGCCAGCGCGAAGGTGGTGTTGATGATCCAGAGAGTCGTGCGACTCAGCCGCACTGCATTTGTCGCCATCGAATCCTCCTCTCGCAGCCCCTTTGCCGGGCGTGGTCGGTCATCGCACCGGGTTCATGCGTGCGCCTTCAACGGCACGGCCGTATCGGACGTTATCGACAACCGTACCGTTCGGCATGACCAGCTCCACGACATCGCCATCGTTATTGAGGGACATTGCCCGCCCATTCCTGACGATCGTAATGGCCTGACCGGCGGCAACCGTGTCGCTCAGGTTCCAGACGTTGCCGGCGAGATCGCGCAGCTGCCAATCGGTCAGGTCGATCGGGCTCGTGCCAGCGTTTCTCAGCTGGACATCCTCGTTGATGGCATCGTCCCCTAAGGGGTTGGGGAGCAGGTCGACAATCTGGATTGCCGGAAGCGCTATCGGAACAGGGACGTTGCTTTCGAACCAGATGGGCGCCGTCCAAATCCGATCTTCGGTCTCCTCGTGCTCTTCGTCGCCCTCATCCTCGACCAGCGCACTGCTCTGGATGATCCGCAGCATGACGAATTGGCCTGGGCCATCGGCCACGATGCCATCAAGGAGATAACGGCCATTGGTGTTGCCCTCGACGCGAAAGCTTTCGACCGGTCGTCTTGCCCGATCCCCTCCAGCGTGATCCGACAGGACGTCGATGCGGTAGCGAGCGTTCGGCTCATCCGGATCCGTGATTTCGACCGTCAGTGGCAGTGTGCTGCCCGGCGTTGGAGCCAGGATTCGATCGCCTCCTATCGCCTCGCCTGAGCGAAAGATGACCCTGGCGTTCTTGTCGTCACTGGCGAAGGTCCGCCGGGCACGCAGCGCGGCCATGATCGCGTCGCGGGTAAGATTGTCGGCGATTACCCCGATCCGTGCATCAGTTGACGTCCCCCAGTTTCTCCAATGGTTGTCGTGGCCGACACTCGGGCCCGCGTGAAAGCCCAGGTTCAGATATTCGAGGAAATAGCCTTCCTTGGCTTCGGCGCGGAAATCCTTTCCCTGCTTGAGCGCTGGCGCATTGAGAATCTCGATAAGCTCGACCAGTGGATCGAGTGCCGGCACCCATTCTGCATCGGTGAAATCGTCCCGACCATAGTCCTTCGAATTACGATTGGGGTCGCGCGGGTGGTTGAACTGCAGAAGGGCCAGTCCGCCAGAGCGGTCGGGATGTGCACCAATCCATTGGAGAAGTGCGCGGACGTTGCCATTGGGCACGGACACATCATCGACCACGGAGCCAACATCGAAAACGTTGATGTGGTTACCCTGCGAGATGGTCGAAACTTCCTGGCCGTAGATTGCCACGAAGCTTCCATCGCTGTTTGCCTGATTGGCGCTCTCGACGAGCGAAGTCGGCGTCCCCGCGTACAAATATGGCTGCAAGCCAATCAGCCAATTGTCCTTGCGCGGCCCCTTGCCGTCGCCGGCGCGATGATTGTGCTCGGTGATGGCAATGAAATCGAGACCCTGCGCCTTGGCCTGCGCATAGGCTTCAGCGGGCGTGCCACTGCCGTCGCTATAAGAGGTGTGCGAGTGGAGTGTTCCGAAATAGACCGACTGAGCGGTCGCAGGCGTTCCGCAAAGCAACGCGGCAACAAGCATACAGGCACGGCGCATCGCCCACCCTCCCCCGAGCGGCTACCGAGCCATTAACTTGAAGCACACTTGCTAGAGGTTTTCAATTGTTTATCGAAATCGGGCTTGCTAACTCGAACCGGCTCGGATGTGCCGATTGAGGCAGGTCGCGGAGCGTTGCGAGCCCGGGGTCCGCCATAGACTCATCGTGGGGACGCTTTCCCAAAGATCCGACGTGACGGAACTTCAATTACGGAGGAAATCGTGGCGCGTAACATAGTCGTCTACTCGGACGGGACAGGCCAGGACGGCGGCGTTCGCCCCGATCAGCGGCTTAGCAATGTCTACAAACTCTACCGCGCCACACGGATCGGCCCGGACAGCTGCGTCAGTCCCGCAGAACAGATTGCATTTTACGATGCCGGCCTTGGAACAGAGGGCGACGCGCATGGCTTCTTGAAAATGCGGCGTACCATTGTGAAGATGTTGGCCTCTGTGATGGGCCGGGGCATCGGTCGCAACATCGTCGACTGTTATGAATTCATCATCAACCACTGGCAGCCCGGCGACCGCATCTTCATCATCGGATTTTCTCGCGGCGCCTATACAGCTCGATGCATCGCGCAGGTTCTGGCGCTTTGCGGCGTTCCCCAGCACGCCTCTGATGAACCTGCCAAGTCGCTAAGGAAGTTTTCACGCGACACCCGGCTGATTGCGGAGAGAGCGGTCCATCAGGTGTATGAGCATGGCGCCGGTCACCCCCGCGGAGATTTCGAAGACGAGCGGGAAGAACTCGCTAGGCGGTTCCGCTCAGAATTTGGCTCAGGCGATGACGACGCGCCTAACGCCCATCCGCACTTCATCGGGGTTTTCGACACGGTAGCTGCACTGGGCGCCAGCGGCTTCAAATATGCCGGCATTCTCAGCCTGATCATTGCTTTCGGCGTCGTGGCCATTGCGGCACCCGTTGGACTATTGAGTCTGTTCTTCGGGTTCCGTGCCCTTCCGGTGGTTGCGGTGGTTGCGCTGCTCGCCGGCATCCTCATCTGGGCCAAGATCGACGCCGACTCGATCCGGTCGATTGAGAACTTTCCTCAAGGGTCCAAACGGAAGTCGCACCGGATCAAGTGGCGTGCCGACAACTATGATCGCGGCCTTAGTCGACGAGTCGGCTACGCCCGCCAGGCCAGCGCAATCGACGAGAGCCGGGCGGATTTTCCGCGGGTGCCTTGGGGAAAAAACACGGTGATCCGCGATCAGCAGGAGGGCGAGCCGCCCCCTCTCGTCCAGCTTTGGTTTGCAGGAAATCACTCGGACATCGGCGGCAGCTATTTCGAGCAGGAATCGCGACTCTCAGACATCGCCTTGGCCTGGATGGTCGATGAAGCAATGTCCATTCCAAGTCCCTTGGTCGTTGATCGGTCGAAGCTGTCGCTCTGGCCCGACGCGTCTGGCATGCAGCACTGTGAGGCGAGCCAGTTGCGCGACCAGCTCGCGTGGATCCCGAGCTGGGCCCCTAAGAAGCTTCGCGAGGGCTGGCCGATCAAGTTGCGCAAGCCGGCGGGATTTCCCGTCCACCCAACGGTTTTTGAGCGTTTCGCTCAGGATGGCGTAGTTCAGGCAGAGGGCTCTGGACCGTACCGCCCAATCACGCTCGCCAACGATGTACGGTTTGCCGGCTATTTCGCGGGCGGTGGCGAGACCCCCGACCTCTTGGCGATTGAATTCCGGATCGGCGAGAGTGCGCCCGTGGGCAAGCTCGAAAGCCTTCAGACTGAACTTGCGGCTCAGCTCAAAAACGCGTCTGCGTCGAATGGGGTCGTCGTCATGCTGCCGCGCAACCCTGTCGAAGTAAATGATGTTTATCGCGACACGCTTGCCCTGCGGCATCTCGACGGACTGATCGAGCGCGCCGGCCTCACCGCGACGGACATGAGCTGTTCGATCCGGGGTGAGCCAGATGAGCATCTGCCGGGCCGTCTCATCTTCAATGCCGATCTCGAACAGGGGAGGAAGATTGCGGCGGCAATCGGCCAGATGGCGCTGGTTGCGGTCTCGGCCGATGGATCTGTCGTCATCCATCGCTCGATCGGATGACAGCTGATCTTATGTGAAGCGACGGTTCGAGTCCGTGGCGGCGCGTGCAGCTACAGGCAGTCCCGGATACGCGAGCGGAAACGCTCGTCCCAGCCCTTGCCCATCAGACGCATCTCGATTTGGGTGCCCGCGGGCACGTCGCGCAGCGAAAAACTGGCCATGTATTTCGATGGACTGAGGGCGGCAGCTATGACCACATCGCGTGGTCCATCGCGCAGGA